>OATB01000576.1_pt1 | contig 22987 bp, 19 predicted proteins | sample 1494941 | NCBI WGS metagenome assembly OATB01 (sample SAMEA2579931, study PRJEB22360) | human gut metagenome | reverse complement strand
TAAAGTGACCATTATTATATGATCCGAAGTGGGAACTTTTACTTGACATTTTATAGACCGCAGCCATAAACCGGGCAAGCAGTTCCCTCAAGCCGATCCAGCCTGGGTTCAGCGTCAGTAAGAAGACGGTTACGTACACCATCGCAGGAACCAGCCACAGTACATTCCAGTAATAGCCGTCGCGCCCAAACAGGCGAAATACGGCGCACGGCCTTTGAAACAGGCGATAAAGCGGATAGCAAAATACTAAAAACAGCAGCACCATGAGAAAGCTTTGGGCCGTTAAAAGCGGAATTGTCACTGTATCCCCGAACATTTTACCGATGAAAAAGGCAGGAACGGAGTGCAGGAAAAATGTTACAGAAACCTGCATGGCAAGGATGAAAAGGCGTGCGTAAAACTCCTTGCGCAGCACGATGGAATCCACCAAAAAGGTTGCCAGAGCGCCAAAGGTGACCATCAGTTTATAGGAGGTCAGCGTGACAGGCTGCGGTGCAGCAAATGTGATGAGTACAATCTCCGCCAGAATGACCAGTCCATATCCAAAAAATAACCGCGTTTTTTGCCGTTTGCCCAACTCTGTCCAATAGGGGCAAAGCCGCATGACGACGCCCACCAGCAAAACGCACGGCAAAGAGAGGTGAAACCAAAACCACATCACGGGCACTCCTCTCCGTTTCCGATGAAGAAGTCCATATACCGCTTGCGAAGCTCCGCCTTACGGCGCTGGGCAAAGGGAACCCTCGCTTTGTTTTTTAATTCAAAATCCACATCGTTCATGGTGCGGATGTGTGCCATGTTTACCACGGTGTTTCGATGGCACTCCAGAAAGCGGCAGTCAGAAAGCAGCGTAGTGCTGACCTCTCCGATGGATTCGTCCACGGTCAGGGCCCGCCCGTCGGAGAGATGCAGGCAGGCGTTTCGTAGTTGGCAGTCCGCGAAGAGGACGTCCCGAAAGGGGATGTCCGCCGCTATTTTCATTGCATGAACGCTCAGCAGCGCACCGTCTGGTCTCAGACGTTCCATGCAGGCGGCAAGTCCGCTTTTAAATTGTTCTGCATGGGCGGCAAGAGGCTTTAAAACATACCCCAGTGCCTGCACCGTATACCCCACATAGACATGTTCCTCACTAGTGGTGAGAAACAGGAGGCAGACGGACTTGTCCCGTTCCCGGATACGCCTGGCAGTATCCATACCCGTCAGCGTATCCATATAAATATCCAGCACCACAATGTCAAATTTCCCCGGCGCAAAGGCGTGTATGAAATCCTCGCCACTCCCATACTCGGAAAGAGCGGGCTCTTCAAAATCAGCGTCGAGCATAAAATATCCGATTATCATATCTCTCGCCGTCCTTCGGTCGTCCGGCGAATCGTCTACGATGGCAATTTGAAGCATAAAAATCCTCCCTCCTTTTCGGAGCAAATCACAAAGATTTTATTTGTCCAAACCATTATAGCATAAATATCGGGGCTTTGACATGTAACTCGGTGGAAAAACGTGTAACTCGGTCAATAGCTATTGACAAACATCTTTAAAATCCATAACATAAAAATAACCAGACTTCAGTTTTGAGAGGTCTGATTTTTTTATGCCGTTTTTTAATTCATGATAACATTTCTTACTATCTGAAAGGAGCAGCCGCATGATCCATATACTGGCGTTTTGCTGTGCTGAACAGGAAAAACAAGCACAATTTATCCAGATTTGGGAGTGGTATATCGTTTGCCTGACGGCGGAGAATATCCGATGGCAGCAGAAATGCGGGAGGCCGCCGCCCGTAAACAGAGATAGTCTTACTCAATTATAAATCATAAAACAATAGGAGGATTTTGTAATGAATTGTTTATTCTGTGGATCAAAGCTGGAAGAAACAGAGAAAGTCTGCCCAAAGTGTGAAAAGCCGGTATGTACCCCTATTCAAATCGAGGGCTTTCAATTTGTGAGGGTAAGCCCTGCACTATCCGACGCAATTGCGGCGAAAAAAGGTTTCTTTGGCGGCGGGGATATTAAGAAACTGGCGCAGTGTGTCGCAGATGGCAACGCCTGGACAGCGTCGGTGTTTGTAGAGGAAACCTTTACGTACACTGAGAACGACATTAGTATGGAATATGCCAATATTATGGACGACGCCGGCTGTCCCTGTGTCAGCGCTGTTCCGGTGCTGGATGTTGTGACGGCCGGAGGGGTTATAGATGGAGAAGACCTGGAAGGCAATAGGGTGGAGGCTGTCTTGCTGCGCTATCAGATAGGGAAGCAGACCAATCATCTTTTGATCAGCAAGGAGAGCGCACAAAACATTCCTTCCGCTGCAAGGGGGATCATTGGCATGATGTATCGGCATTTGCAAGACCGCCAGGGCCCTGCGTTGGAGGGATCGCTGATTGACCGGTTAGGCAAAGGTTTTGGAAAGCTGTTTGGAATGTCGGGCGAAAAGCAATGATAAGAAGTTATAAAAGGTACCGACAGCTGGAAGAAAAGGGTCTGTTGGTGAAACAGCAGGAGGTACTATGATTTTTAAAAGAATACTGCGCATCTTTTCCGGTGTGCTTCTTGTGGTGTTAGGAATACAGCTTATGTTAACCGATTACGGCGATTTCGGCGTAATTGGCGCGACGACGTTGATTATCGCGGGTGGTTCGCTGCTTCTTTTTGAGCACTGGAACAAAGCGGACAAGGGAAGAAATGCTCAAAAGGAGCAGAGAACCATGGATTCCTGGGAGGAAAACTTAGAAATACCAGACGCGGCTGAGCCCGTGTCAAAATCGGGAACTGGAGCAGGATGGCTTGGAATAACCGTCCTGTTGGCGCTTCTTGTGTTTATGCAGTCTACAGGTGTTGTTGGCAACTGGCTTTCACCGGAAGCTAGGCTTGATAGTGACGAATTTATGGAGATTCTGAGTAGTGCAAATGTCATTGAGATGAGAGGTGTGTTGAAAAGTACTAATGAATTTACCTATCTGTATGTCAACGATGAGCGTGTGGGAACTGTAAAAAATAAGGGTCTCTGGAATATGAAGTGGCTGTTTATGAACAAAGGGGAGAGCCTTTACTCTTTCACCTATTCCGACCACAATCCGGACGAAAGTAAGTATACTACTTATGAATTCACAGATCAGGACGGTGAAGTCCTGTGTTATTCCCAAACAGCCACCGAAGACGGCCAGCACATGCTATACTTTTACAACGGCGATGACAAGCCGGTGGGTTATGTCAACATTGAGCCTGATTGGGTCTTTTACCGCGATAACTGGATGGTGTATAGCATGGAGGACGTCCCAGCCTATCGGGTGACAGCCTCATACGATGCTGTGAATAAGCAGTTATCCTATGTTATTGTTAAACAGAAAGACAGCGAGATCAATGTGCTCCAGGTCATGGGACTAGACTATTTGACAAGAGGCGACATCAGCCGATATTACGATTGAGAACATTATCTACTATTAATTGAGGAATAACCATAAATGTGTAAATGGAATCGGCCGGTTCGCATCCTTTGGGGGATTGCGGACCGGCCGTTTTTTATCAAACAACATATAGAATCGGCATGTCTCCCAACGTACCTGCTATCTGTTCCCTCAGAAAACTTTCCCCTTCTGTTCTAAGAGACGTCTGATAACAATACTTTCCCCTTCCTCTGCCAGTCATATTTTCCTTATTATACAGATCAGGGGAGCTTGGAAACGCTTCCGCATTAATTGCACGATGAACAAAACTGTAAGTCATAAAAATGATTTCAATAAATGCTTCTTTTTTTACCTTATCTGAAAGCGTGTCGGCAAGTTGTGTAAAAAACTCCGCATATATCTTTTTCCAGTCATCAACGAGGATAATTGGTGCAAACAATATTCCCACTTTATAGCCAGCGTCACACATTTTATTAAGTGCCTGGACCCTGCGTTTCAGAGAAGAAGTACCAATTTCAATTTTACTGATGATTTCCTGGGGGTTCAGGCTCATACGGAAGATAACCCGGCCTTTATGGGGCAGATTTAGCAGGGGATCCACCATATCAAACTTTGTTGGAAAGGTCAGGTATCCTCTTGGTTGGGCAGTAAATGCAGGAATGGTCCATTCCAGGTTGCTGGTTATGGTATTTTCAAGGACAAGATCGCTGTTGCTGCCGATCTCAAAGGTTAATTCCTGGTCAGAGGAAGAAGCACTTTTTATCAGACGTTCCATCATTTTTTCACGGTTTACAAAAAGCCTCAGATACGAGCATTTGTTATAATTGCAGACCAGATAACAGTACAGGCACATGGCGCTGCAGCCGGAAGAAGTATAAGGAACCAGGTAATCGGAAACCTTATGGTTTGGTACATACTTGTGTGTTTTTCTGGTACCGATAATAATATGTCTTTTCATGTTGGCGAATTGTGAGTTTTCATTGCTGCGCAGTTCGTCGATTTTGTTGTGGCTTTCTATTTCGATCCATGGAACAGAAGCATATTTTGCTTTCAGCTCCTGACCCAGAGGATAATTCAGTACATCCGGTTCATAATAGATTTTATCAGGAAACATTTTAAAACCTCCCATATATAGAGTCTTCAAGTTCTCTTTTAGCATTTACCATTTTTCAAAAAATACTTCAAAAATATTTAAAAAAGTACTTGCAATTTTGAAAATGTATGTTATAGTAGTTATAGAACAGACAGAGAAATAATTACTTACCCCGCTGTCTGCACATGAATGGATTGAGGAGGTTTGATTATGAACATTAATAAATTTACGCAGAAATCTTTACAGGCAGTCAATGACCTGGAAAAAGTAGCTTATGAATATGGAAATCAGGAAATAGAACAGGAACACTTACTTTACAGCTTATTAATTCAGGAAGACAGCCTGATTCTCAAATTAATTGAGAAAATGGAAATAAACAAGGAGCATTTTGCTAAAAATCTGGAGAATGCTTTGAACAAGCGTCCAAAAGTTTCAGGAGGACAGCTGTTTATCGGACAGAAGTTGAATAAGGTGCTGGTCAGTGCGGAAGATGAAGCAAAGGCAATGGGGGATGAATATGTATCCGTAGAGCATTTGTTTCTTGCATTGCTGAAACATCCTAATGAGGGCATAAAGGCATTGTTTAAGGAATACGGAATCACAAGGGACCGTTTCCTTCAGGCATTGTCTACGGTAAGGGGGAATCAGAGAGTAGTCAGTGATAACCCGGAAGCAACTTATGATACTTTGAATAAATATGGTCAGGATCTGGTAGAGAAAGCCAGGGACCAGAAGCTGGATCCCGTAATTGGGCGGGACAGTGAGATAAGGAATGTAGTACGAATTCTGTCCCGTAAGACAAAAAACAATCCGGTACTGATCGGAGAGCCAGGTGTTGGTAAAACCGCAGTTGTAGAAGGACTGGCACAGCGTATTGTACGGGGGGATGTACCGGAGGGATTAAAGGATAAGAAGATCTTCTCCCTGGATATGGGCGCGCTTGTAGCAGGAGCCAAGTACCGCGGGGAATTTGAAGAGCGTCTGAAAGCCGTACTGGAAGAGGTGAAAAAAAGCGAAGGACAGATTATCCTTTTTATCGACGAACTTCATCTGATTGTAGGTGCCGGTAAGACAGATGGCGCAATGGATGCAGGCAATATGTTAAAACCAATGCTGGCAAGAGGCGAGCTGCACTGTATCGGTGCAACTACGCTGGATGAATACCGCAAATATATAGAAAAAGATGCGGCACTGGAGCGCCGTTTCCAGCCGGTAATGGTAGATGAGCCCACGGTAGAAGATACCATTTCTATATTAAGAGGAATCAAGGACCGTTACGAGGTGTTCCATGGAGTTAAAATTACAGACAGCTCTTTAGTTGCAGCGGCAACATTGTCACACCGGTATATTTCGGACCGTTTTTTACCGGACAAAGCCATTGACCTGGTGGATGAAGCCTGTGCGTTGATTAAGACAGAGCTGGATTCCATGCCGGCAGAGCTGGACGAACTCCAAAGAAAGATCATGCAGATGGAAATTGAAGAAGCTGCATTGAAAAAAGAGACTGACAAATTAAGCCAGGACCGTCTGGAGAATCTGCAAAAAGAACTTGCTGAGCTGCGGGATGATTTCAGCAGCAAAAAAGCCCAGTGGGATAATGAAAAACATTCAGTGGAAAATTTATCAAGCCTGCGTGAACAGATTGAAAATCTGAATAAAGAAATTGAAATGGCGAAACGGGATTATAATCTGAACCGTGCGGCTGAGCTGCAGTACGGGGAACTTCCGAAATTGCAGGATCAGTTGAGCATTGAAGAGGAACGTGTAAAGAACCAGGAGCTTGCGCTGGTTCATGAAAGCGTAACCGATGAAGAAATCGCCAGAATTATTTCCAGATGGACCGGAATTCCGGTTGCCAAACTGACGGAAGGCGAACGAAGCAAGATCCTGGGACTGGACAAAGAACTGCATCAGAGAGTAATCGGACAGGACGATGGGGTAACCAGGGTAACCGATGCCATTATCCGGTCAAAAGCAGGTATTAAGGATCCGACAAAACCAATTGGTTCCTTCTTATTCCTGGGACCGACCGGAGTGGGTAAGACAGAACTTGCAAAAGCCCTTGCGGTAAGCCTGTTTGACGACGAGCAGAATATGGTACGAATCGATATGAGTGAGTATATGGAGAAATACTCCGTATCCAGATTAATCGGAGCGCCTCCGGGATATGTAGGATATGAAGAGGGCGGACAGCTGACAGAAGCAGTTCGCAGGAAACCGTACTCGGTAGTTTTGTTTGATGAAATTGAAAAGGCACATCCCGATGTATTCAACGTATTACTCCAGGTACTGGACGATGGACGCATTACCGATTCCCAGGGAAGGACTGTGGATTTTAAAAATACCATATTAATTATGACATCCAATATTGGTTCTGCATATCTTCTGGAAGGCATTAATGAACAGGGTGAGGTCAATGAGCAAAGTGAAGAGATGGTGATGAATGACCTTCGTAACCATTTCCGCCCCGAATTCCTGAATCGTCTGGACGAGATTATCATGTTTAAGCCTTTAACCAAGTCGGATATCGGAAGCATTGTAAGCTTAATGATGACAGATCTGAATAAACGTCTGGCTGATCAGGAAATCCGCCTGGAGTTGACAGATGATGCGAAAGAATATATTATAGAAGGCGGTTATGACCCAATCTACGGGGCAAGGCCATTAAAACGATTCTTACAGAAGAATGTAGAAACACTGGCAGCGAAGTTGATTCTCTCAGGCAGCGTAGGAGCAGAAGATACTATCGTGCTGGATGCCAAAAATGACCAGCTGGCGGCACATGTAAAAGTGTCCGGTGAAGTAATCTAGAGGTACGAGATGATTCCAAATGACCCATTTATACTATTAAGCTATGTAAATACACAACTAAGGGATTTTTATCCATCTCTGGAAGAAATGTGTAAGAGCCTGAGCTTAAACGAAGAAGAACTGATAAACAAATTAGAAAACATCGATTATTACTACGATGCCGATTCGAATCAGTTTGCCTAAAAGAAAAAGTGATACAAGAGAAATCCGGCGGGAATCGCCGGATTTCTCTTGTAATGTAAGGAAAACGGAATGTTTTCTCAGACTTTTTTATAAAAGTCCTATATTTTTCTCATTTAATCATGTATAATATCCTCTATATGTTATAAAAAGGAGAAGAATCATGCAAAAAGAAGAAAGAAGAAAAATAAGGAAGAAAATTACGATTGCTTCTATTGTCCTGTTGTTAGCAATGGTGGCATTTTTAATCTACGTAGGATTTAGCAAGCAGGTACCGCAGATCGTATTTTATGGAGCAATTGCCGTTTTCCTGGTTATCTATTGGGTATTGCTGGATGTGATAGAGCCTAGGCTGTTACATGACCTGGATGGAATTTCGGAAGACCGGAAGAAAGCATATTATAAATATGCAGGAACAGATCTTGTAGGATATGCAGGTATTGCATTTTTCATTTTTAATATTGGCAATGCAGGCAGCGTGGGTCTGGTTGGAGCCGTTATTTATGTCCTGAGTATCAGCCTGAAGAAAAAGTTCCGGGATGAATACACCGGTGCAAACCTTCAGAATGAAGTGGAAGCACAGGAAAATGCAGAAGTAAGCGAAGCTTCTGAGATTGAAGATCTGAGCGGACAGACAGAAGAAGTGCAGGAAGCTTACATCGGTCATACGGAAGAAGCACCGGAAGCAGAGAAAGATCTGGCAGAGCAGGAAGAGGCAGTACCGGAAGCAATGGAAGTTTCTGAAGAAGAGACCGAAGGTGTGGCAGAAGAGATAGAGGATGCAGTACAGAAATAATCAGAATTCGAGGCGGATAGCATGTATACATTGTTAATCGTGGATGATGAACCATTGGTTAGAAACGCAATAAGTACGATTATAGACTGGGATTCTATAGGATTTACAACAATTTACCAGGCGGAGGATGGCCTGGAGGCCCTTGAAATATGCCGTAAGCATCAGATACATCTGGTGCTTACGGATATTGTTATGCCTTTTATGGATGGGTTGGAGTTGTCCAAGGCTTTGAGTGAAGAATTTCCCGAGATACACGTGGTGGTTTTGACCGGACACGAAGACTTTGAATATGCCAAACAATCAGTGGATCTGGGTGTGAAAAATTATATTTTAAAGCCCGTGGGTGCATCCACACTTTATACTAAAATGAAAGAAATCTGTAAAAAGCTGAACATTGAAGCATCTCAAAAGCAGTATATTGCAAAAATGAAATTGCAGATTCATCAAAGCATGCCGGCGCTTCAGGAAAAATTTTTGTATACCATGGTCTGTACCCAATACGGTCAGTCAGATCATTTAGAAGACCGTATCAAGTCCCTTGAGATTCCCCTGCACTCCCAGAAGTATATGGTAGGAATCGTGGAAGCGGATCTGACAAAAGCAGCCAATTCAGACATTGAGTTGTTTGTATTTACAGAAAAAAATATCACCCAGGACTGTATCGGCAGCCAGCACTGTATCTTTGATGATAACAATAATAAGGTAATCATTGTGTTTAATCTGGATTCCTTTGGAGATGACGGACACTTTATTGCATACAGTACCCTTCAGGTTATTCAGAAGGCAGTAACTGCTGTGTTAAAGGTGAATACCACCTGCTCGCTGGGATCAGAGGTCAGCAAATTGAAAGACCTGTACCACTCATACCACGAGGCAAGTACGGCATTGGACTGTAAATACTCTCTTGGCTCCAACAAGGTGTATGATATCAGCGATCTGGATTACATTGAGAAGGCCTTTTTTTATCCATTTGAAGGGATTAAAGATTTGATTTACAATATTAAATTTCTTCAGAAGGAAAACATTGAGCAATCTATGGCAGGAATTTATAATGACCTGCTTCGCTCAAAAAATCTCTCCAGTTCTAATATTAAAATGGTATTTATTGAGATTATAACATCCCTATTAAAAGAATTGTCAGGCGTGCGTCAGGTATCTAAGGATGTTTGGAAAGAGGGATTTGCACTTTACAATGAGCTGCAGGATATGTCTTCACCGGAGGAGATTATGAAGAAGCTGCAGTCATTTTCCATTAAGGTGTCCCAGGAACTGCAGCAGCTTCAGGCGAACAGCGGGCAGATGATTATACAGAATGCCAAGGACTACATCGGCATCCATTATGGGGAAGAGGAGCTGTCACTCAGTACAGTCGCAGAACACGTTGCCGTCAGCACCGGATATTTAAGCGGATTATTCAAAAAAGAAGCTAAGATTAATTTCGTGGAATACCTGACGAATATACGGATGGAAAAGGCAATGGAGCTGATCCGGGATACCGATAAAAAGACATATGAGATCGCATATGAGACAGGATTTTCAAATCCACATTACTTTAGCGTATCGTTTAAAAAATATTCCGGTATGTCTCCGTCAGATTTTCGGAGTAAACACAGATAGTCAGGAGGCATGTGTCTTGCAGGAGAAAATAAAAGTTCTGAATAAAATAAAACGTCGCTATGATTACATGGGGATAAAGAATAAAACTTTGCTGCAGGTTTTTGCAGTCGTGATACTCTTTATGCTGATTTTCATAGGGATGTTTTTGTTTATTTTTACAAGAAAGATAGAGGCGGATAATGTGACATATTCCAGGCAGCTGCTGCAAAATGCCAACAAACGTCTGGAAAATTATTTTGATGAAATAGCATCCATAGCAAATGAAGCAAATTATAATTATTATCTGCAGAATTATCTGATTGCAGAAAAAGATAATGTGGAAGGGTACAGTAATCTGACCAATTCCAAGAGTATGCAGGATTATGAAATGAGTTCTAAAGCATTTGACTCTTCTATGAACAGCCGTACAGATGTGACGTCGCTGATGATTTTTGGTAAAAAAAGCCTCTTGCTGCATAAGAGTATCTATCAGTTCTGGTCGGTAGTACAGGATTATGCAGACTATCAATGGTATCAAAAGGCATTAGAGTCTCCCAATGCATCTGTCATTACAGGACCAATGCAGCATGAGTTTCTGAAGGACAATACGGAACAGACGATCTCTTTAAGCAGGAGGATCAGCAGTTATGAAGACGGCAGTTTTTTAGGAGTTATTTTAATAGATTTAAACCTGAATAAAATAGCAGAAATATTTGAGTCCTTCTATGCAAGTGGTGAAGGAACGCTGTGCATTTTGAATGACCAGGGAGAGATTGTTTATCCTGTAAATTATGACAAGGTTACGCCGCAGCTCATAGCGAAGCTAAACAGTACGGGGAAGGATAATTTTATAGCCAGGATAGACCAGGATGAGTACCAGGTGGTATCAACTGTTTTTGAAAAAGCAGATTGGAAGGTACTGTCCCTTACATCAACGGGAAAGCTCAAAGAATCCATGTATGATACACTGGCTATCGTCATTGCAGCAATTGTGCTGCTCATGGTTATTCTGGCAGTGGCACTGAGCAGAATCCTCACAGGAGTGGTAAATCCCATCCTCCGTCTGAAAGGACATATTGATCTGGCAGATGAAGGGCGTCTGAGTGAGCGGGCAGAGGTTCTGAACCACAATGAGACAGGTGCATTATCCAAGAGTTTTAACAAGATGCTTGATCGTATTGAGAATCTGATGGGTGAGGTCGTCAGTGAGCAGGAGGAAAAACGCAAGTATGAACTGCAGGCATTGCAGGCGCAGATCAATCCCCATTTTCTTTATAACACCCTGGATTCCATCATATGGATGGCTGAAGCAAAGAATTCGGATGTGGTTCCTATGACGGAAGCACTGGCGAAATTATTCCGGATTTCCCTGAATAAAGGCAATGAGTTTATCCGGATTGAGGATGAGATAGAACATGTGCGCAATTATCTGGTAATTCAGAGCATGCGGTATACGGATAAATTTAGTTATCATATTGAAATCAGGGATGAGGTACGGTATTGCAAGACGATTAAATTAATTGTACAACCCATTGCTGAAAACAGCATTTATCATGGTATTAAGAAAAAGCGGGGAAAAGGCAGAATCGATATACTGGCTTACAGGGAGAAGGACAAACTCTGCATACGTGTACAGGATGACGGAAACGGGATGAATGAAGAGACCTGTCAGGCTATCCTCACAAAGGACAGCAGATTCGAAAACAGTGGCGGATCCGGAATTGGAGTTAAAAATGTAAATGAGCGGATACAATTGTATTTCGGAAAAGAATATGGACTGCGCTATACCAGCGTGCTTGGTGAAGGGACCACTGCTGAACTGATATTACCTATTATAGAAGAAACCATTGGTTAAAGGAGGCAGAAAAATGAAAAAACGTATCATAATGATGGCAGTCTGCCTGCTTCTGCTGCTAACCGGATGCAGCAGCTTTACCGGGGAAGATGGAAATGGGGCCAATGCGTTACAAAATGAAAGCATCACTTCCGAATCTGACAGTAGAATAGCATCTGAGGGAGCGCCTACAGAAAAAAATGAGCCGCAGGAATCCGGGATAGTGATAGGAGCAACACTTGCATCCGGGGATTCGGCATACCTGAAGTCAGTCAGTAAGGCTATGGTCAATGTTGCAAATCAAAAAAAGGTTGATCTGGACATTCGTTATGCAAAGTGGAGTGAGCAAATACAGATTGAGCAGATGGAAGAATTTATCAGACAGAAGGTAGATGTAATTATCCTGTGCCCCGTAAATGCAAAATCCATGCTTACCTCCCTGAAAAAGGCAAAAGCAGAAGGGGTTCCTGTAATCAACCTGAATATGAAAGTAGATGCAATGTCTTCTGAATATATCAGCACCTATATCGGAGCCAGCAGCTCGGAAGAAGCGGCGCTGGCTGCAGATCTGATGGTTGACGCCATGGAAGAGGGAGGGAAAATCGCCATTATAGAAGGTGCCCCGGGAAGTGATCCGCAGGTGTACCGAACCCAGACTTTTGTAGAGCAGATGAATTCCCATCCCCAGTTTGAGATAACCGGCATCGGCAATGGCGGCTGGAACAGGGAGAAAGCTATGTTGGTCACAATTGATCTGATAAGGAAAAATCCGGACATTAAAGGAATTTTCTGCCATGACAGCAATATGGCATTAGGAGCCTGGTCAGCGTTAAAATCTCTGGACAGAACGGATGTCATTTTGATAGGAATAGGAGAAGATGAAGAATACCTGCAGGCAGTAAAGGACGGAAAAATCTATGGGCTTATTACACAGCCTCCGGTATATGAAGGTGCATACAGCATTTACTGTGCCATAGATATTGCAAACGGAAAAGCATTAAGGCCGTGGTATAAAGACCCGATTCAGACCATTACAAAAGAAAACGTAGAAAATTACCGTGATCCTATGGACAGCGAAGAAACAGAACTATCCAACCAGAATTAAAAAAAATACCATATGTGAAAATTTCGACCAATCCCATGAAAAAATTGAATTAATTTTTTGATGGGATTGTTTTATATTATGAGAGAAGCAAAAAGCAAAACAACAATATGGAGGATATCAAATGAAGAAGAAAGTTTTAAGCGGACTAATTTGTGCAGCAATGGTAGCGGGAATGTTGGCAGGATGCGGATCATCCGATAAAGGTACAACGGAAGCAGCGAAGACAGGTACAACCCAGGCAGCAACTACGGAAGCAGGAGATACGTCAGCAGCTACCGAAGGGGCAGAAACGCCTGCAGGCACAGAGAGTGAAGCCGGCAAAGACACTGCTGCAAACGGAGACCTGACTATTGGTTCTGTTATTATGAATACATCTGGTGAATGGTTTGCGGAAGTTATCGCAGGACAGGAAGCAGCAGCAAAAGATCTTGGCGTTAAATTCAGTATTGTAAGCTCTGATAATGAAGTTTCCAAGGAATCCGATAATGTAGCAACTTATGTGGCACAGCAGGTAGATGCCCTGGTTATTTCGCCGCTTTCTGTAGATGCATCTGTTGCGGCAGTGGAAAATGCAAAAGATGCATTCATTCCGGTGGTAAACTGGAATACAACCGTAAATACAGATACAGAAGGGTTTGTAGGGGTTTCCAACTACGATCTGGGTGGAAAGACCGGAGAATATGTTAAAGAATATGTAGAGAAGAATTTCCCGGACGGATGTAAGATGGCAATCATCGGCAACAGCAGCTATGAAGTAGGCGTTGAGAGATGTAAAGGTTTTAAGGATGCCATCCAGGATGTTGCAGGCCTTGAGGTAGTAGCGGAACAGGATGCAGAGCTTCAGGAAGAAGGACTTGATATTACAGAGCAGATCTTAACTGCAAACCCGGACGTACAGTTAATCTGGGCATGGAACCAGACATCCCTGTTAGGATGTGTTGCAGCACTTCAGAATGCCGGAAATACAGATGTGGTAGTTATGGGAACAGATATGAGCGTGGATCTTGCGAAGGATATGCAAAGTGACAACGTAAAATTACAGGCAATCACAACACAGATGCCATATGATATCGGATATAAGGCTGTTGAAAATGCAGTGAAAGCAGCAAAAGGTGAGGCAATCGATAAAGAAACGCTGGTTCCTTTAAAAACATATACCAAAGATAATGCAGACGAAGTCCAGACCTACATCGATGAGCATAAAGATTTAGTTAAATAAGCAGAGTTACAAGTATAACACAGGCTGCTGTGGCGGGAAAGCAGCAGCCTGCATGAGGAGCAGGTTAATAGCAGAATAAAAGAAGGCGAAGGTGAAGGAAGTGTCTGACATTATATTAAAGGCGGAGGGCGTAACGAAAAAATTCGGTGGAATCATCGCTTTGGAAAACGCTGGTCTGGAACTAAGAAAAGGAGAGGTGCATGCTCTGGTAGGTGCAAACGGGGCAGGAAAAAGTACTCTGATCAAAATTATTACAGGCGCTTATACAAATGATGAAGGAAAAATTTATCTGGATGGCGGCGAAATCAATGTAAAGTCAACATTTGAAGCGCGTGCTTTAGGAATTAGTGCTGTTTATCAGGAGTTTAGTTTAATTAACACCGTATCCGTAGCGGAAAACATTTATATGGGTAAGTTATTAAAGAAGAAATTAGGTCCTGTGAATCAAATTGACTGGAAAAAAATAAATGATGAGGCTCAGAAAATTCTGGATTTATTAGAGTGTAATATCAGACCGGATGCTATTGTGGGGACACTCAGTGTGGCGCAAAAGCAGATGGTAGAGATTGCAAAGGCACTCTCAAATGAGATAAAGGTGCTGATTATGGATGAACCAACAGCCTCCTTATCGGACAATGATATTGAAAATATGTTTAAGGTTGTAAAAGGACTGAGGGAAAAAGGAATCAGTATTATTTATGTCTCCCACAGGCTGGAAGAACTGCCGATTATCTGTGACAGGATCTCGGTATACAGAGATGGAAAATACATTAAAACTTTAGATATAGAGGATGCCCCGAAAAACGTAATTATTGAAAACATGGTTGGAAAGAATATGACCGTCACGGAGCAGGCAAATTGTGCAACAAACGAAGTTTTACTGGAAGTCAGGAATTTTTCTTCGGGAAAGAAGTTCAACAATGTAAATATGAAACTTCACAGAGGGGAAATACTGGGAATTGCAGGCCTTGCAGGAGCTGGAAGAACAGAATTTGTAAGAGCGCTGTTCGGGGCTGACCCAAGGGATTCCGGAGAAGTCTTCATGGAAGGAAAAGAAATACATATTAAATCCCCAAGGGATGCCAAAAAAGCCGGAATCGGGTTTGTTACAGAAGATCGAAAAGAAGAAGGCCTGATACTGAATATGGATCTGCATACAAATGTGGGCATGACCATTCTGGATAAATTAAAGAAGAAAATCGGACTGGATTTGCATAAAGAAGTGGATCTGATGAATGGATATATCAAATCCCTTAGTATCAAATGCCGTGACGGTAATCAAAGAGCACTGGATTTAAGCGGCGGAAATCAGCAGAAGGTTGTAATTGCAAAATGGCTGGCTACAGAACCCAAAATACTGATTATGGACGAACCCACCAGAGGGATAGACATAGGGAGTAAAAATCAGATCTATGCCCTGATCAACGATCTGGCAAAACAGGGAATCGGGATCATCATGATTTCCTCAGACCTTCCGGAAGTGCTGCAGGTATCAAACCGTATTTTGGTTTTAGCGGCTGGCAAAGTCACGGGAGAGTTAGTTAATAAAGATTTGACACAAGAAGTACTGCTTGATTATGCAACCAGCCAAAAGACAGTCGCAGGCGTGTAATGCGGATTATGAAAGAATATTTCAGACACGTTTATGGAAAATTCAGGAGGATAGAAAGATGAATGCGAAAGCAAAAAATTTTGATATAAAAGCATTTTTAATGAAATATATTATGTATTTTGTTTTGATTTTAATGTGTATTATTATGGCAGTTGCCAGTGACAAGTTTTTAACTACAGCCAATTTAATGACGATTGTAAAACAGATCTCCATACAGTCCATCGTAGCAATTGGTATGACAATGATTATTATAACCGGTAATATTGACTTGAGTGTAGGTTCCATCGTAGCATTTGCTTCTGTATGTGCAGCAATGATGATGAACGCTGGGATGCCAATCCCTGTTGCAATTATTCTCACCGTTTTAGTTGCAGGTGTGTTAGGTTTTATCTCCGGTGGAGTTACTGCAAAATTAAAGCTCCACTCCTTTCTGGTAACACTGGCTCTCATGCAGGCATTCAGAGGGCTTGCACAGACCATCACCGGTGGATATCCGGTTGCCGGACTTCCAGATTCATTTGGAAAAATAGCATCCGGTTCCATTGGTCCGGTTCCTTATCTGGTTATTTATATGATTATTTTTTACGCAGTCTTTATTTACATTATGAAATATACGGCATTTGGCAGATCCATTTATGCAATAGGCGGAAATCAGGAATCAGCCAGACTATCCGGTATTAACGTTGAAAAAGTAAAAACAATGGTTTTCGTTATTTCATCTATGCTCTGTGGTGTTGCAGGCGTGTTGTTAACATCCAAAGTCCGTTCCGGTGATCCCACTTGTGCAAACGGCTGGGAAATGGATACCATCGCAGGAGCAATCATCGGTGGAACGAATATGATGGGTGGCGAAGGAAAACTTGGCGGTACCATTATCGGTTTACTATTTGTTGGAATATTAAGCAATGGCATGGTATTATTAGGTGTAAATGCGTATATGCAGAGCGTTATTAAGGGTCTTGTTATCTTTGGTGCGGTTATTATCAACAGTATCCAGAAGAGAAGCCAGGCGTAGGGGAGCCAGAAAAGTACGAATTCTGTAATCCACGGAACAGGATTGCGTATAACTAAGAGAGTAAATTTGGAGGAATGAAGGATGAACAGTTTAGAACGTTTTTATGCAACGGTAGACAGAAAGCCGGTAGACAGACCGGCGGCATGGCTTGGCATGCCGGATATTTTTGCACAGCCGGCGTTATTCGAATATTACGGCGTAAAAAATATGCACGAATTAAAACTGGCGGTGGGAGATGACTTCTATGCGGTAGAAGTACCCTATCAGTCCCCAACGGCAAGTGCTATATATGCAGCATTTGACTGGTATATGGATGGAAATGTGGATGCAGAGGACCGAACCTTAACGGCAGACGGATGCTTTAAAGATGCAGAAGATCTGGAAGACCTGGATTTCTTTGAGTGGCCGGATCCGGCCAAATATATTGATGTGGAAGAATGCAGACGCAGAGTAGAGCTTGCACCAGAGGGAAAAGTTGTACTGGGTATGATGTGGTCAGCACACTTTCAGGATGCATGTGCGTCCTTTGGAATGGAAACAGCACTTATGAATATGATTGCCAATCCCGAAGTATATGAAGCAGTAAATGATAAGATCGTAGATTTCTATTTGAAGGCAAATGAAATCTTTTATGAAGCAACAAAAGGAAAATTAAATGCAGTGCTGATCGGCAATGACATGGGAAGCCAGAGGGGGCTGATGCTTTCTCCGGCAATGGTAAAAGAGTTTATCATACCCGGGTGCAAGAAACTGGTAGAACAGGCACACAGTTATGGGTTAAAAGTCATTTACCATTCCTGCGGTTCTATTGCGGATGTCATTCCTGATTTAATAGAAGCAGGGGTAGATATTGTACATCCAATACAGGCACTTGCAGCCGGAATGCAGCCGGAATTCCTGAAAGAAAAATTTGAAGGAAAGGTTTCCTTCTGCGGCGGCGTGGATACTCAGGATCTGCTGGTAAATGGAACACCGGAGGAAGTGTGCAGGAAGGTAAAAGACTTAAGAACCATCTTTCCAACTGGCTTAATTATTTCACCAAGCCATGAAGCGATAATGCCGGATGTTCCTCCGGCAAACATAAAGGCCCTGTTTGATGAAGCCCAGAAAATTTATTAAGAAGAGTAGAATTGATACAGAAAGGGAAAACATGAAAAGAATTGGTGAAATGATCAAAATAAAACCGGAAGGTCTAAAACAGTATAAAGCATATCATGCAAACCCCCTTCCGGGAGTAAATGAAATCCTGAAAGCATGCAATATTCAGAACTACTCCATTTATCAAAGAGGAGACTACATGTTTGCATATTATGAATATGTGGGAGAAGACTTCGATGCTGATATGGAAAAAGTTGCAGCTGACCCTGCAACACAAAAGTGGTGGGATTTGGTTAAGCCTCTGATGCAGCCCCTGGATGACAGGAAAGAGAATGAATTCTGGTCCGGGATGGAAGAAGTTTATCATTTGGATTAAATATGAAAAAACATTTAGCAGGGCGTAATCGACGCCCTGCTAAAAAAATGGATAATTTTTGAATAATAACAAATAATTGCGAAAGAATATATATCATGTATATTTTTGATAAAAAGCATTTGCAATAGAAAGAGGGATATTATTTGTTAATTATAAAAGGAATAATCCATACGATGGAAGGCCAGACATATGAAAATGGCTACGTTCGGACCAGTGGAAGTAAAATAGTGGAAGTGGGAAGCATGGAAGATCTGTTTCCACTTAGCGGAGTGGATGAGATTATAGATGCCGGGGGAAACTGGGTAATGCCCGGTATCATTGAATCTCATTGCCACATTGGAATTACAGAAGAAAAGCATGGAAGCATGGGAGATGACAGCAATGAGGTAACGGATCCCGTTACCCCGGCGCTGCGTGCAATGGATGCAATTGATCCGTTAGACCCGGCATTCCATGAAGCAATTATGGCTGGTATTACGTCTGTCATGGCAGGGCCTGGCAGTTCTAATGTGGTGGGCGGACAGTTTGCATTCCTGAAAACTCATGGGAGATGTATCGATGACATGGTGATCCTGCAGCCGGCAGCAATGAAAATTGCTTTTGGAGAAAATCCCAAGACGAATTACGGGGACAAGGATATATGTCCCGCTACAAGGATGGGAATTGCTTCTCTCCTTCGGGAAACACTATTTCAGGCACGGCAGTATTATCTGAAAAAAGAGGCAGGAGAGTTAGAGGAGGAAGATTTTCAAATGGAATCCTGGATGCCGGTTTTCCGTAAAGAGATCCCCTTAAAGGCACATGTTCACAGAGCTGATGATATACTGACGGCAATTCGCATCGCAAAAGAGTACGGATTGGATCTAACCCTGGATCATTGTACAGAAGGACATCTGATTACAGAAAAAATAGTGGAATCCGGTTTTCCCTGTATTGTTGGTCCTGATTTGACCTCCAAATCAAAAATAGAAATTGAGAATTTAAGTTTTAAGACGGATAAAATCCTGCAGGAGAATGGAGTTCTGGTGGCGATTACAACCGATCATCCGGTATCCATGATCCGGTACCTTCCCTTATGTGCCGGGCTTTCGGTTAAGCAGGGGCTGCCTATGGAAGAAGGATTAAAGGCAATTACCATTAATCCGGCAATAATATGCGGGGTATCCCACAGGGTAGGCAGTCTGAAACCGGGAAAGGATGCAGATATTGTTATCTTTTCCGGGAATCCTCTGGAAATTTTTACACAGACATTATACACAATCATAGATGGTGAGGTTGTCTATAAAAACGGTGATATGTAATGATTTATGGAGACTGTAATAATAGTCACAAGAGATATAACAATTAAATAGAGGAGGCAGATTTCATCAACACACTGTTGAAATCTGCCTCCCTTTTTGCAGGACGGCTTTCCGTTACAAAGCGTAGGGGTTAACCCTGGCTGTAAAAAGTATAACGGTTTTTACCATTTCGTTTTGAGCTATATAAAGCTTTGTCTGCCGTTGTGAATAACTCTGAGTATTTGCATCCGTTTTGTGGATAAAGTGAAATCCCAATACTGATGGAAATAGGGAAGGTTTCACTGGCAGATAAGGAAAAATTCTGCAGGGCATCCCGGAGCAATTCTGCTTTTTCATAGATCAGGTCATCCGAAGACACATTTTTTAAGAATACCACAAATTCATCTCCGCCTGCCCGGCCGATAATATCCTGGGAACGGAAATTGGATTTCAGGCAGGAGCTGATCTTTTGAAGAACCGTATCCCCAATGGTATGTCCGAACGTATCATTGACCGTCTTAAAGTTATCGATATCGATTATAAACAACGCATGGCATTTGCCTCTTCCCTCTGCTGACAGATAATCCTGTATTAACTTTTCAGTGGTAAGTTTATTATAGATACCGGTCAGCAGGTCTTTTTGAGCCATTTTTTCCAAAAGGGCGTTTTCTTTTTTATAATCGTCCACATCTGATATGGTTGCAATAGTCCGGATGGGATGATGATTCTGGTCAAATATAACGTTTGCTTTGATCCTGCACCAGATGTACTCTCCGGTATTCATCTTAATCCTTAATTCCAGTTCGGCATGTGACTGCCCGCTGCGAAGTATTTCTTTAAAATCCCCAAAGTGTTTCTTGTCGTCTTCATGGACAATATCTGTTGAACATATGGTTTTCCAGAAATCGTGTATGGGGAGGTCATATTTAAACTTTTTCTCAAAGGCTGGGGAATGATACATGGTACTGTTTATCATATCCCATTCAAAAATAATATCTTGTGCCTGCTCTACAATGATCCGATACCGCTCCTCATTCATCAATAACATATTTTCCGTTTTTTTGGAAAGTGTCTGATCTATAAAAACTGCCTGCACAATGGAAATGCCATCTTCGATTTCCACTGCTGAGCCATGGACATCAATCCAGGCAATGCCACCATCTTTTTTTCGAATACGGTATTCAACAGAGATGGGAGCGCCTTCTTTCATTTGTTGGCTGATGGATTCGGACAGACCGGGAATATCTTCTTCCAGAATCAGCCGGATTCCTTTTCCTTCTATGGGAGCAGCGTGATATTCATTTCTGGTATATCCGGTTAATTTATAAAATCCTTCCGAAGCTAGAAGTATACGAAACTCGTCATCTACGGCGACTTTTGCAACACCCCCCGGAATGGCGTTAATCAGTGCATCCCGCTCCAGGGTTTCTTTTTGCAATGCAGTAGATGCTTCCTGTAATTCTCTGGCAATTAGGGAAGGGTCCTTGACTGTTGTATCTGAGAGCTTGGTTAGATCCGGAAGAAAAGTAGCGGAAATATTATCTTCTATAGCCCCATCCTTATAAGTGGCGCTTATTTCTTTAAATATGCCGGATACTTGCTTTAAGCAGGTAATCATCTGATCAGAGAATGTACCGCATTCACAATTTAATATCATTTCAACGGCCTCCTCATGGGAGTATGCCGGTTTGTATACACGGTCGCTTGTAAGCGCGTCGTAAACATCTGCGATGGATACAATCTGGGCACAGACGGGGATCTCATCCCCTTTCAGGCCGTCCGGATAGCCCTTTCCATCCCAGCGTTCATGGTGGAAGCGGCAGATATCATAGCAATAATGCAAATAAACTTTATCGTCCATACGCTGAAAAGTCTGGAGAATTTCACAACCCTTTATGGTGTGGGTTTTCATGACCTCAAATTCATCGGAAGTTAACCTTCCGGGTTTTAGCAGGATGGAATCCGGAATAGCAATCTTACCGATATCATGCATGGCGGAAGCACTGGCGATGGTATCAATCAGCCGTGGTGTCAGCTTATATTCCGGATACACACGCTGCACACAGGATGCCAGGGTTTTTGTTAACACCCGGATACGTCTTATATGCTGCCCGGATTCCAGGCTGCGGTATTCGATTACGGTACTCAGGGCATCAATAATAAAATCATTGGTTTCCGTTAGTTTTTTTGTTTGGTGTTCTACCAGATCCTCCAAATGATTTTTGTGCCGGTAAAGTTCAATACTGTTTTCCACACGTTTTTTAACGATATGAGCATTAAAAGGTTTTAATATAATATCCGAAGCGCCCAGGTTCAATGCCTTAATTTCATTTTCCTGATAAGTATCAGCAGTGATCAGGATAACCGGGATTTTCTTCATAATGCCTTCGGACTGGAGGTGTTCCATTACCTGAAAGCCGTCCATGACAGGCATAATAATATCCAGGAGAATGATAGCAATGCTATCCTGATGCTGGTGCAGAAGATTCAGCGCTTCCAGTCCGTTTTCCGCCTCCAGTACATCGTAATCCATGTGGAAGAGCTCGCACAAAATAGCCCGGTTTATTTCCATATCGTCAACTATAAGTATCTTGTTTCTTTTCATGACTTTTACCTGCCTTGTATGTAAAATGCTTTATTTTCCCGCTGTAAAAAAATAACAGAAAATATTATCTCTTATTTTATCATAAAATATCATATTAAAAAAGCAAATTCAGAAGAAAGATAGGGAAATTCCTCCGTATATGCAGTTGCATTCAATGTCTTCCTATATTATAATCAACCCAGACTTACCATTGGGAACAGGAGTGATTAAAATGACAGATTACAAGATACGGATAGCGGAGCCAGGAGATGCAGAATCCATTTTTAAAATATACGGACCATATATTGAACATACTGTTATTACCTTTGAATATGAAATGCCGTCTCTTCACGAATTTGCAGATAGAATCCGGGAAATAGCCAGTTTTTATCCCTATCTGGTATATGAAGCAGAAGGGAAAATCTGTGGATATGCATATGCCCACCGGCAGATGGAACGGGCTGCCTATCAGTGGAATACAGAGTTGTCCGTGTATGTGGATAAAGAAGCTAAGGGAAAGGGCATTGGAAAAGCGTTATACGGTACTTTGTTAGAGATTCTAAAACGGCAGAATATGCGAAATGTCTATGCCGGAGTCACTTATCCAAATGAAAGAAGTGAAAGTCTCCATCGGCATTTTGGATTTGAACTTCTGGGTGTCTATCACCATACAGGATATAAATTTGGAAAATGGCATGATGTGATGTGGTTTGAAAAATCCTTAAATGATGGACAGAGAAAGCCGCAGCCTGTGAGATCGGTTCAGGATCTGGGCATGGATGTAATACACCAGATATGCGATCTTCATTTAGGATGAATATTTAAAACATGCTTTAGTATTATAGCGAAGGTTTTATAGGGGGCTGTAAAATGACTTATATTTGGGTTTAGCTGAGGAAGGGACGCTTTGTGTAATATAGGTAGTGTGCGGAAAGATGGGGGTGGGAAACTGATATGGACTCCGTCAGCTTGCCGCAGAAC
>OATB01000573.1_pt1 | contig 23085 bp, 11 predicted proteins | sample 1494941 | NCBI WGS metagenome assembly OATB01 (sample SAMEA2579931, study PRJEB22360) | human gut metagenome | reverse complement strand
ACTATATCAATGCGTCTTTCCCGCCATCCCGGGAGGAACCTGCCACAATACCTGCTGCTGCCAGCGTTCCCTGTACATAACCATTATTTACACAGAGGTCAACCACGGTATGTTTATCTCCATAGTTACTGATTCCGGAAGCAATTTTTCCAAATACACTTCCATTATTCGTACAATAAGAAGCTTCACTTACATAGTTTCCGATTCCGCTTGCCAGTCCGTTGCCGTCCGGCGTCTGTACGATACCGTTATTATAAGAATAAGTAACCTGTATCCTACTTTCATTTCTGCAGTCTGCCTGCTGTACCGTGTCACCTGTACCAAAGCTGACAATACCCTGCGTGATGCCGTTAGCCTGTTCATGGGCTACGACTGCCCCATTATTAGATGATTTACGAATTGTTCCAATCTGTCCCACCCGATTTTGGGGATATAATGCTTCGCAGATCATTCCGGCTGATACATTATTTGCAAATACATATCCTTCTCTGTCTACCTGGCACCCATTTACTTCCGCCTCGGTTCTGTAATTCTGATACAGATTCAAACCTGGCTTCGTCTCGTCAATATCTTCTGACTTACGGGTACCGGAAACAAATACTAAGATACCTGCTGATCTGGATGAGTTTCTTGCCAGTGCATCTCCGGCATTCATAAATGGATCATTCCCTCCATAAATACCGTTAATCTTTCCGGCAAAAGTATCATCTGTAAAAGTAACCGCTTTTTTAACTGCCTCTCTTCCGGATGCTGTTGTAGGAACATCCCCGCTTCCGCTGAAACGCCTTGCCGTATACAGTGCAAAACCTCCTGCCCTGCTGGCACTTATCCTTGCAGATACCCTTGTATCATAGATTTTTGCATCTGCGCCGGTTTCCATCGGCAGCTGCGGGCTTAAGTTCTCAAATAAAGCATTGTCATAATCCTGATAAGGATCCGGGTTCCTGGCCGTCCTGCCATTACTTACGTAATATGCCAGCCCTGCTGCTTCATCGGCAACAATTTTGCTGTCACTTCCGATATTTAAATTCTTAACCACACCGCCGCTCAAATCATAAATCAGAGCATAATGTGTATTCGGTATGGATGCCCCGGTTTCGAAATTACCGGGATTCTGTATACGGTTTACTCTGATTCTTCCAATGGTATAACCATTGCCGTCCAGAGATCCCGTCATACGGTACATACGTTTATTGGATGCACCAATTACAAATCCATTGTATCCGTCATCACTTGTTGATAACTGGATATTATTCATAAGTTCAATATCCCTTGTGAGATACTTCAGATAGGAACTTCCAATCGCTGCATAACCCATGTTTTCACCCAGGTTCATGTTATATAAATGACGTTCATTCCGGATCTGCAGCTTATTCTCTGTCTCTACCCGGTATGTATCCGGCTGGGCTGCTGCCTCATCTTCTGCAAGCAATGTGCTTCCCAATGCCGCTGTTGTCTGCGGATAATATTCCAAATCATCCAGATCATCAAAATCAATGGACGGAATTTCATCCAGTATACTGTCATTATGAACATCATCTATTTCAGTGTTTGAAAAATGCATACTGAACATTCTGCTGGTTCTGTCATATGCCGGTAAATTTTCCGGCTTGATTCCTAATTCCTTATCATAAATCTTGGTTGCCTCCAATGTAAAATAACCGCTGGAAGCCGGCAGATAGGAATCCATCTCTTCACAAGGAAGATTTATCCGAATGGTCATATTAGTTGCTCCTGAGAGATTTACGGATACCGTAATATCATCTACAGAATCAAATTTATTCGGATCATTTCCTGCCGTATCTTTTGCATAGAAATAATACAATTCTCCATTAACCATGATATCCTGCTTTTTATTTGGAATATCATACTCATAACTGGATGCCTTAGCCAGTGTATAAACCTTAACCGGTGATTTAGGCAATATCGTATTTGTAAAGACTGTATTATTATAATTATAAGTTCCTCTGCTGTGTCCGTCATAAACGGAGAAGTTCATATAATTTGGCAATGCGCCGCTGCTCAGTTTGAACCTGGCTACTAAATCTATATTTTCCTGGGTAACTCTTTTCACCGGGTATTTATCATTATCTCTGAATTTAATTGCTATTCCGGTATTATTGGTGTTATCCCCAGTCCAGGTACCGTCTGTATATGCAGAGTTATCATTGTTTCCTCCGTCATCATATTCTACGGAAGACTGCATATAATCAACAGCTTTCGTTGGCCAATAGTTGTAATAATAGGAAACCTTCGTATTGTCCAGAGACGTAAACGACTGGTTATTACCCGGCAGTGCCTGTCCTCCGTTTGTTGTAAAACTGCCCAGGCTGACCTCGGATATACCGCTGTCATCCGTAGAAGCACCTGCCAGATCCAGCTGTGGAAACTCATAATCCATTCCCAGTGTTAATTCATCCTCTGTCCATGGATAAACAAATTTAGCCGATCTTGCCTTTTGGGCTGCAAGGCTGCCTGAAGAAGCTGCCACATTCGCCGAGCCGGTTCCCGTAATTTTATTGTTAAGAGGGGTTTTTAAATTTTCTTCCCCTTTTGCCGGATATTCCATAGATACGCTGACGCTGGAATTTACCTTTGCATACTGGCGTACCATATTGCTGTAATTTCGCAGTCCATATTCGCTGTCCGTTCTCTTTTCATCCAACGGAGTAGTATTATCTGCCGGATCTCCATCCTTTTTCAACTGCTGCGTTTTTTGTACAAATGTACCGTAATCAGTACTGCTTGGCAGTGAAAGTGGTTTTAAACCATAGTTAAAAGTGGAGTCGATCTGTGACGTGGAACTGTTCCAATACTTCAGTTCGTTGTCACTAAGATAATAACTGTTTTCAATACGTTCTGATTTAATTACTTCATCGGTATATCCTTCCAGGAATCCAATCAGGGTTCCCCGGTCGTTGGTACCTATTATCTCTCCTGTGCTATAGCTGTTTGTTATTTTAATGGTCTTGCTGCGGTCCTGGGCCATTACGCCTACCAGCCCGCCTACTTTTGTACCGGATACTCCTAAGTCATCCAGTCCGGTATCCGTCTGCTTTGCAGATATGGTCGCACTGTTGTAAGATACATCCACAGGACCGACTGCATAACCTGCAATACCGCCTACGTAACTGGCTCCTCTGACAATCTGCGAACTGTTGAATACACTCTGGACATAAACCCCTGTCTCCGGCTTTTGAACAATTCCGGTTCCGGAACGTTCACCAAGCTCGCCGGCTATACCGCCGATATGCGTTGCCTGTGTATATTCTGTCAATGTGGAATTCCCCGGAACATGTCCTACATCATGAATGTAGATCACCCTGTTTTCACCAACCACATCGCCCGTGTTGTATGTATTTGTGATTCGGTATCCGCTTCCGCTGATACCGCCTGCACGCTGCACCGCAGATATCTGTCCGGTATTGACTGTATAATTGATAATACCGTATGCTCCTGTGATACCGCCTACATAGCTTTTTCCACTGACTGCGTTAGATTGGTTGCCGCCAAGGGTATACTTTCCGGCAAACTTCGCATCTTCCTGTAAATCTTTAAATTCTTCGGTTATGAGCGGGTCATTTTTACTCATGGTAACAATAACACTATTGTCACCCCTGCCCACGATTCCACCGATATAGCTTCCGTCTACATTACTTTTATCAAGCTGTGCAGATTCGTAACCCGGCAAAGTTATGGAAGCAGTATCCGTTTTTAAATCTTCTGCACCGTACGCCTTACCGGTAACGGCTTTCAGATTCTGGGCAAGTGTAACTTCCACACTTGTTCCGGCATATCCAATGATACCGCCTACATTTGTTCTTCCGGTTACGCTGTTGTAATTCCGGGTATCCAGTACCTGTGTTCCATCATAGGCATAGCCGATTATTCCGCCTACATTCCTGCTTCCCCTCTGAATAAAGTTTCCGCTTCCCTTTGCAACTTTTGTCCCAAGGGAAATGTCTTCTCCATCCATTCTGGTAACCTGTTTCACAAGTGCATTTTTTGCAAATCCTACCACTCCGCCTACATTTTCCGGAGAAACAACTTCTCCTTTCAGCGAATAAACTCGTTCAATTCTGCCGCCTTCCATATATCCGACTGCACCGCCTGCATTCTGGCTGGTCAGGTTATACTGGTCACCTGTGCTAAAGTCAACCAAGCCCTGAGCCGTTGTCTGGCTGGCACCCTTATCTATGGAGCTTGCCCTTACCTGGGCATTGTTGGCAACCATGTGAAGTCCGGTCATGCTCCCTCCAATAGGGATCGCATATGGATCTTTACGCACTTCTTCATCGTTGAATGCCGGTGCAAATGTACTGTGATCGCCTTTATCCGTCGTATTCAGATTCGACGGTCCGGGATTAATATCAAATGTGTAGGTAATATCAGCATAAACTGAATTTCCTACCAAACCTCCGGCATTGTTGTTTTTCGCACGAATGCCGCAGATTGCATTACCGCTTTTCTCTGCACCTGTGTTAAAGGTGTTTTCAACGCGTATATTTCCCGGATTACCGGTAACGAATCCTGCGATTCCTCCGGCATTATCGTTGTAAGCCGTTATATTGTCCTCCACCGATGCTTTTACAGTTGCGGCTTTTGGCGCATTGGTATAACGGTTCTGATAAGGTGCATCCGGTGTATCCGGACCTGTCGTAATCGTCTGATAAGTAATATAGCTGACTTTTTTGGCTTTTTTCAGATCCTTCACGGCAATACCGCCTATGTTAGTATCTTCTGCCTTCACAGTCTGATTTAATTTCACATCAATTCCGCTTAAGTCTGCAACATCTTTGTCTGCACTGTCTTTTTTATCGCTGACAATATCTCCGGTTCCCTTATCATATAATTGTCCGGCAATTCCTCCGGCATTATTTCTTCCTGCGGTGATCTGGCCCATATTATAGGTATCCAGCAACTGTACGCTTCCTCTGCCGTTGCCGATAATTCCTCCGGCATTGTCCCTTCCTGCATGTATATTAGCCAGGTTGGTATAGATATAAGCGCGGTTATTTATGATCTGGTCTGATATTAATTTGGAATAAGAAATGCTCATTGCATCTGCTCTTCCCACCAGACCTCCGGCATTGTCCTGGCCGGCACTGATCACTCCCTGGGTACCGCTATTTTGTACCTGTTCATAAGTTCCTGTCATTCCGCTGTTAAATACATCCTGTAAAATACAAATGCTCGCATCGCCAAGGATTCCCCCGGCATTGTCATAATCTGCGGTTACCCGATTTATATTCGTAAAAAGGAAATTATCAGGATCATTCGCATTCATAGCATCTGTCAGTACTTTCCTGGAATATTTCAGATCCAGCTTTACCGCTTTTCCTGCTACTCCTCCGGCATTGTACTGTGCCCTGATGCTTCCTCTGTTAAATACATCGGTGATATCTGCATCTGTATTATTTCCCTGATAGTCTTTTGCGGTTGTGGAAATCTCAAACTTTTCACTTGCATAACCGAAAATCCCTCCGGCATTTGCAAGCTTCGCCCAGACATTTCCTGTATTCGTACTCATACCCTTTGCAATCATGTTTACCACACGATTGTCCTTATTACTGTATTTTCCGTCACCGCCTATACCGAAGATACCCCCGGCATTCATTCTTTCAGCTGTAACATTTCCTGCGTTATAGACATCCGAGATGTTAAAGCTGTTCTGTTCCAGGCCGGAACCTGTCTTGATGCTGTCTATGGACGCATAAGAAATACTATTAAATCTGTCATCTGCCCTGTCCCTGCCATCCGCATTGCCGACAATTCCTCCGGCATTGCTGCGTGCTGCAGTTACAGTTGAGTTATTTGTGTAAATTCCTTTATTGATTGCTGTATCTACACTGACTTCATTTGTGATATCCGTATCGACTAATCTTCCAGCCATCCCGCCTGCATTGTTTCGGGCATTAACGGTAAGAGGCAAAGCTCCTGCTGCTGTTGAAATTCCGCTGTAGACATCTTTTATGATCGCTCTGTCTCCATCTGCTGAACCAAAGCCGACTACCTTACCTACTATTCCTCCGGCATTGTCTCCGCCTGCGGTGACGCTTGCCTGGTTGGTCATGAAGTAATCCTTTATTACATTATGGGCTCCATCGATCACGACGTTCTTACTGTGCTCAATGGTACCTTTTCCGCTCAAGAATCCTGCCACGCCTCCGGCGTTATTTCCGTATCGTGCATTTACAGTTCCACGGTTAAATACATCCTTTATCGTTACATTTCCTTCAGCACTTCCGGCAATCCCTCCGGCGTTATCCCTAGAAGCAGTTACATTTCCCTGATTGGTACATACTTTTTCTTCCACAGATTTCTTAGCCGTAGCTTCTCTGCTTTCGATATGTATTTCCCCAATCACCTGCCCTGCAATTCCACCGGCATTGCTATTGTTTCTTGCTGTCACAGTACCGCTGTTATAAGCATCTGTAATGGAAACAACATTTGTAGCCCTGCCTGTGATTCCACCGGCATTACTGCCACCGGCTATTACATTTCCCTGGTTGGTATACATCTTGTTAGCAACCATGTCCAATGCAATCGCTGCTTCACTGCTGACAGCAGCATCTTGCGTATTCGCCTGTAAGTTACCGGCGATTCCTCCGGCATTATCTCCGATTTCAGCTGTAACTGCACCTCTGTTAAATACATTTGTTATATGAATATCTGCACCGGTACCAATCACACCTCCGGCATTGCTGATCCATGCCTTAACATCTCCCAGATTTGTATACATACTGTTTGCGATCATATTGGATGCAATATTGCCATCTATACTTATCACAACAGTTTGCGCATTTCCCTGAAGATTTCCGGCAATTCCTCCGGCGTTACTGCCAGTTGACGCTGTTACCCTGCCCCTGTTAAATACATTACTGATATTAACATCCACACCAGTTCCGATCACACCGCCGGCATTATCAGCACCTGCTGTGACATTTCCCTGGTTGCTGTAGATCATACCTGCAAATACTTCCGCGGCTACGGGTTGATCATGTTTGATATTACCTTTGGCAATACTTCCCGCGATTCCTCCGGCGTTATCGTTGTTGTTGGCAGTTACTGCCCCCTGGTTGAACATATTTATAATATCGGTATTTTCACCATGACCGGCAACTCCGCCAGCATTATCCTTATAAGACCAGATTGTACCTGCATTGTTATATATAGGCGTAACCGCGGTAGTTATATGCGAGATCATTCTTTTTGCAATCTCGGTATCATTTGAAATAACCATTGCATCAGTATCGGAGTCTTTGTTCATATTGCCGACTATTCCTCCGGCATTATCTCCGTTTCGTGCTGTTACCGCTCCGCGGTTAAACACATTCTTCACATCTGTATGTGAGTCTCCAATAATTCCTCCGGCGTTATTTGCCGCCTGAACTGAGCCGCTGTTTGTATAAAAAATTCCTTTGCCCGCGTCTGCAGGTATCACAACATGATCTAAGATATTCTGGCTGTATGCCAGTATAAATTTGTCCTGCTGCGCAGTGGCCCCCCCTGGCTGCCTCACCTGAATCAGCCCTGCAATTCCTCCGGCATCTTCACTAGTTGCTGTAATATTTCCCCGGTTAAATGCATTATGAATAACTGCATTCCCATCTGAAATATTTCCTGCGATTCCTCCGGCATTTCTGGATGCCTTTACTGATCCTTCATTTGTGGCCATGGAGTTGGTATGATTCATTCTGGCTTCAATTAAGTCATCATCATATGTAATCTTTGCTGCTGAATTAATATAACCGGCTATTCCACCTGCATTTGCCTGTGATGCGGATACGGTTCCTGCATTAAACACATTTTTGATTTCTTTTGTGGTATTGAGTTTACCTACAATACCTCCTGCATTATTTCCAGCATTGATTACGGATATACCGGTTGCACTAACCGGCATTGTATTTGTGTAATAACCGGGAACAGGATCCTTTACTTTATCTGTTATCGGATCTATCAAATTGCTTGCGATTTTTTTTACGATAGTAATCTTTACTTCCGTATCTGGTAATTCGATGTCCCCCGGGAACAAACCTGCATCTGCTTCGGAAGTGACACTGCCTGCGATTCCTCCGGCATAACTGCCAGCAGCTTCAATCTTAGGTGTGGTCACCGTATTATAACGGTTCTCCACATTTTGAATCTCAACTTTTCCGGCTGCCACACCTGTGATTCCTCCGGCATAACTGCCTCCGGCACTAACCGTTCCTTCATTATAGACCGGTTTTTCCTGCACCTGAGTAGTCCCCACATTAAGTTTTACCTCTTTTGTCAAAGCACCGGCGATTCCTCCGGCATAACTGCCCTGAGTGGTTACATTCCCACTATTGCTGACCTGAATAATAGTATCTTTTGTCAGATTTCCAATATTATAAGGTAAAGAAAGGTTTGATATTTCCACCTGATCATCTGCCAATCCTATAATTCCTCCAGCATACGATGCCGCTGAAATACCAGGCTTCATAACAGGCACTGTTCCGATTTTAATATCTTCAATGATCTTACCTGTTTCCGTTTTCAGATTTACAGCTCCGCTTAATTTAAACTCATTTCCTGCCGCAGCTGTAATACCCCCGGCATACCCTTTTATTCCGGCTCCACCGGTAACTGGCGAATCAACAGCAGCCACATCGGCCTTATTTACTACGTTCTGCAGGCTTACCTGATAACCCTGTATCTGTCCGGCAATTCCTCCGGCATAACTGCCTGTTGCCAGCACCGGACCGGCATTTGCTGTATTTTCTATTACTACATCATAATGCGGTTTTGAATTCAACGGTCCTTCTGCAGAACCTGTAATTCCTCCGGCATTTATATTAGACTGAATAATTCCATAATTGGAATATTCACTTTTGTAAGTCTTTACTGCTGTCATTCCGGCACTCGTAACATATTCGTAATCCCGGATAACATATTGCTCATTAGTTGAACCCGCTGCTTTATCCAGTCCTGAAAAAGTGCTTCCTTCTTCCAGACTTCCTGCAATTCCTCCCGCATTATAATGCTCAGCTGTAACTTCTCCAGTATTGACTGCTTTCGTTATGACTGTCTTTTTGTCAGCAACACCGGCGATTCCTCCGGCATTATTATCTGCCTTTACGGATATACCATTCAAATCTTTTCGGCTGGCATTTCCAAGAGCAGGATTCTGGGTTTGATTCACTTCGTTAATCTTACCGTCATATAGACTGATAAAACGGGTTCCGTTTGCAGTATCTACCAACATTCCTGATTTTGCATCACCGGGAACTGTGTCCTCAATTCCTATTGCAAGCATGCCTGCAATTCCTCCGGCATAATTACCAGTTGCTTTTATGGTATTGCCGTTAAATCCAGGATCAGATGCTCCATATGCATAAGGCTTTAAAACAATTGCGTTTCCACTGCTATCTTTCAGTCGTTCTTCACTTTTTTCTCCATCTGCCGATTCTACCATTTTCATATGATAATTATTCTTTTCATTTTTCAGGAGAGTAATATTCTTTCCAAATCCCTGAAATTCGCCGGCAACACTGCCTACATAATCATTTCCCTTAGCCGTGATGCCTTCAATGGTAAAATTCTTAACAGATGCATTTTGTCCAACAATTTCAAAAAGGCCTACTCTGTTTTCCTTTGCTGTATCAGCCGGATTATCCGGATCTGTATATGTATTACTTATTTTTAAGTTTGATAATTTATAGTTTTGATAAACAGGAATCTTTTCCTTTTGTCCCACACCTAGAGAATTCGGAACTTCAATCTCAAGATAATTTCCGTCTGCCTTCTTCTGGTATTCGATCTTCCCGGCAGTATCTTTTTTAACCGTGGAAGTAAATGATCCTTCAAACCCTCTAGTTCTGTCTGCCTCTAACGCATCATGTTCATTTGCCGAAATCGGCTGTAAAATCCGTAGTTTCAAGACATCTGTTGTGGTCAGATCATTTCCCGACGCATTTGACACTACCAGCCGGTGATACACTTTGGTACCACCTCCGGGCTGTATAACCTCTTCTCTTCCAAGCTTTTGTAAACTCCAGTCAATGTCATCATTCAGCATGAAGTTCTGGAAATTGCCGGCTTTATTTTGCACATAAGCCGGATCTGTCGGATCTGCTTTATCATTTAGTATGTACCGAAGATTACTCAGGTGTCTTGCATACCCTAAACCGTACCACATGTTAGATAAGTTTCGGTTCTCCCTGTTAGCCAGATACGCTTTTGCTTCTTCCCAGAACGTGCCGCCCCGCACACCTGTTACATAGATGTTTTCTGCGGGATTGACAGTCTTTGCTTCCGTATAGGCATTTTCTTCTCCGGATGAAACACTCATGGATCCGGTAAATCCTTCTCCTTTATACTTTCCTTCTACTATGACCTTAAAGTTTTCACTCCATGGTATTGAGGGATATCTTTTATTGACCGATAATTCATCATTACTGCCATCCGTTATACTGTCCAGAACAAGCCGGAATACTCCGTATTGTTTCTCCCCTGCTTTATCCGCAGGTACATAATATGACAGCCGGTGTTTGAAGGTACTGGAGTCATCAGAGCCGTCATAGCTCTTCATTGTTCCGTCTCCCTGGAGTTCTTCTGTATAAAAAGGAACCATTAAATTTGATTTCAAAGCGTTATTCACGCCTTTATTTTTATCATAAGAATATAGATCATAAACTGGCATTGGACTACGGACACTGCCGGACGCTCCTGTTGTTACAGTACTTCCAGGCGTAATATAACCTTCTCCGCTGTTATATGCGCTAATATCTTTTATCTTATAATAGACCTTCGACGTATCCACAGCATTTACAATGGATATATCATAAGTCATTTTGGTGAATTTTTTCCTCTTATCATCCGTTACTCCACCTGCATCATTTTCCGGACCGATTTCACCCCATTCAATAGTAAGCATATCATCATTATTAACTTTTACATATGCATTCTCTAAAAGTCCTAAGTTTTCCGGTTCTCCAATCCCCTGAGCGCCATAGTAGCCCTGTCTTTTATCCTCCAGGGCACCCCGGTCCCTCAGAAGTACATTTTCTTTACTATACAACACGCTTTTACTTAAATTTGTTTCATCATAAGAAAAACTGTCTGTACGTTCCGAATAAAATGCACAACGAACCGTTTTATTATTTAGATTAACTTCTACAAGAATACTGTAATCGAGAATACTCTTATCACTGATATAAGGTTCTAACAGACGGTAAAGCAAAGCAGATTCATCCGAGTCATCTTTGCTCAATTCCATGTAAACTAAATTTTTTGAATCGATCAGTTCTTGCTTTTTAGCAGTTTCATCTGCACTGCCTTCGGGGACTCCAGGAAATGTCACGCCGGGATAATCAACTCCATCCCCAGTGGTACCTCCTTTAATTGCCTCCTCAGGAACATCATAGAATTCCGTTCCCCGGTTTGCATCCGAAAACTCCTCATCAAACTTGCCCTGAACCTTCAGATCTGTCAGCGAAGACTGCATCGCCATATAAATTACCTGAGCAGTATCATCTGCCCTCGCCATGTATGCCTGATTGGCGATTCTCACTGCATTAAATGCAACTATACCAATCAATATACTAAGCACACCTAAAACTACAGCTAATTCAGTAATTGTAAAGCCTTTTTTATTTCTAACCCTTTTTTTGTACCTGTGCATAAATGGCATCATATACAGTCACCCCCTTTCAAAGCAGTCAGCGCTGCATTTTTTAGATGCTGATAAATTCTGTCACATGCCATTTTGTTACACTTGAGTTGCTGGCTTTAAATGAATGCTCCGCCCTCCCGTAGTTCAGGGAGAAAGGGGAAGATTTGCGAAGCATTCATTTAAAGCCAGCAAGTGACTTCTGGGTGTTGCGCCAGAAGTCGCTTGCTGTTATTAATGATATTAATCTCTTTGTTTTTTTAATTACGGTGCAGGTGTAATAATACCTGTAGCTGCAATTGTACCATTTCTCATTGTTGCCGTATTAAATTCAGTCACTGTTGTATCTGGTGATACGCCTGAAACACCTTTTACAACTCCGCCATTAGCATATACAGCCCCCATAATAGCACCTTCACTTGTAATATATAAATAGATTTCATCTGTGCCTTTCAAATCATTTGGGGTAAAATATGCATCTCCGCCGGCTGCAATAAAATGATCTTTTGCCGGAACAGCAGTGGCTGGTGCCACAGGAACTACACTAAAGAATGTCAATAAGTTAGCATCCAGATCAGTAGCATCAAGCTGAACTGTATAAACCGTTGTCCCTGTATAAAGAGTACCACCAGCAACATCAATAGCACGTCCAGCCGCTACATTACGTGTAGCAAATGCCTGAGCAGATGTCATAAAGTTCTTCGCTCTTGCAGAATCAGCAGTTTCCTGACCATCTTTAATAATTCTCGCAACATTAGGCGCTACTAAAGCAATTAATATACCAATAATTGCTAATACTACGATCATTTCAACCAATGTGAAACCTTTTTTGTTTTTAAGTTTTTCTCTTAATTTTTGCATTTCTTATCCTCCGTTTTTTAATTTATAATAGTTTGTACCTGCTAATCTTTATCTTTTCCTCCCTCCATTTTCTTTACAGATACTTTTTTGCTTCAGTAAATTATTACTGCTAGCTACTCATATAAAATAACAAAAAAAACGGATTTATTACCATTTTTGTATTCAATCGCTTAAAAAGTGTAATGTTTTTATTGTCCATGTATTAAAAGGTTGTATTTTCGACATAAAACCATCAATTTTATATCTCAGAAAGCAAATACGGACGTTTTTTTACTTATTAACCAGATATTTGTTAACCATTTGCTTATCAACACACCGTTCAATACCTGCATCATAAGTAATAATATTTGTCTGTATTAATTTTGCTATATGAAAATCCAATGACTGCATTCCTGCTTTCTGACCTGTCTGCAATACTGATGCAATCTGATGGCACTTATTTTCACGTATCATATTTGATACGGCATCATTACATAATAAGATTTCAAATGCAGCTATTCGCCCAGTACCATCTGCTTTCGGGATTAAAGTCTGGGTAATTACCCCTCTTAAAACCTGTGCCAAAAGAATTCTAACCTCATCCTGCTGGCTCGCCGGATACTGGTCAATAATACGATCCAAGGTGCTGGCTGCACCTGTCGTATGTAATGTAGAAAGAACATAATGCCCAGTCTCGGCTGCCGTAATTGCCGCAGAAGTAGTTTCCAGATCACGCATTTCTCCAACTTGAATCACATCGGGATCTTCTCGAAGAGCACTCTTTAAAGCGCCAGCAAATGTATCTACATCTCTACCCACTTCCCTCTGATTAACCATAGATCTCTTGTGTTCATGCTTATACTCGATAGGATCTTCAAAGGTTAAAATATGGCATTGTTTATTCATATTTATATAATTAATGATCGAAGCCAATGTTGTTGACTTACCACTTCCAGTTGGACCCGTCACAAGTAAAAGCCCTCTAGGATACATAGCAAGTTTTTTAAATAATTCTGGTAGATTCAATTCATCCATAGTAGGTATGGTATCATTTAGCAAACGTATTGCTATGCCCGGACTTCCATATTGCGTATAAATATTTACACGGTTCCTGTTACCGTCTGCAGAAACATAACAAAAATCCACATCCTGGCCAAATGCATATCTCTTTTTCACTTGCATTAACATAGAATCTGCCAATGCCTGTATCTGGTTTTCATTTAATATACCTACTTCTTTCATTTTTTCAAGACTTCCATGAATGCGCATAATAGGTGGAAGTCCTTTTGTAAAATGTAGATCCGATACTTTCCAATCCCTGCAAGTTTCCAGAAGAATATCAATTATCTGCCTTTTCTCAATTTCGTTATTCATGATCCCAACCCCTTTTAATCTAATGATGTTTTTATTTTTTTCAATTCATGAGTGGTAGTTATGCCTTGTTTCACTAATTCCTGCATATGAAGCCCCAAATCAAGAAATCCCTTTTCCTCCTTAAGGTATTCTTTAATAACATAACTCTCAGCCTTTTGTACAACAAATCTTTTAACTTTATTGTCCATCTCTACGATTTCATAAACTGCCATTCTGCCCAGATATCCAGTATTATTGCACATAGGGCATCCTCTTCCATGATGTAATTTTTCCGGAAGTTCTCCTTCCCACTCCACCAACTCCTCCGGTTCGGGAGTATACTCTTCCTTACAATACTTGCAAATTTTTTTTACAAGCCTCTGTGCTACCACACATACAATTGAGGATGCAACCATATACGGTTCCACCCCCATATCGATCAAGCGCATAAATGCTGATGCAGCATCATTGGTATGCATGGTTGCAATAACCAGATGACCGGTAATCGCTGCCCTTGCTCCGATCTCGGCAGTTTCCGCATCACGAATTTCGCCTATCATTACTATATCAGGATCCTGTCTGAGAATAGAGCGAAGACCCGTAGCAAAAGTAAGCCCACTTTTTGTATTTACCTGCACCTGATTAATATGGGGCAAAATCTTCTCTACCGGATCCTCTACCGTAATTACATTTATAGTGGATTTTGCTATCATTTTTAGTGCAGCATATACTGTAGTTGTCTTTCCGCTGCCAGTAGGTCCCGTAATTAATACAATACCATTTGGGGCTTTTAATGCTTTTTCAAATTTAGTTTGGTTCAGTCCCATATGCAGATCTTCTATCCCCAGGATATCTTCCGGATTACTCGTTCCAAGGATACGGATAACTATCTTCTCCCCGAATATCGTAGGGAGAGTAGATATTCTCATATTCACCTTTTCTCCATCCAAAAGAACATTCATCCTACCATCCTGCGGCAGACGTTTCTCTGCGATATCCAGCCCGCCAAGAACCTTAAAGCGGCTTAGCAGATGACCAAATGCTGTTTTCGCAAAAGACATAGTTTCTATTAGTTCGCCGTCAATTCGAAGTCTGACAGTCACATAATTTTCAATAGGCTCAATATGAATATCACTTGCCTTCCTCTGATAACCCTGTTCCAGAATTACCCCTACAGCTTTCACAATTGAATCGTTTTGAAGACTATCATCATCAAATGTAAAAATTTCTTCCTCTGCCTCTTCTACTTTACCAAACTCTTCCTCAATCTGTGCCATAATATTATTTACACTTTGCTGAATATAGTTTTGCCGGATTGCTTCTTCAATATCATTTTTGGTTGCCAGCAAAACAGAGACCTGCTTACCACAAAGTTGACTGAGTTTTTCAAATAGTACCTGTTTAAATGGATTATCTGTTGCAACATGAAGTAAGTATTCTGTTTCATGTACAGGTATAATTACATTTTTTTTTGCATCTTCTTCTGATATATAACGCAGGATCGCCGGCGATATTTTCTGTGCAGCAAGATTAACGAGAGGCAAATTATATTTGACTCCCATAGCCCTGATATAATCAAATTCCGAAATAATACTTTTTTCTAATAAAATGGCACTCAATGTTTTTCGAGGATTCGCTTTTTTTGCTTCTACTGCTTTTAATAATCCCTCTTCATTCAAAAGACCCATCTTAACCAGTATCATTTCCAAACTTTTGTTTTGTTCATTATCCATAAATTTAACTCCTTTAATATAGACTGATATACCATTCAAAAATCTTATTTCCCCAGATAGAAGCAAATATAAGACCTACAGATAGAAATGGACCAAAAGGTATCTTCAATTTTCTTTTTTTCTTATGAATGATAATAACAATACCATAGAGCCCTGCAAAAATCACAGCTACCATCATTGCAACGATATTAGCTTTCCATCCCAATAGAAAACCCGAAACTGCCATTAGCTGAATATCTCCTCCTCCAAATCCCCCACATATTAAGGTTATAAGAATCATAGGCACACTGATTGCAAAAATGCCAATGATATGATCTAATATACTATCTGTCCCATTAATTAATATAGATGCCACTCCAAGTCCGAATATAATAAATTCAAATCGATAAGGAATTTCCATTGTATCCCAGTCAATCATACATACTATTATTAAAACAGAAAAGAAAATACAGTATAAAACTGTATTCCAACTCTTTCCCCAAATATAAGAAGCAACTCCCCATAGAACTCCATTTAGAAGTTCAATGACCGGATAACGAAGAGAAATATGCTTTTTACAAAATCTGCATTTTCCTCCTAAAATACAATAACTGATGACCGGAATCAGATCGAACCATCTCAATGTCTTTTTACAGTTCGTGCACATGGACCTACCATGATTTCCATTAATAGAAATATCTCTGGGTATTCTGTATATACATACATTCAAGAAACTACCGACTATAATTCCCGCAATAACTGCATATAAAATAATATAACTTAAATCAATCACTGTGCTTCCTCCTCAATAGGGGGCGGTGTCATACCATACATATTTACCTGTAAAGACACTTCCCGTACTACATCTCCCTGGGGTTCATATTCAACAGAAGGTATCTGAAGGCAGTACCGTTCTTTATTTTTTTCCCCAAGACCTTCCGGAGGTATATTATTAATAGCATTAATTACTTGTAAACACTGGTCATCATTAACATCCAACTTAATTGATATTTGTGATACCAGAAAAAGATTAATTAATTCTCCGGACATATCTGTCTGCATTTCTGTATATTCTTTCTTATTTTTAGGTTGCACAATACTTTGTTCATAAGTAACTGAATCCACACCAATATAAGGTGTAATATTAATTGAGTTCAATTTCAGTCCCAATCCGGTAACTATTTCTTCTATTTTTTCATTTGCTTTAAAACTCTTGTAATTCTGTTCAAAAGTCATTTTACTTTCTTTTTTTAATTTTTCATAATTGGACTCAATTGTAACATCCTCTATAACTCCACGAATCCCATCTTCTTGATCTTTTAATGTTGTCAGTTCTTCCTTGTTTACTTTGATTTTATCGTAGACTGATTGTACCCCCAAGGTAATGATCAAGACGCTGAACATAATTGTAAAAAGAAGCATTATAAGCTTTTTTTGACTTTCAGTGACAGAGAAATTCATTATTTAATACCCCCTTTTCTACTGTTCGGACTCTGATTGATTTGGTGTTGCTGCTGCTTCAGGTTGGGATTCTTCTGTGGTAGCCGCTTCTACCTGCCAAAGTGTAATCTTTAGGTCAAAATTATATGTCATTTCACCAAAGTTTCCCTTTTGATAATCAAAACCTGTATATTCTACATCTGAGAACATGATTGTGCCGTTTTCCTTTTTCATCTCACTTAAATGCTGGGCAAACAATTTTGGATTTTTTTCATCATACGTTCTACACTTTAAAGAGAGTATATTACCAGTATAACCATAATTAATAATTTCGCTTTCGCTGCCAATTGTCTTAGCCATTTCTGTTGTAAAAAAATCAACCCACTTATTTGAAAAACGGGCACTGTTTTCTAACTGTTTTAAATATCGTGCGGATGCATTATTATAGTCTTCTATCTTCTTTGCCTTCGCTTTAATTGCCAGTTTCTCATTATACTGCTTTAAATTATTTTCATCCTGTATATAAGCTCTAGTACTAGCGATTTGCCGCTCAACCTGTAGGTTTTGATTCCATGCCATTGCATAAATAATCATAACGCTTCCTAACATTAATGCACATACAAGAAACACTGCATTACTTGAACGACGCGCTTTTAACTTTTCCGGATTTTCACTTTCATGTAAGCTAATATAAAAATTTATATCCCTGTCTCTTCGATTTATTCTCATAATTTCAACTCCTTAACAGGCAGCCGATTGCCCCTGCATACTTAGGATAATCTATATTAGAGATTCCCTTAACTGCTTTAGGAATACTAATAAAAATAGTTGGAAGATTCAGCATAGCCTCTGTCAGCTCACACATTTTAGCAAGCATCGAAAATTCTCCATACAGATATATACTTTCTACAGGCTGATCCGGCAAAACACTTTTCTGAAATGCAATAAACTGTTTAATCTCTTTGATATAAAGAATCATCATGTTTTTTTCAGCTTCAATTTCTGATTCATATTCTGTATCTTCTCCAAGATTCACATTCAATCCTTCCAACATGATTGTTTTTGTAAAAATATCACCGTCAATTCCATTTGTCATTATCTTGATCTTTTCATAATATAGCCCAATCCATATTTTCACTTTACCTTCAATGCTAACACGTTTATATTCGTCTGTTTCAACCTCTGATCCACTCTCAAAATTGTCAATTGACTCCAATTTCTTTTTATTTGTTTTTTTCACTTTTTTCTTTTTCACTGAGAAAGTTTGTTCTTTTATAATGCCTTTATCTTTTTTATCTATTTGCTTTATAATTGATTCGTTCAAAGTATCTATATTTTTTAAATTTAAACTGCTTTCTTCACAAAGCCCCATATAATCTCTCAAAAAAATTTTGGGAATAGCATATAATATACATCTCATATACCTTTTATTGTTTTTTTTAAATACATCTTTTACTATGTAGTCAATAACATGGTCTTCATCGGCAATCAATTCTCCCATTTCCCGTTGCATTATCTGTAATATAATTTCCCGTTTTTCAACAGGCACTTCTACTTCTTTTCTCTTTAACGCTGTGCCATCTACAACAAAACAAACCTGTTTTTCCTTAATAAGATTGTGATCCAGCAATGCCCCCTTTAATTCTGCAGACAATCCTTTGGCATTTTTTATATAACCATTTCTAAGAGCTCCCCATGGAGTAGGTATGCTGAATGCATCTGATATTCTAACACCCTTTCCTGTTAGAAATCCGGATACAATATGAATACTATTGCCTGTCATTTCGATTCCGATCATATAATGCCTCCTTAATTATTTTGTGCCATCTCAGTAACCTGTGAAGCAAGAGAAAAGGATGGTAATATAACTGCAGCCACAACGACAAGCAGTAATAAACCTATTACCACTAATATTATCGGTTCAATTAATGTAACCATTCTTGCAATAGCTTCTTCCGCCTCACTCATATAAAATTCAGATATATCTTGTAAAATTTGCTCCAAATTACCGGCTTCTTCACCTACGTACATCAATGACGTAAACATTGGTTCAAATATATTTTCTTTATCCAGAGACGCGGATAGCATTTTTCCGGATTCTACTGCTTTGATCACAGACTTAAACCGATCTTCATAATATCTATTAGATAATATAGAAGATGCTATTTCCAGTGAATCCAACATGGATACCCCACTTCCATAAAGTACTGCCATGGTGCTGCTAAAATTAGCAATCGCTACTTTTTCAGTTGCTACTTTAATAGCAGGTAATTGAGTTTTTATTTGGTCTATATAAAAAGCAAATTGATAATTTGTCATTAATATGGTAAATAATAACCAGATAGCTACAATTACAATTACAATATACAGCCATTTTGAAATAAAAAAATTACTAATAGATACAACGACTTGTGTGACTGCAGGCAGTTCCATATCCAATTGAGTGAATACATCAAAAAATTTAGGAAGAATAAACGTAAACAAACCTACAACAATGCAAACTAATAAAACCAGCAAAATTTTAGGATATAATAAACCTGATTTAATTTTGTTCTTTAACTTATGCTGAGCTTCAAAATAAACACCGCATTTTTGAATAACAACATCAAGATTACCACTGGCTTCTCCTGCTTTTACCATATTAACTAACATAGAGGGAAATACATCCCCCTCAACTCTCATACATTCATTCAAAGACATACCCTTTTGAATATTCTGATATATATTCTTATATATTCTGTACAACTGCCTTTGGCCCGTTTGTTTAGCCTGCACTGTCAAAATATCAAATGCCTTAACCAACGGAATACCCGCGGATAGCATGGATCCAAACTGCTTACAGAACAAAGTTACTGTTTTCAGAGAAAGCTTTTTCGATTTAGTTTGTTTTTCCTGTTTATCGAGTTGAATAATTTTGACTGGCTGCAATCCATTTTTTTCAATATTGTCGTAAACATCTGCATAATTCGTTGCTTCCACATATTTCTTTACAACTTTTCCTTCTACATCTCTAGCTGTATATCGAAATTTTGCCATAAACTATTTCCCCTTTCTTTCCGGATTTTTAAAAAAGATGTCTCCCTGAACCATCGCACCCTGAGTTATACGTACATCAGATGAATAAATATTTCCTAACACCAGCGCATCATTCTTAATTATTACCTTTCCTCTCGCTTCAATCTCACCAAATACTGTCCCTTCCACAATAATGGATTCACAGTTCACCTTCCCCATGATTGCAGCACCCGAAAGACAGAGGACTTTTCCCTGAGCAATAACATCTTTCTTAACAACTGCCAACGGATTTAGTGTTACGTTATCTCCGCTTACTGAACCTGTAATTAATCCATTAATAAATGTTTCTTTTTCCTGACTTTTATATACATTGCTTTCATCTATGGCCGCTTCTTGACTGATGATCTCCATTTTAGGTTTTTTCCTGAACATATCCTTTAGCTTCTGCAAGAGTCTGGCAAACAGACTTTGCCTTTTTTCTTCTGCCAAAACTTTAACAGCATGAATGGAGTGGTCGGTTTTTAATAATTCTGTAGCTATTTTTTTATTTTCAGTGGATTTTTTTGTATTTTCTCTTCTAGTAATTTTTTCTACTTTTTTCTTCTCCTCTGGCAAAACGGAATTAATCGGATCTGCCTTCTTTTTTTGTATTATTTTCTGGCTGTCTGAAAATATTGTTTCACCCCTCCGTTCTGACTGTTTCACACTTTCATTTGCCAATGATCCTTTCTCCTGTATTCCAATTGAATCAGAACCTGTAACTTGCAATAATGAATCAAGTATATTTTCTATATTATCCTGCTTTTCGATAGGAGTTTCATTTAACAGTATTCCTTTATTTTCTATTGGAATAGCTGCTGTCTGATCTTTTACAAATCCAGTATTGTCTGTAGATTCCATAACTTGTGCCAATATGTCATTTTCATCTTTAACACTATCTTTTTCTATATTACTATCGGAATCATCTAATAACGAGTTTAGAATATTCTCTATATTGTCCTGTTCAGCAGATTTCTTATCTTGCAAAATTTTCACTTTATCTTGTTCTACAATTTCTTCTTGTTCTGATTCTAAGATTGTTTTATCGTCATAATCAAAATCTTCTTTTAACTCATCTTCCAGCTCCTCTAAAGCCGATACTCTATCTTCATCTGTATTTATTTGCTGCTTTAAATTATTTATATTAGATTCTTGATCTTGCCGCTCTATTGAAGTGTCATCTATTTCCTTTCTTAAATCCAAGTCATTTTCTTCTAAATTCTCTGAATTCAGAAGACTTTTCAAACTCTCATTATCCGGAACTGAATGTGATTTTAAGTTGTCTTCCAACCGATTATTATTATCAATAGGTGTATGATCCTGTTGATTTTCTACCATGCCAGGATTATCAACCTTTATATCAGAATCTTCTTTGATAAGATTATTAAGATTGATCTCTATAGCTTCCTCATCATCTTCTCCGTATTCCTGGAAAATAACCTTTTCTCCAGGTTTGTACTCATCTTTCTTATCTTCTTTTTGATTATCCTCAATGGATTGTTCTTCTAAGCCAGGTAATTGCTTAGCTGCTTTGACTGAAGATATAAATACTCTGTTATGATAGTCCTCTGTGTCGGGATCCTCGTCCGCCATCTGTTCTTTATCGACGTTATTTGGGTTACTGGATAACAAATCACTTAATAAATCTGAAAGATTACTATCATGATTTTCTCGAGTCTCTTCTTCATTTCTACTTGTTAAACTCTCTTCATCACCAGAATTGGCAATATCTATATTATCTCCTTCAATATTTGTTTCCTCTACATTTTCTACATTGAGTCCCGGTATATATTCATCTGTACTTCCTTCCTGATTTTCCTCATTATATAGATCCGCTTCTAATTTTCCTTCTGACAAAAGCTTACTTAACAAATCGCTCATATTCTTAGTATCATCATTTCCCTGTTCCTGTAATTTCTCTTCCTGGTGAGAATTTTTCGTACCGGCTTCTTCTGTTATAATATAGTTATCTTCTTTAGCAAAACCCTGGTGAGTAAATATTCTATTTTTAAGCTCCGCCTCCTGCTCGTTCTCCTTTCGTTGTTCCTGTAATTGTTGCAGCAAATCTGAATCCAGACTTTCTTTTAATAAACTAAGATCAACCTGAACTTCATTTAACTCTGCATCTTCAATTTCAGCAGTTTCTTCCCCATCTATACTTTGCATATCTTTGGATAATTCTTCACCAAATAATTCTTTAACTGTATCAGTATCTGATTTTCTATCTATGTAATCTACTACTGTATCACGCTCATCCTTTGTTACATCATCTGCTATATTCGGCGAAAAAACCTGGCTTCTGTATTCATCCGGCAGGTCGTATTCTTTCATCCTGCTGAAATCCAAAGGACCTGATCCCCCCGATCCTTCCTGTTCAATTATATTTTTTATAATTATTTCATCCTCTACTACTTTTTTTGGAATGTGCTCTGTTATCTTTTCTTCCAGCTCATTCATATCTTTTACATATATTTTATCTGGCATAGAAGGATCCTTATCCGGATGTTCCAGGTAGAAAGCTTTAATTTCGGCTCTTAACTGCTCGATTTCCTGCGCTATATCCTGTTGTTCAATATCCAGAACTTCTTCCTGTTTTAGTTCCTCTCCAGATTTAAAAATTTTTCTTGCAGAAGTAAATATTTTATCTTTATTCATCTTTCTTTTCCCCATTCTTAATTATATTCCTTTCTTCTATTCTGCTCTCCTGTAGCCGCATATCCGACGCCAATTGTTTGATTTGATCATCCAGAATATTGATTTGACGCTTCAAAGTATAGTATTGTCCTGCAATATAAGTAACCTGAATGATTGAAAATATAAGTAGAACAATTATTAACATGATTCCAATCCCTAGGATTCCTTTTTTTCTTTGCTTTTCTCCTTTAATATTTTGCTTCTGTTTTTCTTCCAACTCACGCAGCCTGATTATCTTAGCCTCGATATCATTCTGTATTTTATTAGACATGGCTTGTCCCCTTTCCTGCATCTATAACCATTAATAAAGCTTGTAGTAAACTATCTCGTGTTTAATGCTTTCACTGATACTTCCGA
>OATB01000572.1_pt1 | contig 23088 bp, 13 predicted proteins | sample 1494941 | NCBI WGS metagenome assembly OATB01 (sample SAMEA2579931, study PRJEB22360) | human gut metagenome | reverse complement strand
TGCTACAGGGGCTACTGGCGCTACCGGACCTGCCGGTGCAAACGGTGCTGCTGGCGCCACAGGTGCTACCGGATTTACCGGCGCTACGGGTGCTACCGGCGCTACGGGTATTAGCGGCGCTACAGGACCTGCCGGCGCTACTGGTATCACCGGCAACACTGGTGCTACCGGCGCTGTTGGCGCTACAGGACCTACCGGGACTACCGGACTTACCGGCGTAACCGGCGCTACGGGACCGACTGGCGCTACGGGTATCAGCGGTGCTACTGGACCTACCGGCGCTGCTGGCGCTACTGGACCTACCGGAACCACCGGATCTACTGGCGCTACCGGCGCTACGGGTTCTACCGGAATTGAAGGCGACACCGGTCCTACTGGTGCCACCGGACCTACTGGTACCACTGGCGCTACTGGCGCTACCGGCACTACCGGCGCTACCGGGCCTACCGGCGCAAATGGAATTATAGGACCTACCGGGCCAACCGGAATCACTGGTGCTACGGGATTTACCGGCGCTGCCGGAGATACAGGACCTACTGGTGCCACTGGGGCTACTGGTGCATCCGGAATAACAGGGGCTACCGGACCTACCGGCGCTACTGGCATTGACGGCGCCACAGGCGCTAACGGAGCCACTGGCGCTACTGGACCTACTGGCGCTGCAGGTGCCACCGGAGCCGTTGGAGCTACCGGACCTACTGGCGCTGATGGCATTACCGGACCGACCGGTGCTACTGGCAATACTGGAGCAGACGGCGTTACCGGACCTACTGGCGCTACTGGCAGCACCGGAGCTACAGGTGCTGATGGCATTACCGGCGCTACTGGCGCTACCGGACCTACCGGCGCAGACGGACCGACCGGAATCACCGGAGCTACGGGACCTACCGGCGCTGCCGGCACTACCGGGGCTACGGGGCCTACCGGCGCTACAGGAGTTGGGGCAACCGGCTCTACTGGTGCCACCGGACCTACTGGTGCCACCGGCACTACCGGTGCTACTGGTCCCACCGGCTCCACTGGCGCTACCGGAGCTGATGGAGCTGACGGACCTACTGGTGCTACCGGCGCTACCGGACCTACCGGTGCTGACGGAGACATCGGGCCTACAGGAGCTACTGGAGCAAACGGAACGACAGGTCCCACCGGTGCTACCGGAACTTCCACTACCATTAACAGTATGAGCGCACTTAACACATCCAGTTCCACCATTAACGTTGTGGTTGGCGGAACCCCAGTGCCTCTTCCCGACAACCAGATTTTAGACAGTTTTACAGTAGACGTAGCAAACGAAACATTCACAGTTCCGGAAACCGGAACGTATATGATCTCATATCAGGCAGCCACAACAGCCGCTTTACTGATATCCACACAGATATTATTAAATGGCTCACCCCTTGATGGATCTACCGTAACTCCGTCTCTGCCTACAACTTTGTTTACTGCTTCACTCTTTGCCACTCTTACTGCAGGTGACACGCTGCAGCTTGAGATGTTCGGTCTTTTAGACACAGCAGTACTTCGTTCAGGCAATGGTGCTTTTCTGGAAGTTATCAGACTCAGCTAATTAAAACAGCGGGACCGGCTAATATCCGGTTCCGCTAAATTAAAAAACATATCAGAGATCCAGATTCGATTTCTGATATGTTTTTATATGCTAAATTTTTATGATATCTTGTTTCGGATTTTGGGCATGCTTTATAATTGCCCTAATCTTTTCCCCGGATTTTAGATATTCTCACTGGTTGGCAAGGCTTAATACTCTGAGCAAAACGGAACAAATTACATGGATCATACTTATTCTTAATACACATGAGACGTTTAGCATTTCCCCCATAATAGGCTTTCATATAATTTCCTGTACAGAGATACGGAAAATTAATATAGGAACCCACTGTCAGAGAGCACAGGCATCTGAAGCGGGAATGGATCCATGACAGATTTTCCCGCTGGGCCTCCGGTATTTTCCATATGGTTTCTATTCCTATAATAAAGTTTGCTTTTCTGTAATAAAAGGCGGTGTCACAGGGTGGCATATCACGAACCTTGCCACCAAGGGCATAAAGTGCAACAGAAGCATAGGTTGAGCCCCTGGCTCTTTTTCTCACCATGCGAAGGATAGCTTCTATCTGCCTGTTAGAGTAACTGGTGCACGCAAAACGTCCTGCAAAGCGAAACTTTTCAAATGGCGGATAAACGGACGCGTCTATCTCAGTTGCCTCCAAAAAAGTAACATAACGAAAGGACGATTTTGCTCCGTATATATTTAAAAAAGGCTGTACCGAGGCAGCTGCTTCTTCCGGAGTCCCGTAAAAAAACCCTCGTAAGAATATCCCCATCCCTTCCTTTTCTGAATTAAAGATTCGGCTGTTAGGCGTAAATCGGTTCTCTTTCTTCTGAACCCACTTCTGCCAGGTCCGAAAAAATTGAAGGGCTGTTTCATCTTTCACTTCAGAATACTGAATATCCACATAGGTAACCTTATCAACCTTAGGCAAAAGATGATATGTCAGGGAAGTAATTACGCCAAAATTCCCACCGCCTCCACCCCGCAGCGCCCAAAAGAGATCCGAATGTTCCCTCTCATTGGCGACAATCATGTTTCCACCGGGATCCACAAGTTCAGCCTCCACAAGTAAGTCACATGTGAGTCCAAACATCCTGGAAGAATGTCCCCATCCACCTCCCTGGGTCAGACCTACTGCCATTACAGTAGGACAAGTACCACTGGGGAAAGGGTAACCATATTGAGCCACAAATTGATAAAGTTCTCTGTTATTTACACCGCTGCCAATTCGTACCGTATGGGTTTCTTCGCAAATACTCTTGTCCTTTAAACGACTGGTATCAATAAGCAATCTCTTATTTCCAATGCAAAATCCTTCATAATTATGCCCGCCTGACCTTACACGAATCTCCATATCATGGCGAACGGCATAGCGTACAACCTCTTTTACATCCTGCGCATTTTCACAATAAACAATGGCTGAAGGATACTTCTGAATGGATCTGTTAAAGATCTGTCTTTTCCTGTTATAATCAGAACAGAACGGCAATATAACTTTACTGCATATATTTTCAATAAACATATTTCATTTAAACCTTCATATGCTGGCTGTATCATGACCAGAATTTGTAATATTATATGAAAGAATGAAAAGATATGTGCTTTTTATAAAACTACCGTCCAAATAATAATTTTTCAAAATGACTGACATCTACAGGCTTCGAGATCACATAACCCTGTACCATATCGCAGTTGATTTCCTCTAAAAACTCCATTTGCTCCAAAGTCTCCACTCCTTCGGCAACAGTCTTCATGCTTAACTTTTTAGCTAAATTAACTACAGATTCAATAATTACCCGCTCCCTGGGAACGTCTGCCTTTGGAGAAGAGAAAAATGCTTTATCCAGCTTCAGCGTATCAGCGTTAATATCCTTTAGCAGATTTAAAGATGAATATCCACTCCCAAAATCATCTATGGAACATTCCAAACCCAATTGATGTATTTGTTGAACCACATTGATAACCAAGTCTGCATTTTCTGATAAAATAGTTTCTGTCAGTTCCATCTCCAGATATTGCGGAGGTATTCCATACTTCTTCCGGATATTGATAAATTTTTGCAAAAAATCCTTCTCATTCAGATGAACCTTTGATAAATTAACCGAAATCGGAACCGGATTCAGGCCAGCATCCAGCCACCCCCTCATATATTTACAAACTTGTTCAAATACATATAAATCTATCTGAATTATAAAATGATTTTGTTCAAAAAAAGGTATAAACTCATTTGGCGGAACCAATCCCCATTCAGGATCATCCCAGCGGACCAGCGCTTCTGCTCCAACAATTTTCTTGTCTTTTAGCCGGACTTTTGGTTGAAAATAAACCACAAACCGATCATTTACCAACGCATCATTCATCTTATTTTCCAGATTTTTGGATCTGTGCTGCTTCTGCCGCTCCAGTTCAGAATAAAATACACAGACAAACAAATCAAACCCGATGGCAATTTTACCGCTTTTACGTGCTACATTTGCACGGTCCCGGATATGAACAATTGAAAGGTCCGGATCTGTGATCTGATAAACACCCGCAGTCAAAAGCAGATAATATTTTTTGATTGAATGATTATTAAAAGCATTTAATTCTTGTGTCACTTTACTTAAAAATTCCAACATCTTATCCTGAGAATCCGTTTTGAGAAGTAAATCAAAATTATCAGAAAAAGACCGGCATATTAATTCGTCTTGTTTCAATAAACTTTTACAAACATCATGAATGTGCTTTAAAATAAGGTCTCCGTCATGAGTTCCAAATGTATCATTGATTAGTTTGAAGTTTGCTACATTAAGGGACATGAATGTATACATTCCGGGACCCGCTGCCTGAATATTTTTCCAGGCCTCTTCTTCAAAACGAATCTGGCTATAACCCTTTGTTACCGGATCAACAAATGCAAGCGTGGATAACTGTTTATTATTGCGGTTATTAATCACAAATAAAATTACAACTAAACCCACAAACAGCATTGCAATAATTACATTATTTAAAACTGCTTTATGCAGAAGTGTATCAAACTGCCGGCTGGCTGCTTCCTCCGTTACAACTAAAAACAGATAAAATCCAGAATAACTTAAGGGAATCACTTTTCCAATCTTTGGTATATGATCAGAATTCATTGTAAAATAAACGGTACCCATTTCATTGCTGGCTACCAATTCTTTTAATTCATCCAATGAAGAGCTATAATTAAAGTGGCCCCCCTCTTCTAAACCACGGAAAAAGTTCTTTTTTTCTAACATTGCATAGGGATTATTCGACTTCACAATAAAATTGCCATCTGCATTTATAATATGAAAAAAACCATTTCCATCAAAATAGGTCTGTGACAATAGGCTTTTAATCCACTCTGTTGAATTACAGGCAACCAAAGCCCCTGTTATCTGCTCCTCCTCATAAATTGGTACAGCATAAGCAAATCCATTTTTTGTTTCACCATAAACAAGTGCATCATCCATAACAACTCTATTCCCATCTAATGCATCCATAATCTGTTCCACACCAGAAAAATTATGGTTGTTTCCGTCAGACCCTATCGCTGTTCCATCCTTTTCCATCACAAATACATTTACAAATTTGTGAACCTCTGCCTTTTTTTGAAGATAAGCCATATCAATAGTCTGTCTGTTATTCTTTTGTTCCACATAAGTAAGGGCAATTGACTCCAGAGCATCTAAATTCGCCTGCAATCGGGCATCTACAGAATATACCACGCTGGAAGACAGTTCACTTAAGTAGCGGTCTGTTTCATCCGCAGTCGTCTGTCTGATCTGAAGTACAAATAAAATACATATGAAAACAACCACTGCCGTTGCCGCTATTAATATACCAAAAAATCTTTTTGTATTGATTTTTAATTTCATCTGCCACGTTATTCCTCTCATTCAATTGCTCCTTTTTTCTGCGTAGTTTATATTTTAAAGAAATATATTTTATAAAATTTTTTATGATTCATAACGGATTGCCTTTTCATATCTGCGTTAATACTTACCTTATTCCAATTACCATATTGTACTAATTTGAGTTTACTATATTTCATTCAAACAGTCTAGAATATTTATTACAAGTTTTGCACATCAAAAAAGAACCGGGCTGCCAAACCTTAAGGTTTGTTAGCCCGATCCTGGTTATATTTCTATTATATTATTTCACCGTTTACTTTTAATAAGCTATTGCGGTTAAATCTTATAACTGAGGTCCTGCAGAAACTAATGCTTTTCCAGCTTCATTACCTTCATATTTTGCAAAGTTCTTTACAAAACGCTGAGCAAGATCTACTGCTTTTGTCTCCCATTCGGAAGCATCAGCATATGTGTCGCGAGGATCCAGAATCTTAGGATCAACACCTGGAAGCTCTGTAGGAATTTCAAAGTTAAAGTATGGAAGATTTTTCATTGGTGCTTTTGCAATAGAACCATCTAAAATCGCATCAATGATACCACGTGTATCACGGATAGAGATACGTTTTCCGGAACCATTCCATCCTGTATTTACAAGATATGCTTTAGCGCCGCTCATCTGCATTCTCTTAACAAGTTCCTCTGCATATTTTGTAGGATGCAGTTCCAGGAATGCCTGTCCGAAGCAAGCTGAGAAGGTAGGTGTAGGTTCTGTAATTCCACGCTCTGTACCAGCAAGTTTTGCTGTAAATCCAGACAGGAAGTAGTACTGTGTCTGCTCTGGAGTTAATACAGAAACTGGAGGAAGTACGCCAAATGCATCTGCTGATAAGAAGATTACATCTTTTGCAGCCGGAGCTGTGGAAACTGGACGTACGATATTGTTAATGTGGTTAATTGGGTAAGAAACACGTGTATTCTCTGTTACACTCTTATCATCAAAATCGATCTTGCCTTCAGAATCAAGAGTAACATTTTCAAGAAGAGCATCTCTTTTAATTGCATTGAAGATATCTGGCTCAGATTCTTTGTCAAGGTTGATAACTTTAGCGTAGCATCCACCTTCAAAGTTGAAGATACCCTGGTCATCCCAGCCATGCTCGTCATCACCGATCAGAAGTCTCTTAGGATCTGTTGACAGAGTTGTTTTACCTGTTCCGGAAAGTCCGAAGAAAATAGCTGTATTTTCGCCGTTCAGATCAGTATTTGCTGAGCAGTGCATAGAAGCAATACCTTTCAGTGGCAGGTAGTAGTTCATCATTGAGAACATACCTTTTTTCATTTCTCCGCCGTACCATGTATTTACGATAACCTGTTCGCGACTGGAAATGTTGAACATAACTGCAGTCTCAGAGTTCAGGCCTAATTCTTTGTAATTTTCAACTTTTGCTTTAGAAGCATTATATACGATGAAATCTGGTTCAAAGTTTTCAAGTTCTTCAGCTGTAGGCTGGATAAACATATTTGTAACGAAATGAGCCTGCCAAGCAACCTCTACGATGAAACGGATAGCCATACGAGTATCTTCGTTAGCACCACAGAATGCATCTACTACGAAAAGTCTTTTGTTTGAAAGTACTTCCTGAGCAAGTTTTTTAACTGTATCCCATGCTTCCTGGCTAGCCGGATGATTATCATTCTTGTATTCACTAGAAGTCCACCATACGTTATCTTTGGAGTTTTCATCCATAACTATGTACTTGTCCTGAGGAGAACGACCTGTATAAATACCAGTCATAACATTAACAGCACCCAGTTCACTTACCTGGCCTTTTTCAAAACCTTCTAAGGTTGGTTTTGTCTCCTCCTCAAATAACATATCAAAAGAAGGATTGCGAACAATTTCTGTTACCCCATTAATGCCATATTGCGTTAAATCAATATTACTCATCTTTATTTCCTCACTTTCATTTTTTCGAATTTGTTTCTATCATCTCACTTTGTGAATAAAAAGTCAATAGCTTTAAATATAAAAATAATGTAAAATTTATGAATGTTGATCATTATTAAGCTCTAAGCTGCTATTTTAAGGCTTATTTATAAAAAATGTATACAAAATACCTGCTAAAACACTGATATTTTATATCATAAGTTGCACATAATACTATATCAGGATATACTTATTGCATTTAAACCTTATTCTTTTTCTGTTTTAAATGCCCCAGATTGCATACTTTCACCCCCTCTTTTGGAATGATTATTTGCATAAATAATCCTTTTTCATCCTCATAAGTTCCTTCCCCTTCTGTCTATTCATTCGTCTTTTTCTTTGTCCAATAAGTTCCGTTTAAACTAATTTATTCATTTTTTTAATCAATTCACCTAATAATTCCATCAAATCCCTCGCCTTTTCAAATTCATTTATTTGAAGCAGCTGTTGAACTCTGGTTTCTGTCTCTTTCTTTTCTTGTTCCAACAGCAGGTAATCCTTGTCAAAATGATTGGCATAAATCATCTGTCGGAATTTACGGATAGACATTCTCCGTACAGTATTGTTTTCCACCAATAATACATAGTCTACGCAATTGGCAACGGTATAAAAGTCATGAGACACCATAAGAATTGCGCCTTTATAAGCTGAAATTGCCTGCTCCAATGCAATCTGTGCATATACATCCAGGTGTCCCGTGGGTTCATCCAACAGAAGAAAGTTAGCCTTTCCTAATGAGATCACGGCTAATTGAAACAAATCTTTTTCTCCGCCAGATAATTCACTTACTTTTTGATGAAGTGTATCTCCTTCAAACCCATATTTTTTCAGATAATCCTCAGCATCCTGTCTGGAATCAACGCCTTTTTCTTCAAAAATTTCAAGCAGCGTTTTTGTATCATCATATAAAGGGCCAGTAATCTGAGAAAATATATCTGTTTTTGCATGCTCACTAACTCTGATCTCGCCTTTTTTATTTTCATAGATTTCACGAAGCAAGGTTGTTTTACCGGTTCCATTATTTCCAACAATTGCAACGTGATCCTGCGGTTTCATTACAAAATCCACATGCTCTAAAAGCTGCTCATCAAATGCAACGCTATAATCAGTCAATTCCAGTATATATTCATCCGCTGCTTCCTCTTCCAGCTCAAAACGAATCTCCGGATACTTAATGTCTACAAAAGGAGCCTTTGTTTTTCTGGTTTTTAACCGGTCAACCAAAGTCTGTCTTGCATGTACAGCTTTACCCAGAGATGCGTTATCCATTGACGATGCTTTCACTCTGGCCTTTTCTAAGATTTTACTTTGACGGTCTATCTCTGCCTGGTCTGCAGCAGCTGCCGCCTCCAGATCAATCTTGGTGGCGAGAAGTTCATAATTATATTCTATATAGGTTCCATCAAATTCCTGTACATCCATATTTTCCATATGAAGTATCTTATTAAAGCAATGGTTTAACAGATACCGGTTATGGGTGATAATGAGAAGGGTCCCTTTATGTGTGTTAATCAGATTGCTCAAAGCATTCAGATGGTCAAAGTCTAAAAATACATCAGGTTCATCCATTATCAATAGCCCCGGGCTTTGCATCATCTCTCTGATCACCTGAACCAGCTTAAATTCTCCTCCACTCAGGCAGCTGATCTTCTGTCCCTCTAACTTTTGCAAATCAGCTATTTTAAGCTGCTTTTTAATATTACTTTCGTAAAAATCTCCATCAATTGCATTAAATTCATCCAGTACTTTCTGATATTCCTCAAAAATATTTTCCAGATTGGCAGCCGTTTCCATTTCCTTACAGTAATCAACAATTTTCTGCTCAAGCTTCACAAACTCTTCACTGAGATACTGAAAAACCGTCAAATCCTCTTTTTTATCTGTTTGTGAAAACTGGCTTACATACCCTATCCTGCCTGCGCCTTCTATTTCAATTTTTCCATCGTACAGATACTCTTCTGAGTTCATCAGCAGATTCAGCAGCGTACTCTTTCCTGTTCCATTGGCACCTATTAATGCACAATGCTTGTTATCCTCTATCGTAAATGAAACCTTTTTATATAAATCTTTTTGTTGATATGAGTAGGACAGGTTTTGAACCTTAATCATATATACCTCCTGCAGCATTTATTTTTATACTATTAATCTATATTTTTTTACATTTTACATCTTTTCATTCAGCACAAGCCGGTTCTCCACATCCTGCACGATCTCTCCAGTTTTTCGCCCATATTTAAGGCCTCTTTCAACTGCGGCAATCAATGCAGCGCTGCTTCTGGAATATCCCATCATACGTAAGGTTTCCCTGATAAGACTTTCCTTATCCAAAGCCCCCTTTTCTCTTAATGTAACGCATACTGCGTTCTTCAGCTCCTGCTGACAGATATCATCTGCAGACCGCCTGTCCGCCGAACTGCTGTCAATGCGATACTTCCGATAACTGTCCGGTTCCTGATCTTTACGCCAGTAGAACTTAATACCTGATTGTTTATTCATTTTAGATGAAGCCTTTTTCAGCGCCTTATCGGTTGCTTCCAGCGTCTGTGTACTTGATCGGGAAATATGAAATGCCCTAAGAGTCTTCTTCACCAACCTATCATAGGTAATTGGAGCCTCTATATCGATGAGTTGCTGCAACTTTTCTGTGATTAGATTCAGGTTTTCTTTCTTGACATAATCCATCGTAGACAGATCTGTCAGCTCAACTTCTGCAGATACATATTCCTCTATGCAATATTCCAGTTCTGTATGTTCAATCTGCGTGATCGTACTGGCTGATTCCATTTTCCCGGCAGCCACTTTGACGTCAGCAGCTTCAATAACAGGATTCTTAATCACAAAATGTTCTTTCCTCTCAATCGCTGGAATCTGCTCTGCAACCTTCTTCTCAACATTTTTCTCATCATTTTCTGTGGGATCTGCTGCCTGTGTCTCAGAAGAAGTATCTTCCGGTTCCACCGTGCTACTGATTGTCTCCTCCACTCCATCATCATTCATTACATCATCCGTGTGATGCTCCTGATACAGCTGATATGCCACTGCCTTCTTTTCCTTGAGAATCTGCATCAGTTTAGAGAGTTCCTTATCTCGATTATCCCACCAATCCAGCGTCCAGATACGGTGCAGCTCCCAGCCAAGTCCGTTTAAAATACTGATCTGTGCAACTTCCCGATCCTTTGTGTTGGAAGACTGGCGATAAGATTCTCCATCCAGCATGATGCCAAGCAAATATTCTTTCTCATTATATGGATTGATCACGGCAATATCAACCTTAAATCTGGAATGTCCTACAGCTTTCTGATACTTATAACCATCAGCTGAAATACGCTGGCAGATATGTTCCATAATCCCCTGAGCCTTTTGAACCCTGGTCTCCACATATTCTCCCTGCAGACGTCCCTTCTGCGCGAATTCCAGGAAACCTTTCAAGGATTCAACTCCCTTGGATTTTGTACGTTTCAGATCAATCATATCAGCAGTCATAGTTGTAAATACCACCATTTCCGTTCTTGCACGTGATACCGCAACGTTCAGTCTTTTCCATCCACCATCCTTATTCAATGGTCCAAAGTTCAAGGACAGCTTTCCGTCTGCATCCGTACCAAAAGCAATTGAAAACAAGATAACATCACGCTCATCACCCTGAACATTTTCAAGATTCTTAACAAACATGGTTTCCTCACCAACATTTGCCCATCTATCAAATTCTGCATCCTTCTGATACTCTTCCTGAAGCAGATCTTCAATCAATGTCTGCTGGCTGATATTAAATGTGACAATTCCAATTGTCTGATTTCTCAATTCCGGATTCTGATATCTTCTTATTACCTCCGTAACAATTGTCCTTGCTTCTCCCTCATTTACACGCCCCTTTCCACGATCAAAAAAGCCATCTGCCTTAACCAGACTCACTCTCTTTTCCCGGTCATTTACTGACGGGAAGGTATACATTGAATTTTCATAAAATTCCTGATTACTGAAAGCAATCAGACTTTCATGTCTGCTCCGATAATGCCAATGCAGATATGCAGAATGCATGCCAAGTGCCAAACAGTCATCCAGGATACTATCCAGATCCTCAATATCCAGATTATCTTCATCTACAGTATTTCCGGCAAAAAAGCTGGTAGGCGGCATCTGATTCGGGTCCCCTACAATAACAGCATTTTTACCACGTGCCAGAACACCTACTGCTTTGCAGGTAGGCAGCTGGGATGCTTCGTCAAAGATTACAATATCGAATAAATCATTTTCCGCTTTCAAATACTGTGCCGCAGAAATCGGACTCATCAGCATACACGGGCACAATCTGGTAAGAATGTGAGGAATCTGCTCAAACAATGTCCGGACGGATAATCCTCTTCCATTGCTGCTGATTGCTCTTCTTAGTATATTCAACTCCTTACTAACCTCCACACTATCATACGTTGTGGGAAGCTGATGAGTCAGTTTATAATACATCTCCTCTTTCGTTAATTCCATAAACTCCTGATCCAGCTTCTTAAACTGGGCAATCTTCTCATTAAATCCAATTCCCGTAAAGCTATTCAAAACCGGTTCATTCTCAATCACTGCCAGAATAATAGTTCTGTAAATAGACCGCAGATAAACCGTCATAACCTCTTCATGAGGCAATCCTGCTTCATATGCCTCACATACTGGTGCCAGGCCCAGCTCTCTGCACTCGGCAGAAAACTGTCTGTATATAATCCAATCTTTAATCGAAGAGGCATTTTCAAGGATACATGCACACAACTTAAGACGGCTTTCCATCCAATTCTGCTCATTATCTGCAAACTTCAGATTAAGCAGTTCCGCGGCTTCCTTCTCCCCATTCTTCACTGCCTGTAAATCACCGGCCAAACTCTGAGCCATTTGAATACAGGGTTTCTGGATCTGAACTGTGAACTGCTCCATCACTTTCATCTGTTTTTTCACGCTTTCCTTATATTCCTGCAATGAAGATGTAGACGGATAATCCTGCAATATTTTCTTCCACTCATATGGCAGTGCAGCCTCCTTATCAGAGACTTCCTTCTTCTCCTGCTGATAGAATGTTATGTCTGTCAGATATACCGGAATTCGATCCGTTTCTACCTGAAAGGATGCATAAGCCTGAATTTCAGAAGTTAATGCAGCAAATGCTTTACCTTTCCCAAAGAATTTTTTATTTGCCTGATCATATTTTTCTCGAAAGCTGTCCATATTCATACGCAAAAAATTCTCATTCCACTGAGTATGGAATTCGGCTTCTTTTACTGAAAATTTAAGCTGACGTGCCAGGTACATCATTGGATCAGTAAATGCCTGATCAAGATCAGCAGCCTGCTTCAAAAATACAGGTATTTCCTCAGATGCAATCACAATTTTAGCATAATTGCAAATATTATTCCACTGATCCTCTGTTACCGGAGGCTCAATACCCATCATTTCTACAAAGGATAACCCATCATTCCTGAACGTTTCCAGAGCAGAAGCATATGTACCTACAACACCTTCCAGTTCAAACTTAAGCCGTTGATTGTATACAGTCTGCTGTACTGCAGCCAATGGGTGGTTATGAGGGTGTCCAATTCCTTTGCCGGCAGCTATCAGCCGCTCCAGACTGTGAACCTGATGATCCAGCTCACTCTCAGTTAGGGAACTGGCATAAGCATGATCAAATCGAACACTCTTTTCCAACTCTGGAATCATTTCATAAATATCCATTAACTGGCGAAGAGTCTTTCCGAATGTCCGCTTTACATGAAGTGCCTTTACATAGGCATCCAGATCCCCACGCATTTTTCGGATATCCTGGATTTTCTTATCGTAGTCCGTTGTAAGACCCCATACTCCAATCTCCAAACCTCTTTTCAGCTGATCCAGCACAGCCTTCTTGGTCGCTTTATTCGAATGAAGCTCCAGACAAAAATCCTGAATTCCAAGAGCTGCCAGTCTCTTTTGTACAACCTCAAGCGCTGCCATTTTCTCCGCCACAAAAAGAACCGTCTTACCCTTTGTAAGTGCATTTGCAACCATGGCTGTTATAGTCTGTGATTTTCCGGTACCGGGTGGTCCATGCAGCACAAAGCTGACACCTGCTGCTGCCATATTAATTGCCCGCAGCTGTGAGGAATCCACTGTAACTGGCAGATAAGCTTCATCTGAATCTACGCCTTCGGGTATCTGACAATCCCAATCCACTGCTCCGTTCATCAGACTATGAACAATTTTGTTATTTTTAAGGAAAGCATTATCGCTATGTATATCATTCCACATTACAAACTGTGAAAATGAAAAATTTCCGATAAAACCGGCTTCCACCACATCCCACATAGGAAGGTTCATCACTGCATGCCGAATAATCGCAAATATCTTTGGAAGATCCAATCCATGCTCATCCATAGGCGGCGGATTTAATCCAGGAATTTGAGTATCATAGCTCTGCTTTAAAAATTCTAAAAGAGTGATATTAATCTGTGCATCTTCATCCCGCATACGCATAGCATAGCCTTTGCTTGCGGATTTACGAACGATATCAATAGGAACCAATACAATCGGTGCATATCTTACCGTGGCGCTCTTTTTACCTTCAAACCAACGGAGTAAACCCAAGGCAAGATACAATGTGCTGGCACCATTTTCTTCCATAGACGTTTTTGCCGATCGGTACATTTTGGTCAGACAGCTGATTAACTCCTTTTCTGCATACAGCGAATGCAGCCGTCGGTGCTTACTCTCCAATGCAATAAAATCCGCAAAAGGCCCCAGCTCTCCCAGTGCTTCTACCGGAACACCTCCATCTCCTGCGATAGACATATCTGCGGGCCTTGGCATAACCTGAAACTCTTCTCCATCTGACAGAGCATCCTCCAATATGCTAACATCGGAAGACAGCAGAGGAACCACCGCCTTCGTCATACGCATATTAATCAGCATATTTCGCAAGCTCAGATCCAAAAGCTTTCGCTCCCACTGAGTCAGCTTTGTAACGTTTACCTTCTGTGTATAATCAGGCAGTTCAAAAGTGTCTCCAATCGCTTTCGGTGCATTTGTAATATCATTCTCTTTGCGTTCTTCATGCTGAACCTCAAAACCGCCTGCCGTCTTTACCCGAACAGGAAGAGGCCTTATTCCCATGCTTCTGGCACGTTTTACATCGATAACAAAAGCAAAATTACCATAATTCGACACTGTATTCTCTGCCGCTGTTACCGCTTCATCAAAGCTTCTGCTTTTTCCGGCGCACATGGCCGTACATTCAACAACAATCATCTCATAAATGCCCTTGGACATACGTTTTTCCAATTGGGAAGGATCATCCATAATCATATCTGAAAAAGACTCTTCAAGAAGCCAGACACCTGCAAATATGTGTCCTTTCATCATCACCATAATCGGATTCAATCCCATGGCTTCCAGGCACGCCACATATAGTAAAGTCATATCCATGCAGGTTCCCAGATGCTGATCTAAAACAGCATCGGCCAGGCGTATTCGCTGGCCAAACACCTCAAAGCTTGAGGGTGGTTCTGCATAAGTAATATTTTTCTGTTGAATTGCCGCATACGCTGCAGCCGCCATATTTTTAACCCGATTCGGATCCTGGAACTGATATCCCGCAAGCGAAGGATCATCTGTCCATTTTTCCAGATATTTAGACGCAAGCTGAATTATACTCGTAACCACAGGATGATTCGGCATGGAAAATGCCGCCAACAGTTCTGGCGTATACTGAAGTCCCGGCCATTGATCAAAAGCAAGCGCCGTAATGGTAACAGTCTGAGATACAAGCTGGATCTCTTCAAAATATATCCCCACCGTCAAATGGAAAGAGCTTCTTTCCGTAAGAGATGCCAGGTAATCTGCATTAATCGGAACATCCAGATTCTTAAAATGCAGTTCTTCATTTGGCTTTATCTTCTCAATACCAAATTTAAAGTTGTCTGCCAATTCAATATTTGCACTGATTTTAACAATCAGATTTTCCAAATCTGCCTCGGAAATATTTTTCACGCAAACATCTCTGACAACATGCGCACCATTATGAACAACAGCATAAGTCAGAACATCATCAATCTCGCAAGTTAACTGCAAAGCATTTTTAGCAGTCGTTGTAGTCGTTTCCACTTCCTTGTTATCCTCTTCCATAATTTGCTCATCAATCGTTCTCTGTTCCACTTTAACTCCCCCAATCTTCATTGTAATTAATCAACATAACTGTCATAGATTGCTTTTCAATACCATATAGTCCCTGCTGCAAATTCTAACTCTCATTAAACTAAGTTTACTATATTTCAGATTAACCGTCTATAATAATAACTTACTTTTGATGGCATAATCTGTACATGGTCTTAGCTTAACCACTCGCTTTTGATCAAAAATATGGGTTTTGCCTGTGTTAATTTCCACCTGACAAAACCCATTTTATATTCATACCCTATTAATCATGAGCCTCCCCATGCTTCTTTGTGAATTCCGGATCACGGATACTGCCCACGATAATGATTGCTACAATAAATATACTAAAGGTAAACACAAAAGGCAGACGGCGGTCAATGCTTGATAACCACCCAGCAAAATAACCGAATGGTGAAGAAAAAGCAATCGTGAAGGACATAATCAAAGCATTAATACGAGCCCGCTCCTCCGGATTAATGCTTAGCTGAATCAATGCATCCTTACGAGGCATAACAAGGGATCCGGCCACCGCCACAACAAAGACATAAATAATAATAAACACTATATTACCACTCGGAGCCAGTATCAGAAGAATCGCTGCTGCAGCGTACAATACCAAACCACTCCACATCGGTATGCGGAATTTCACGAATTCCAATCGGTGCTGAATTCCAATCAGGAATATCAACATCACAGCGGCGTTCAAAATGGGAAAAAAAGCCAGATAGCGTGATTCTACACCTAACTCTTGTGTTACATACAAACTAAAGAAATTGGTGCTGACCAAATTCGTGATATATAATATTACGGAGACAATAAGCACTTTCATAATCTCTTTATTCTTCAGCACTTTAGGGATTAAATACTTATATTCGTATAACATTTGTAAAACAGGGGTATCTTTTGTCTCCGCCATCCGAATCTTGCCTTGACTGGTTTCTTTACAATACCGAAAAGTAACAATTACCTTAATCAGCATATTTACAGCAAAAACCAAATATAAAACACGGACCACAGGAACCACAGTAAATGAATTAATCAGCAAGCCAGAAATTGGTGCAAAAAAGATTGCAATTAAACCACCTATATTTACCCAAGTATATATACCCAATAAGTCTTTTGGCTCTGCGTCTTCAATCAATAAGCAATACCATGCGGTCTGATTGATCTGCTCAAAGCTATTGAATAGGACTGCAATTAAGAAAAGCCAGAAGTTACCCGATATGCTCCATATCAGGCAAGCAACAGTCCAGCCAAAGAAATCACCCATTATGGTAGTAAATTTCCGCCCCATCTTATCTGTAATAATACCGCCAAAGAAGGAAAAAAACACCTGAACAAACATGGCTATAGACAAAATCAGTCCGATTTGTACGTCCGTTATTCCCTGTGAGTACATATATAATGTGGCAAAAGGTGCAATCAAATTGTATGGAATCCCCCATAGCGGTTCCATTAATATTAGCGTTCTTGGATTTCCTTTGTTATGTTTTAATAATTCTATAAGCGGGTGTTTTCGCAAAGATTTTGTTTTTTGTCCTATGTTCACTTGTTTCTCCATTCTATGTGTGGTTTTCACTTATTAGTTTTAACTTTTCTGTCGTTCAAAATCAGATTTACGCACAATTACTTCTGCACAGACCAGCCCCTCAATATGTTCCGCAGTTTCATTAGTGAGCAGAAAAAACATTCCATCATTACGGCATTTTTTATGTGCAACTCCATTCAAGGAATAAACAAAACCTTTCACACAAGTAGGGCTGCAGGCATTAGAGTCAATAAGTCTCTTGCAATCACGAGAAGCAGTCATTTTCTTTTTCATATCGTCAGGCAGAGACGTGATTACATCCTCATACTTGTCGGCATTGTCACCATAAATCCGTGCCAAAATACCCGCTTTACGAAACACCCAATTCATTACTGTTTTCTTCTCTACCTGATAGGAAGCAGTGTAACCATTTTTTACTTCCTTGATTACAAGGTCACAGCCCTGTTCTATGAGTTTGTCATTAAGTTGCACCACAAACCCCTGGTGTTCCGGTGCAACCGCCGATAGGAACGCCTGGAATAAAACCTTTTCTTTTGCCATTATCTTTTCCCGCCTCTAAAATTAAATTTATTTTGCAGCTAAACCTTATTTATTAGTATCCGGATCTTTTGCTAAAATGTTCGTTTTTCTTATCACACCGTCCAACTCAATTCGTCACAGCAAGAAAAGTTCTATTTTCGTAAACATCTTGGCAAGCTAAAATCTGTTTTATCACAAACGACAGAGCATGATATATTCTTCCTCGTTTTCATCAACAATTTCAAATCCTGTTTTTTGATACATTTTTACAGCATAATTATCTTTTTGTACAGCAAGTGACGCTTGTTTATACCCTCTGTCTTTCAGAATACGAAGCATTTCTTTCATCAAAGCAGTACCAATACCAAATCCCCGATAATCTTTATCTAAGGAAATGGCAAAGGACGGTGTTTCGTTGTCTATATGTCCGTAATCATTCATAATGCGTACCCAAACAGCACCGACAGCCTTTTTATCAACTTCCGCTACCAAACCCATATCGTCTTTTTTCTTCCCAAAGTCAGCTATATATACCTGCAATTCCGGCTGATTGATAATTGATTTGGGAGGTGCAGGCATTGCCTCTGGCACAAAGATAGCTTCGTATAAAAATTCTTCAAGCAGACTATCTTCTCCCTCTAATATTCTTCTAATTTTGTAATCCATAACCGCCTCCTGCAATTCCGCTTGTCTATTCCTGCTGCATTCCAATTCAAAATTTTGCAAATCTCATTTATTTTCCAGTAAAGGCTCTTACCGTTTCTTTTAGTTGATCACTAAATTCTTCAAGATCCTCAAAACTAATTGCACCTTCATACATAAGGGAAATAATATTATAAATCAGGTTCGACCTGCTCATTTCTGCTCTGACACCAGTTTTCTTCTTATCTTTTTTTATCCGATTCTCCAGATTCCAAAATTTATAGGACGGATTCCCGCCTCCACTCAGTAATGCTATGTATTCCTTATTGAGTCTGTCCATATAGACTTCCTGCCAATTCGCTATCTTACTTCTAAAAAGCTTCCAGTCCTTTTCAGTAAATCCTCTTTCCTGCAAAATATCAATCCTCCCAGTCACTTTACGATTTAGCCCTGACCATTTACGAAAACGCACCGCGCGTCCGTTGTTGACTTTAAATCCGACAGCGATAATCTGAAGATTATAGTGGATAACCTCACGATTCACCTGCCTTGATCCTTCGGTTTGATTGTTAGGCTTTTCTACACTTTTATAAGATATGCGAATATTCCCTGTATTTAAGCGTTTTTCAACAATCTTATCAACTCAGCAATTAGTGTTTTGATTAGGCTATTTTAATAACATCTGAAACAACATGGTTATTCATCTTCCTTTTTTGTAAGTATAGTTAATCCCGTCATCGTTAAAGATTCCATAGTTTTCAACTGTTTAATTGCCAAATCACGCAGCAATATCAATCGCTCTGACTGTGTTTTTCCCTGTTCAATCAATACAGCATTATAGCTCTCCATATTTGACAACACCAGCAGCTGATTAAGATTTGCATCATCACGCATATTTCCCTTTTTATCAGGATTCATTTCACGCCATTGCTTTGCAGTTATTCCAAACAAAGCAACATTCAACATATCCGCTTCGTTAGCATATGTATAAGCAATCTGCTCTTTTGTTAATTCCGGCGGAATAAGATTCTCCTTAATGGCATCTGTATGAATACGATAATTTAATTTTGATATTTCCCTATTAAGATTCCAGTTTAATGACAATCTACTATTTTCATCTGTTTTAATTCTCTGGTAATCCTTAATAATATATAACTTAAACTCAGCCGATATCCATGATGCAAATTCAAAAGCGATATCTGAATGTGCATATGTTCCGCCATAACGTCCGGCTTTTGATACGATTCCTATTGCTGAAACATTGTTTATCCACTTAGATGGGGACATTGTAAAAGCATTAAGTCCTGCTTGACTTCTAAACCCCTCGAATTCGAGGGGTTTAAAATCCGGATTGTGAAGACTTTCCCATAAACCCAAGAACTCCAAAGTATCTCTGTTTCGCATCCAATTGCAAATAGTCGCATTCGGATCATCGCTTCTATACTTCGCTATGTCTGTCAGTGAAATGAATTCGTTTTGAAAATCATTTGTGTAAATTCCAATATCAATTCCCTTTGCATGAATTGTTTCTTTTATTGGTTTTTTAGGCATAAATGTACCTTCTTCCTATTAGTTTATCTACTTTATTATTCTGCAAATTGAACACTGCACAATTTAGGAACTAATAAGCACATTGTTTCAATTCAATATCTTCTTGAAATATAATTGACACATTCGGTTTATGTTCTTCCTCTATTATCATTGTCATATATTGTTTTTTATCTCTCACTCTATGATTACTTATACGAAGAATAATATTGGCAAACTCATCGCCTTTTTTTACGATACGTCCCTCATTAATTTGAAAAAGCTGGCTTTCAGTTGCAATAGCGTCTCTTATTCTCATACCTAAAGGTGTTTCAGCAATTCTTTGTCCAAATAAACTTGGTGCTTCCCTTGTATATAAAATACTATAAGGGATATTATACTTATTAGTGTGTGTATAACAATAATCATTTGCTGTAATGTAATCATCGATAATTTTAAACGTTTTTTCATTTTTTAATAAAATACCTGTAATTTCTCTTATATCTCTAGCTATTGCGTTTTTGTTTTCCTTGACAATTTCCAATATTTCCTCATTATATGTAGTATCATTTCGAATTTCCACTATATGAAAAGCTATAGGATTATGCAATGGGCAATTGTCATATTTATCTTTATTATAATCAGGAAGCCCTTTCACATTGTGTGGAAAATGCCTTCCATGGATTGCCACTTTCCCAGTATTCTCTTCTTCGTATTTTGCTCCATATAAATTTATTATTTGTATAGGATTATTACATTCTGGGCATATCGCAAAATATGGTTTTTTATACTTTTTAGGATCTTGATAAAATGGAAAACTCTTTCGTGTCTTTTCCACAAAATTATCTGTTGTGAGTTCAATTCCTTTTTCTCCATTTCCTATTGAAAAAACATTCATATTAAACCTCCATGTCTGAATATTAATCTTTTTCTCTTTTCGAACTATATTTCCTATCTTTGCGCTGTTTTTCATTTTTCCCGTCAGAAACATTACTCCGCTTCGCCTTCTCAATCTGCACTGCCCCAAAAGTTTCCTTTGATACAATTTCCGGATTATTATCTGATGACAAATACTGAGTTTCACTCTCCCTGGATTTCAGAAGACGAACATCACCGCTATATTTTTCATTGCTCAACATGACATCAATTGTTCTTTTACACCATTTCTCTTTTCTGGTTGGTGATGAAATTTTTCTTCTCTCCAATTCTCTGATGATGCCTAAAACGCTCTGCCCACTAAGATACAGCTTTACATCATCTAAAATCTCAACGGTGTCTCTTCCGAATCTGCTAATGCTCTTCGTTATGACTATATCCAACTTCTTATTATTGCAGTCATCAATCATGCGATTGAATTCCTTGCGCGAAGAACCAATTTTACTCGTTGCGATATCCATATAAACATCTGACAAAAGCCATTGAGGTGTGGCAGCTATAATTCTCGTCAAATGTAATACTTAAACTGTCAAGCTTTGTAATTGTTCTGCACAATTTGTGCTGACACGGCTATATATGTCAACACGCTTTTCTCGTTTTGACATCGGAGGTATGAAATGTATTTTTGAATTTTCCTGCATTTATATTCCCTCCCATCATTGCCTAATCATCAATTGACAGTTTTCTTCAAATGATAATTATCCTATTTCAATCATATTATCAACGGGGCCTATGCACAATAACAATCCTATCTCCGCAACCCTACCCGTTTTCATCCTGTCAACTCAACCCCATAGATAAAAGGCGTAGATATGTTTCCAGATAAGCTAAACGGCATTTCGCGCCAAAATATTTTTCAAGCCTCAAATCACGGTAATCTCTCTATTACAAGCCATTCTCGGCTTTTATTTTTTTACCCTTGACATCAATACTACTGTCTCCACATGCCCCGTCCATGCAAACATATCCACGCCCCAACTACCCTTACATCCATACCCTTTCTTCGTCAAATACTCTAAATCCCTGCCTAATGTCTCCGGATTACAGGAAACATAGACCACTTTTTCAGGCCCCATCTGCACCATGGAATCTATAAATTGCTCTGTGCTTCCACTTCTGGGCGGATCCATAAATACTACGTCAGCTTTTTCGCCCTTTGCAGCCATATCCGCCATGAAATCTCCTGCATCAGCACAATAAAATCTTACATTTTCTATCTCATTACGCTTGGCGTTGGTTACTGCGTCTCGGACAGCATCTTTGTTAAGCTCCACACCTATTACCTGCTTTGCTTTTTTACTAGCAATTAAACCGATGGTTCCAATGCCGCAATATGCATCAATTACCAGTTCATTTCCGGTGAGTCCTGCTGCATCGATGGCTTTTTTGTACAGAACTTCCGTCTGCACCGGATTTACCTGATAGAAGGATTTCGAAGAAATTCGGAATGTGCAGCCGCAGAGTACATCCTCGATGTATCCTTTGCCAAATAATGTTTTTTCCTTATCCCCAAGTACCATACTGGTACCTCTGGCATTTACATTCTGGATAATGGTCGTAATCTCCGGATGAATTTTCCGAATCGCACCCACAAAATTGTTTTTGGAAGGGAATACCGGGGAAGCGGTCACCAGTACGACCATGATTTCGTTTGTCGTAAATCCACGTTTTACAAGAACATGGCGCAAGAGTCCATATCCCGTATCTTCGTCGTATGTTCTGATTTTGAATGATTTTAAAAGCCCCCGGATACTCTGAATGATCTCATCTGCTTTCTGGTCTTCGATCATGCATGATTCTATTGGCACAACATTATGCGTTCCCGCCTGGTAAACACCGCAGATGGGATTCCCTCTTTTATCCCTGTCAAATACTGCGTGAACCTTATTCCGATAATGGTATGGATTGTCCATTCCAATCACAGCATTTACTTTACAGAACTTTCCGATCCACTTCCGAATTTCTTTTTCTTTTAATTTTAATTGTTCCTGGTATGGGATTCCCTGATACTGACAACCTCCGCATTTCTTAGATACAGGACAAACCTCTACACCGTTTACCTTTTTAATACCACCTTGTTTCTTTCCCTGTGTTGCGCCGGAATTTTTATTTTCTCTATTACCTGCCACTGCTCTGGGATTTTTATTTTCCCACGCAGATCCCTGTTTTCTATCTTCTCTGCGATCTCCATCCTGTCTGGCTTTCGTCTTTTTGTTATTCCATTCTTCTCTCTTTACCCCGGATCCCTTGCTCCCCTTCATTACTTCCTTCTCTGCCGCCGTTCTTACACCCTTTCCTTTATTAACACTCTCTGCTTTCCTATTTCCCGGCTTGCCATTATTTACACTCTCCGCTT
>OATB01000570.1_pt1 | contig 23214 bp, 22 predicted proteins | sample 1494941 | NCBI WGS metagenome assembly OATB01 (sample SAMEA2579931, study PRJEB22360) | human gut metagenome | reverse complement strand
TTTTTGGCGGATAGTATTCGACTGGCTCCCAGCGGATACTAAGCGGGCACTGAGCTGCGAAATGCATCAGGATTTCGGAGCGAATGCCCGCGTGCCGCCAAAAAGCGCTCCGCAAAGGTTAGAAAATACCAGTTCTGCGGCAAGCTGACGGAGCCCATATCAGTTTCCCACCCCCATTTTTCCGCACACTACCTATCATTTACAAAGCGTCTTTCCTCAGCAAAACCCAAATTTAATGCATTTAATAGAACATTACAAAACGTTCGCTCTAGCATCAAATATACCGTTCATACAGGAATAATCTACCTCTTATATAGACGACATCCCCACTAAGAACAATAAAATCGCAGCAGGTATATTATTACCATGCTGCGATAATTGTGTTTAAAATAAAACCATTCTGCGATGTTTTCCATTACAAAGATAAAACCATACTGTGATTATCGCTGTAAAATAAATCATACCGTTTCATTCAATTGATACCGTATCATGCCGCCCTTTTCTTCATAGCCGGTATGCCATAATTCCCGGAGGGAAAAAACAGTTGCTTTGCCGTAGGTTGCCAGAGTTACCAGCACATCGGACTCTGTTTGTTCATATCCAACCAGCAGGAACCAGTGCCAGGAGTAATCCTTAAATTTGCAATCTGTATGTTTCAGCATCAGATAGGGAATGGGGTAACCCTGGTCTATCCTGTCAACTATAAATGAGGCTGACTCTTCAAAAGAACGATCACCGGAGAATCCTTCCATGGAGATAAGATCCTGTTCTCCCAGACTTTTCAAATATTCGCCAAATCCGTCAATGTAGATTGACGTTTTTTTTATGCCGCCGGCTCTGGGGCGCAGATAGGGTTTCATCTTCATGGCAAATGCTTCGTAATCTTCTTTGGTAATCTGTTTCACATCAAATGGATAGAGAACCCTGAAGTCCCGGTGCAGTGCAAAATAAATGCAGCTGTCACAGGCAGTTGCGGCAGCACATCCGCCCATGTGCATTAGAAAATTGTGGAACCAGTCCTGATTACCGCCAAAAGAGTCCCCGATATTAAAATAAGGCAGTTCTTTTTTCATAGCAGTCATCCCTCCTCTTTTAATTATAGTATGAATTTTCAAACACGCTATAGTATAGGATATACCGTTTTTTACATTTTAGTTCATAAATCCAGCATTTTTCCTACGTACTTGGGTTAATTATCACATAGACCAGAGTTTTTATGATTTCCTGCTTTAGTACATCATAATCGATATAAGCATGCTTATGAAATGCTTTCTCATGGCAATAGGATTCCACCAGATTATAGGCGATGTTGACTTTTTCTTCCGGATTTTCCATCTCCAGATTGCTTTGTTGCGCCGCAGTAATAAATAATTGCATAATATGGTCTTCTAATGTCATCCAGATGTTACCTATCGTTTTGTCCGTACTCAGTAGGGTGTTCACATCATTATGAAGGATTCCAAGCCCTTCATGTATTTCACTGAGTTCATCTAATAATTTACTGATAAAAGCAATAAAATTAGTCTGATCCATATCTTTCTTGATGAATTCCTGGATCAGCGGCTTAATGCTGTCATTTACGATCTGATTCATGATTTCTAATACAAGATCCAATTTATTTTTAAAATAACGATAAAAAATGCCGGTGGATACACCTGCTTCTTTCGCTATTTCAGCAGCATTTACATGATAATAACCTCGTTCCCGCATAAGATCAAGGCCAGCTTTGAGTAAACGATTTTTTTTATCAATAGAGCGCTGCTGAACAGGGGTTTTAATTACATCACTCATTCGAAAAGCCTCTCTTTACATAGATATTATGGTATTTCTGTATAGTATAACCGCTAGTGAACAGGTTGTCAAATAAGGAGAAAAAAGTTTCATGTTTTGTTGACAAATGGCTGGAGGGATGGTAAAATTCAAAACATGAAAGATATTTCAAGTTTTGGAAATGGATTAGAAAAACCATTGAGAGGAGAAATTTATGAGCCGGTTAATTGCATTTGAGGAGGTAGTAAAAAGTTATCCCATAGGGGATAAAGTTCTGTATGCAGCCAATCAGTTAAATTTTACGATTGATGAAGGCGAATTTGTAATCATACTGGGCCCCAGCGGTGCGGGAAAATCAACTCTGTTAAATCTTCTGGGAGGTATGGACCAGGTAACCAGTGGAAAAATAGTGGTAGGCGGACGGGAGATCTCAGAATTGAGGGCAGAAGAACTATCAGAGTACCGGGCAGAAGATGTGGGATTCGTTTTTCAGTTTTATAATTTAATACCTACATTGACCGTTTATGAAAATGTTGCCCTTGTAAAGGAGATTGCAAAGAACAGTCTGGACCCGGGTGAAATGCTGCAGTCTGTTGGGCTATTGGAACATCAGGATAAGTTCCCCACACAGCTGTCAGGGGGAGAGCAGCAGAGGGTATCCATTGCCAGGGCAGTTTGCAAAAATCCCAAAATGCTGTTGTGTGATGAACCTACCGGGGCATTGGATTCCGAAACAGGTGTTTTGATTTTATCCATGCTCCAGAATATGAGCCGGGAACATAAGAGAACGGTTATTATTGTAACCCATAACAGTGCCCTTGCGGAGGCGGCAGATAAAGTAATACGGATTAAAAATGGTAAGATCCGCAGTATCACAGTAAATGAAAATCCCAAATCCGTAAGTGAGGTGGAGTGGTAATGCTGTTTCGAAAAATGTTACGGGATATGAAAAATAATAAAATGCAGTTTATCTCCATTGGGCTGATGACATTTCTGGCAATCTTTGTATATGCGGGAATCGGTAGTGAATGGTATACCTTTCAAAAGGGAATCGATAATTATTATTCCGAAACCAATCTGGCTGATATCTGGCTTTACGGAAAGTCATTTACGGATAGCGACGTATCCAGGCTGCTGAAAGCGGATGGGGTGGAGGATGCTAAAAAGCGTCTTCATCTGGAAGGTACAGCTGATTTAAGCGGAGATCCGGAACTGGAAATTCTGCTTATGGATGAGGAGGGGATTTCCTCCTGCAAAGTGATTAGCGGAGACAGCTTCGATCCTGCCGCAGACGGGATATGGCTGAGTGATAAATTTGCTGAGGCAAGAGGGTTGTCAGTGGGAGATACTCTGGATATGCAGGTGGAGGGTGTTGTAATCAGCAAAAAGATCCTGGGGATTATGATAAGCCCGGAATATGTCTATGCTTCAGCCTCATTTGACAGCATGGCAAATCCCAGCAACATTGGAGTGGTATATGGAGGAATGGATTTGCTTCCCAAGGAATTCCCCAGAGTATACAATCAGATTACAGCTCTTCTCAGTACAACGGATTACCAGAAAACGGAAGAGCAGATAGAGAAGCAGCTAGATGGTACATACAGCGTATTCCTGTCCAGGGATGGACAGGGCAGTTATCAGCAGTTCCGGGAAGAAATTCTGCAGAATAAGGCAATGGGAGATCTTTTTCCCTTTGTATTTATTGCAGTGGCGCTGCTCACGATACTGACTACAATGAGCAGGATCATCAATAACCAGAGAACACAGATCGGAACATTGAAAGCATTGGGATACAAGGATAAGAAGATTATGAGGCATTTTATCTGTTACGGGACGATACCTTCACTTGCAGGTGCTTTGCTTGGTCTGATCGTGGGTCCGGTTACACTTACGCCGTTGTTTTTCAACATGCAGTCGGGCTTGTATTCCCTTCCTCCTCTTACTGTGGTTTTACTGCCCCAGGCGGTTTTCGCGGCGGGAGCGGCAGTGGCGGCGTGTGCCCTGGTGACCTGGATTGCCTGCAATAAGATTTTAAAGGAAAAGCCGGCGGATGCCCTGCGGACGAAGCCTCCCCGTATTTCCAGGCATATGTGGTTTGAAAAAACCGCCTGGTGGAAACAGACAGGTTTTGATTTCCAGTGGAATCTAAGGGATACGTTTAGAAGCAAGGTAAGAAGCATTATGGCAATTGTAGGAATTACAGGATGTATGAGCCTTCTTACCTGTGCACTTGGGATGGTGGATTCGCTGAATAACATTAATGAATGGAAATATGGACAGCTCACCCAGTATCGGAATAAGGTTTTAATTACCGAAGATCTGTCGGCTTCGGATATCCCCTATCCGGGGGAGACTATCCAGGAGGGGAGTATTGAACTGCGTGCCAACGGAATTAAGAAAACAACAGGGATAACTGTTTTGGAACCAGAATCCGGCCTTATTGTGTTTACAGACAGCAGAAGAAATGAGCAAAAACTCCCGGTAAATGGAGTATCCATCAGTTACCATATGGCGGATATCCTGGGTGTTGATGTGGGAGATGAAGTCTCATGGCATCTCTATGGGGAAAGCAAGTGGGTAAATTCAAGAATAAAGGCGGTGTACCGGGATCCGGTTGCCCAGGGGATAACCATGTATGAGGAGTATTTTGAAGAGCAGGGATATAATTACCAGCCCACCTCATTTTTGACAAAGGCAAACATAGATCCCGATTCTGTATCCTATACAGTTTGGAATATTGAAAAGCTGAAGTCTTCTGTCACAGAAATGATGGATACCATGTATTCTATTATCTATATCATGGTGGCGGCTGCGGTTTTAATGGCGGTAGTGGTGCTTTACAATCTGGGAGTCCTTTCCTTTACGGAAAAACTGAGAGAATTTGCAACACTTCGGGTACTTGGTTTTAAATCTGAGAAAATTCGGATTCTGATGCTTCGCCAGAACATATGGCTCAGTGCAATTGGTTTAATCCCGGGATATTTATTGGGAAAATGGATTATAGACCTGATGTGCGGTATGCTGGGTGACAATTTCGATATGATGACAGAGATTAGTTTACTGAGCATTGGGATCAGCGTTGCCATAACAATGATAGTGTCTGTGAGTGTAAATGTATTATTTTCCAGAAAAGTAAAAGAAATTGACATGGTTAGTGCGCTAAAAGGCGCTGAATAGAGTGCGTTATAAGACGCAGAACAGAGGAGGGATTGCAATGAAAAAAAGAAATAAAACAGTGCGAAATGTGATAATTACGGCAGTAATTCTGGCGGGGGCAGCAGGTGTGGGATACGCTTTGGCGGCGCCTGGATATTACGAAACAGCAAGGGTTGCAAAAAGTGACATACAGGAAATTATCAGTGAAACAGGAATTATAAGCAGCGGAAAGCAAAAAACTTATTATAGCGATACATCATCTGTAATAAAGTCACTGGATATCCGGACAGGAGACAGTGTGTCACAGGGAAAACAGATGCTTGCATTTGAAGGGGTGAAAACAGATGAAGGTGAGCAGGAGCCGGAAACCCTGGCAGCTGATTTTGACGGAATCATAACCCAGTGCAATGTTACGGAAGGGGCATATGCCACACAGGGCAGCCCGCTGTTTACATTAGAGAGCGCAAAAGACCTGTATTTAGAAGCAGAGATATCTACCAAAGACGCCACAAATCTGGAGAAGGGGCAGAAAGCAGTCATTACCAGTAATGACACAGACTATGACGGAGAGGTGTCCCAGATTTCCCGGCTGGCAGTTAAAACCAGCGGAAAGCCAAAAGTAACCGTTCAAATGAAGATAAAAAATGAAGGCTCTGGACTGTACCTTGGAGCAGAGGCTGATGTGGATATATTTGCCGCTTCCAGAGATTCGGTCATGACGGTACCCGTGGAAGCAGTGTATTCAGATGCAGATAATGACTATGTCTATACCATTGAGAATGGGCTGGTCACCAGAAAAATAGTGAAGACCGGTATTTGCTCTGAGAAAATGACGGAGATTAAAGAAGGTCTGGCAGTAGATGACAGAGTCATAATCTCACCGGTATCAGACAGTGACAGAGGGAATCGGGCGACGGATCATTCTTTTTTGAAAAATACTTGACTCTCCCCTTAAGGGAGGATGTATAATAATGAAAAATACATCTGAGTATATACAGGGGGGAAGCATATGTTCCGGATCGGAGAATTTTCCAAGCTTTGCAAGACAACGATAAAAACACTGCGTTATTATGACGAGGTAGGACTTCTGAAACCGGAGTATATTGATGATGAAACAAAATACCGTTTTTATGCAGCTAAGCAGATTCTGGAACTGCATCATATCCAGGCACTGCGCCAGATTGGACTGTCCATCAGTGAAATCAAATTAATTCAGGACGGACACGGTATGGAAAGGATACTGCAGAATAGAAAACGGGAAATAGAAAAAGAATTAGATGAGGGCAGGGAGCAGATCACCCGTATTGAATTTATGCTGTCCGGCAGGGAAGAAGAAAATATGAGGCAGTATCAGGGGATTGTGAAAGAGATACCGGAATGCATTGTGTATTCCAAGAAACTAACAATTCCCGGATACAGTTCTTACTTCCAAATCATACCCGGGATTGGAGCGGCGGTACAGGAAGCCAATCCCGATTTGAAATGTGCCACACCGGAATACTGCTTCTGCGAATATCTGGATGGTGAATACCGGGAAAAAGATATAAATATTGAGTTTTGTGAAGCGGTCAACCGATTTGGCAAAGAAATCGAAGGCGTTATATTTAAGAAAATGGAGCCTGTGGTGGTGGCATCCGTGATTCATAAGGGCCCTTATGAAGAACTGCCCAAAGCATACGCTTATTTATTTAAGTGGGTAGAAGAAAATGGATTTATTGTCGCTGGCCATCCAAGGGAGAGTTATATTGACGGCATCTGGAATGCAGAAGACCCCAAGCAGTGGCTGACGGAATTGCAGATACCGGTTATAAAAGATAAAAAGAGGTGTTTGTCATAGATAAAAAGAAGAAGTACGGTATGCAAAAGCTGTGCCTGTTATCGAATATTCCCCTGTTTTTTTATGAGGAAGGTACCGGGATTACGGAGTGCTTTGGAAATTTTGATAAAAAAGAGAATCCGCTGGGGGCAGACCCGTCTCTGGCACGCAGGCTGATCGACCAGTGCCGCAGCATAAGCGGTCCGGCGGTGGTTTCGGAAAATAAAGCAGTCTATTTCAGTGCCGTAAGTGCTGGGGGCAGCCAGTATATCCTGGTAGGCCCTATGTGTTCCCAATATCTTTCCAATGTGGAGATACATCGTTTTTATAAGCTTCACAAAATGGAGAATATCCAGCAAAAGGCACCTGCGAGGCTTGGGTTTATGCAGATGCTGTCACTGATCAGCCTGATCTTTACCACTATAACCGGTGAAATATGTGATGAGGAAATGCTGTTAAAAGAAAATAAACTGGCATACGTGGATCCGGAAGAGCTGGAGCGGGATAAGGCGTCCTTTCGAATCGGCAAGGTGGAAGAGGAAGCATATCACCATACCTATATGGAAGAAATGCAGTGGATTAACTGCATCAAAAACGGGGATGAGATAAAAGCGAAGGAAATGTGCGATTCTCTGGCTGAAAATGCTGGTAAGCTGTCGGGCAAGGAACTGAATCACCAAAGGAATCTTGCGATCTGTGCAGTTACACTGGCTACCAGGGCTGCAATGGACAGCGGGGTTACTCCGGCGGAAGCCTATATTCTAAGTGATGTTTATATTGATAAAATTGATAAGTGCAGTGATCTGGGGCAGTTAATTGAACTGCGCAGGCTCAGCACGATGGAATTTACAAGGCAGGTTAAAGAAGCAAGGAAAGAAAAAGCCAGGTCCAATTACATTGAACAGTGTAAGGATTATATCATAAACCATTATCAGTACAAGATCCGGCTGGTAGAAGTGGCGGATGCAATTGGCATCAATAAAAACTATCTGTCCCATCTCTTCAAAAAAGAAGAAGGGATAACCATGAATGAATATATGAATAGCGTCCGTGTAAAAAGGGCGGAAAATTTACTGAAATATTCCGATGCAACACTGACGGAAATCAGTAGCTATGTCTGTTTTAATTCTCAGAGCCATTTTGGAAGCGTCTTTAAAAAATGCAATGGGGTAACGCCCCAGCAGTATCGGGACCGGTACAGGTCCAGCGAGTTTTTGAAAAAATGACTGTTTGCCATAAATTTCTTGACTTTTGTGATTTTGATAGGTATAATTGATTTCAGAATATTTTATGTGCGGCGCAGCACATAGAGCTTAAAGGTACGTTGAAGTGTCTTGGATAATTTTATCCGAGGCATTTTTTGCGTTGCCCGGGCATTTCAGCAGATTTCCGGAATTGAATGAATCCTTTATTGGCGGTGCAGCATAAAGGCATTACACAAACGGATATGAAGAATATGGAGGATAAGGAATTGAAGATGAAAACATTTCAGCTGGGTACAGAAATTTTTATGGGAGAACTGGATATATCCAGTGTTTGCCCTGACACGAAGCGGGTTTTTATTGTAACCGATAAGTTCTTGGTGGAAAGCGGCAGAATCGCTTATGTAACAGAAAAACTGGAGGCAGCAGGTATCTTGTATCATGTGTTTTCAGATGTGGTGCCAAATCCGGATATCGAACTGGTTATGAAGGGCATTTCGATTATCGATGAGTTCAAACCCGACACGGTGATTTCTTTTGGCGGGGGTTCAGCTATTGATGCAGCGAAAGGAATGATGTATTTTGCAGTGAAAACGGCTGGGCTGCCGCGGTGCTTATCCATCGCAATTCCAACTACCAGCGGTACGGGATCTGAAGTTACAAGGTTTTCCATTATTTCAGACCATGAAAAAAATATTAAGTATCCCCTGGTGGATGACAGCCTTCTGCCGGATATGGCTGTACTGGATGCCCATCTGACTGTGAGTGTGCCGCCGGCTATTACGGCTGATACGGGAATGGATGTATTAACCCATGCCATGGAGGCCTATGTATCCGTCAATGCAACTGATTTTTCGGATGCCCTGGCGGAAAAGGCATTTAAGATGGCATTTGACAGCCTGCGAAGAGCTTACCATCATGGAGACGATCTGGAAGCCAGGGAAAATATGCATCATGCCTCCTGTCTTGCAGGAATGGCATTTGACAGTGTATCCCTTGGGATAAATCACGGGATGGCTCATATTCTGGGCATCCGTGCGTCCCTGCCCCACGGACGTGCTAATGCAGTTCTGCTGCCTTACGTTATCGCTTACAATGCGGGGATTCAGGATGCAGGCAGTGAAAAAGAAACCAGGGCGGCAAAAAAATATGCAAGGCTTGCAAAGCTGGCTGGTTATGAATGCTACAGTGTACGTTCCGGTGTGGTGAACCTGATTCATGGCATGGAGAAACTGTGTAAAGAGTTTAAGATGCCCCTGCAGATACAGGATGTCTGGAAGGATCAGGGGGCGTTTGAAGCATCCGCAGCTGAGATGTCACAAATTGCCTGTGAAGACAGATGCACAGCCACCAATCCGAGAAAGTGCCTGCCTGAGGAAATAGAAGCCGTTTTCAGGGAAGCGTATTATGGCAAAAGCAAATACATAAGGTTATAATTACCAATGGAGTAATGGGGCAATACAATGGTAAAAAATAACATATAATTGACAAAAAGTGTTGACAAAACTGTATAAAATAGTGTATAGTCGCTTATAGAAGTAAGTGTGAAAATATAATAAGTAATAGTTTTCACGATGTGAACATATTCAATCCGGTATCAGACATATTGTAAGCGGGATTACGATAAACCTGAAATTACGGATACATATGATCAATAAAGTATACAGGAAAGTATGCAGATAAGTAAAAAGAGAGATCTTTCTAACTGAATAAGCGGGTTGTGACGTAATGACCTGCGGTGTTTTACGAAGTGATGAAGCTTCCGGAAATCTTATTTCTGGGGGTTTTTTGCGCTTTTACAGGATATTTTACTGCATAAGGAGTAAAAATATGATAGAATTAGATGAGAAAAAGAGGATTATCCAGGAGTTTGTTCCGGGGAAGCAGGTGACACTGGCACATTTAATAGCTAACCCGGATGAAGACCTGTATACAAAACTGGGTCTGGTTGATGGTCGAGGGGCAATCGGTATTTTAACCATCACACCCAGTGAAGGTGCCATAATAGGCGCAGATGTAGCAACCAAGGCGGCGGATGTAAAGATTGGATTTGTGGACCGTTTCAGCGGTTCCCTGGTCATTACCGGTGATATTGCGGCAGTGGATGCATCTTTGCATGAAATTATGAATGTGTTAGGCGACATGCTGGATTTCACTCCTTCTAAAATAACAAGAACCTGATGGTTACAGGAGTGTACGTACTATGAAGAAAGTGATGCTAGTAGGCAGGACATATGCCGGTAAAACTACGCTTTGCCAGTATCTTAGAGGTGAGGCAATCAAATATAAAAAGACGCAGGCAATCGAGATTTTGGGGAAAGAACTCATTGATACCCCGGGAGAATACCTGGAGCGGCGGGGACTTTACCGTGCACTGCAGGTAACCTCGGCTGAGGCAGATGTGATCATATTTGTGCAGGATGCGACTGCGGACGGCAGTATGTTTGCACCCATGTTCACATCTATGTTTACGAAGCCGGTTATCGGAATCGTAACAAAATGCGATGCGGCTTCCAAAGAACAGATTGCTCTGGCGGAAAAATATTTGGAAAGTGCAGGGGCAAAAAAGATTTTTTTAACAAGTGCAGTTGCGGGAAAAGGTATGGAAGACGTTATTCGATACCTGGAGGATCACTAGAGCGTGTTTTAAAATTCATTCCCGCCATCTGCACGCCCCACTTTGCGGCATATTTGCCCCGAATTCAGGTTACGTAGCCCGCTACGTGCCCTTCATTCGGGACAAATCTCCCACAAACTAGGACGCACAGCTGACAGAAAGCAATTTTAAAACACGCTCTAGAGCGGTCATAAGTGATCCGGATAAAAAAGCATAATCGACAGAAGTAATGTGAGGTATAATGCGGAGGTACAAATGGAAGAATCAAAAGTAAGGGTGGTAATTGCAGATGACGAGCCGATTACCAGAATGGACCTGAAGGAACTGTTGGAGGATCAGAATTACGAAGTGGTCGGAGAAGCATCCGATGGTTTCGATGCAATAGAAGTTTGTAAGGCAGTAAAACCTGATCTGGTATTAATGGATGTGGAAATGCCGCTTTTAGATGGATTTTGTGCGGCAAAGGTATTAAAAGAAGAGGATATTGTGGATACCGTTATCATGTTGACAGCTTATAGTGATAAAGAATGTATCCGAAAGGCAAAAGAGATCGGCGTGTCCGGTTATATTGTAAAACCGGTGGCTGTCAGGACGATGATCCCCGCTATTGAAGTTGCACTTGTACAGAGTGCACAGATGAAGCAGTTAAAGCAGGAAGGGACGCAGGCTAAAAAACAACTGGAAAGCAGAAAAATTATTGAGAAGGCAAAAGGGTATATTATGCAGGAGAAAAAAATATCAGAGCAGGAAGCTTATGATTACATCCGAAGCCTGAGCCAGGCGAAAAAACTGTCCATGAAGCGCGTGGCGGAAATGATTCTGTTAAAGGCAGGTGGACATGCGTGAGTTCCGGAATATATGAATTGTGCAAAGAATGCACCCCGCTTACCGATTCGGATATTCAGGTAATTGAAGCGATGCAGCCAAGCCTGCAGCTGATTGCAAATATGGTGGGATGTGACGTATTTATTGACTGTATTACGGAAGATAAATCCACTGCCATTGTAGTCTGCGAGGCAAATCCTGAAAATGTACCTTCTGCTTATGCCAAAAGCGTAGTGGGAATGCTTGCAAGAAAAGAAGACGAGCCCGCAGTAGAGCGTACAATTCGACTGGGGATTGGGACGAAATATGTGAAGGCAGTGACCCAGGAGAGAACAGAAGTAATGCAGAATGTAGAACCTATATTTAATGATAACCGCATTATCGGCGTATTAATTACAGAGAAACGTGCGGGAGAAGAAAACGAATCCATAGAAAATGAAAAGCCAAGACAGGTGAATGTATTTGATAATTTAATTCACGAGTATGACTGGCTTATGCAATACATAGATGAAGCGCTGATTATGGTGGATGATAAAGGAAAAGTATGTTTTCGAAATATGATGGCAAAGGAACTTTATGCTAAGCTTGGTTACGGCGGAGATATTCTGGATATGCCATATAAAAATATTCTTTTACACCAGCCGGAGCGGGAATACCAGCCTGGCGAACTTGAAAAAGCCGGTGTAGAGGCAACTGTGGGGAAGTATTTTCTCCGTGTCAAGCAGATTCCTCTGGATAAAAACGGGATACAGTTTGCAATAGTTTTAAGTGATATAACCCACCTAAGGGAAAAAGAAAAGGAACTGGTTAATAAATCAGTTGCATTAAAAGAAATGCACCATCGGATTAAAAACAATTTTCAGATGATAGCCAGCATTTTACGCATGCAGAGCAGAAGAAGTGACAATGCGGAGGTTAAGGAAGTGCTGGAGGATACGATTAACCGTCTCTTATCTATTTCCGTAACCCATGAACTGATCTTACAGGGTGAGGATGACAATGTAAATATCTATGAAGTAGTTGAGAGTATCAAAAGAGATTTGTTAAGATCTTATATCTATCCGGATCTGGAAGTTAACATAGATGTTATCGGAGATGAGTTTAAGCTCAATGCAGATGTGGCATCATCGGTTACCCTGGTAATTAATGAATTGCTGCAAAACTCTTTTAAATATGCCTTTACGGATGTATCAGCCGGGCATATTGTTATCGAAATTACCCACGGGAAGATGTATTCCCAGGTGAGTATTACAGATAACGGCAAGGGATTTTCAGTTGACGAGGTGAAAAGAAAGAGCCTCGGATTATATATCGTAGACAGTGTGGTGAGAGAAAAACTCCACGGCAAGTTCAAGATAAAATCGGGACCGGAAGGGACCAGAGCAAGTTTTGATTTTAAAATGTACAATTGAATAGGGCAGTCCGATGCAGGGCTGCCGGAAAAGCGTTGAAGCTTGGGAGCAGAAAATTCTGCACCTGGGCTTTTTTATTGTTAAAAGGGGACAACGGAGACGTTCTTCCGGCACACTGCCGGCAGGAATTAAAGATACATGATAAGGGAGGCAGATCATGCATGAAGTAATCTTAAGTGTGGGCATTGATATCGGGACATCAACCACACAGCTGGTATTCAGCGAACTGACCATAGAAAATCAGGCAACCAGTTACACGGTCCCAAGAATCAGCATTGTAGATAAGAAAGTTATTTTCCGAAGTGAAATCTTCTTTACTCCTTTATTGTCCCAGACAGAGATTGATGGGGAAGCAGTCAAACAAATCCTGGAAAGCCAATACCGAAAGGCAGGGGTGAAGCCAGAGGATGTAAAAACCGGGGCGGTGATTATTACCGGAGAGACAGCCAGAAAAGAAAATGCGAATGTGGTGCTGGAAACCTTAAGCGGTCTGGCAGGTGACTTTGTAGTTGCCACAGCCGGTCCGGATCTGGAGTCGGTTCTATCCGGCAGAGGAGCAGGGGCGGATACGTTTTCCAAGGAGAAAAGGACAGCAGTTGCAAATGTGGACGTGGGCGGCGGCACCAGCAATATTGCGGTGTTTGACCATGGAAGCCTGATTGGAACCACCTGTCTGGATATCGGCGGCAGGCTCATTAAAGTGGACAGGGAGACAAAGCGGATTACCTACATATATTCCAAGATACAGAAACTTGCCGCGCATGAGGGAGTTCCCGTTTCAGTGGGTGATATTGCAGATGTAAGCAAAATACGAAAAATCTGTACTTTAATGGCGGATCTCATCGGTCAATCCCTCCATATTCTGCCAAAGAGCGCCTGCTATAATGAAATATTTACAAACGGAGGAAATGGCCTGAAGGAGGAAGTCATTCCAAAAGCAGTTACCTTTTCCGGAGGCGTTGCAGATTACATCTACCAGGAGGCCGGCAGTGACCTGTTTCAGTATGGGGATATCGGCATTATACTGGGGCAGGAAATCAGAAAGAACTGCTTTATGCAGCAGCTAGAGCTGTACCAGGCTATAGAAACTATCCGGGCGACCGTAGTGGGAGCCGGGACCCATACCACAGAAATCAGCGGAAGTACGATTTCCTATGAAAAAAATCAGCTTCCGATGAAAAATATACCAATTTTGAAAATCAGCGAAGAGGAAGAAAAAACCTGTATGGGAATTGAAGAGTCCATCAGGCGGCAGATCCCTTTGTATATTTCCGAAGGGGAAGCCGTACAAATTGCTATTTCATTTGAGGGAACGGGATATTCTGGTTTTGCGGATATCCAGGAACTGGCCCAGGCGATTATCAATGGGGCGAAGGTGCTGATACGGCTTAAGTATCCGCTGCTGATTGTGGCAGAGCACGATATCGCAAAAGCCTTGGGACATGCTCTGAATGTAAAACTAAAGCACAGTAAGGAGGTCATCTGCATCGACGGTATCAGGACACAAAGCGGTGATTACATTGATATCGGAGAACCAATCGGTGAAGGACGGGTAGTGCCTGTCGTCATCAAGACACTAATTTTTAATTCTTAAAGAAAAGATACGAGGTGAAAGTCATGATATTAAAAACAAAATTATTCGGCCATACTTATGAGTTTAAATCATTGAAGGAGGTTATGGCAAAAGCGAATGAAGAAAAATCCGGTGATAAATTAGCCGGAATTGCGGCAGAATCAGCGGAAGAACGAGTTGCGGCAAAGGTAGTATTATCACAGATAACTTTGGGGGAATTAAGAAATTCACCGGCAGTTCCTTATGAAATCGATGAAGTGACAAGAATCATCCAGGATGCGGTAAATGAACCTATTTACAATGAATTTAAGAATATGACCGTTGCCGAATTCCGGGAATGGCTGCTGGATACCAGCACAACGGGTGAGATGATCCGCCGTGCCAGCCGTGGAATCACAAGTGAAATCGTTGCGGCAGTTACGAAATTAATGGGGAATCTGGATCTGATCTATGCGGCAAAAAAAATTGTGGTAACGGCACACTGTAACACCACGATCGGGCTTCCGGGCACTTTTTCATCCAGGTTACAGCCAAACCATACAACTGATAACCCCAAGGGAATTATTGCATCTGCAATGGAAGGCTTCAGCCTGGGCTGCGGTGATGCAGTATTGGGATTGAATCCGGTAGACGATACTGCGGAAAGCGTTGCCAGAATCTTAAAGAGTTTCGACGAGTTTAAAAATAAATGGGACATTCCCACACAGATCTGCGTTCTTGCCCATGTCAGCACCCAGATGGAAGCAATTACGAAGCATAATGCACCGATCGACCTGATGTTCCAGTCAATTGCAGGTTCCCAGAAGGGGAATGAGGCTTTTGGATTAAATGGAGCAATGTTAGACGAAGGCCATCAGATGATGGTTCAGCATGGAACTTCAACCGGACCGAATTATATGTACTTTGAGACAGGACAGGGTTCAGAGCTTTCCTCAGATGCCCATTACGGCTGTGACCAGGTGGTAATGGAAGCACGTTGTTACGGATTGGCGAAGAAATATAATCCATTCCTTGTAAATACCGTTGTAGGATTTATCGGACCGGAATATCTCTACGACAGCAAACAGGTGATCCGTGCCGGATTGGAAGACCATTTCATGGGCAAGCTTACGGGAATCCCAATGGGATGTGACTGCTGTTACACAAACCACATGAAAACAGACCAGAATGATGTTGAAAATCTTGGCATGCTCTTATCAGCGGCTGGATGTAATTACATTATGGGAGTTCCTCACGGGGACGACTGTATGCTGATGTACCAGTGTACCGGATATCATGATGCTGCGGCATTCCGTGAGATTCTGGGACTTCGTCCGATTAAAGAGTTTGATATGTGGCTGGAAAAAATGGGATTTTCAAAAGACGGAAAACTGACCTCTCTTGCAGGTGATGCATCCGTATTTATGAAATAGAATCAGTGAATGATGCGGGCTATGGAATCTGAATATGGAGCAAATATACCGCGAAGTGGGGCGTGCAGATGGCGGGAATGAATTTTGAGACATGCCTTAAGAGAGAAAGGAGATATTTATGATTGACCAGAAGGATTTAAAACGAATAATAGAGCAGGTATTAGTGGAAATGCAGGTGACAAAAAGTACGCCTGCCTCAGGTGTCACAGGAGATAGCCAGAGTGCTTCCAAGCCGGTATCCACAGTAGAAACATCGGCAGAAAAGGCAAACATACCGGCTTTGAGTAAATATGAACAGCCGGAATATTCTGCAAATGTAAAAGAACCTCCGGTGATTGAAGACGGGTGTCTGGAGGATATTACAGAGATTGATATTAAAAAACAGTATCTGGTACCAAATCCGGTAAATGGGGAGGCGTATTATGAGCTAAAGCAGTATGCGCCCTGCCGCCTTGGTATCTGGAAAGCCGGAGCAAGATACATGACCTCTACCTGGCTGCGCTTCCGTGCCGACCATTCTGCAGCGCAGGATGCGGTATTCTCTAACGTGGATGAAGCTTTTGTAGAGAAGATGAACTTGTTCAGCATTCAGACGAAGTGCGAAAACAAAGATGTATACCTGACCCGTCCGGACCTTGGCAGAAGGCTGAATGAAGAAGGCGTAAAAGCAGTTCAGGAAAAATGTAAAAAACATCCTACGGTTCAGGTCTATGTATCAGATGGTTTAAGTTCCGCTGCGGTTGCGGCAAATGTTGGGGATTTGCTGCCGGCTATTCTGCAGGGGCTGGAAAGCTATCAGATCGATGTGGGAACGCCGTTTTTCGTGAAATACGGCAGAGTGGGGGTTATGGACCAGGTATCAGAAATTACCGGAGCAGACGTTACTTGCGTATTGATCGGTGAACGCCCGGGACTCATTACAGCGGAGTCCATGAGCGCGTATATTGCTTATAAAGCTACGATGGACATGCCGGAAGCCAGAAGAACTGTATTATCCAATATACATAAAGCCGGTACGGTTCCGGTAGAAGCAGGTGCCCATATCGCAGAAATCATTAAGATTATGTTAGAGAAAAAAGCAAGCGGAACGGATTTAAAACTCTAATTGAGAGAGAGGTGTAATGAAACATGAAAAGAGATCCATTAAAAGCAAAGGTGCTCAGCACAAAAATGATTCCCAATGTCTCGCCGGATCTGGCTAAGAGCCTGGGATTGTCACCAAAACAAAAATCCATCGGAATGGTAACAGCAGATTGCGATGATGTTACTTATACGGCACTGGATGAGGCAACCAAGGCAGCGGATGTCCAGGTGGTCTATGCAAAAAGCTTTTACGGCGGTGCCGGAAATGCCAGCACAAAGCTGGCGGGAGAAGTGATCGGCATTATCGCGGGAACCAATCCGGCGGAAGTAAAAAGCGGACTGGACGCTGTCATAGATACCATTGAAAACGGTGCCTGGTTTGTAAGTGCCAACGAAGATGATTCCATTCCTTACTATGCCCATTGTATTGCAAGGACAGGAAGTTATTTATCAAAGTCAGCAGGCATTAAAGAAGGACAGGCTCTGGCTTATCTGATTGCGCCTCCTCTGGAAGCCCTGTTTGCCCTGGATGCAGCTTTAAAAGCGGCAGATGTAACCCTGTGTGAACTGTATGCCCCGCCATCTGAGACGAACTTCGGCGGAGCTTTGCTTACGGGCAGCCAGTCAGCATGCAAGGCAGCATGTGAAGCGTTTGCTGCTGCTGTTGAATTTGTAGCGGATAATCCACTGGCATTATAATTTCATACAGAAAATACAAAATGGGAGGTAATTATGCAGCTTTATGATAAAGACCTGTTATCCGTACAGGAAGTAAGAGAATTAGTAGAGCGCTCAAAAGCAGCGCAGGAAAAATTACTGGAGATGTCCCAGAGCCAGGTTGACAGAATTGTCCAGAGCATTGCAAATGCCGGTGTGAGAAATGCCAGAAGGCTTGCACAAATGGCTCACGATGAGACGGGCTTTGGTATCATGGAAGATAAGGTAATCAAAAATATCTTCGCCAGCAAAAGCGTATTTGAATACATCAAAGACATGAAAACCATCGGGGTTATTGCAGAGGATGAAAAAGCGGGAACAAAGGATATTGCCGTTCCGGTAGGTGTAATTGCCGGGCTGATTCCTTCCACAAACCCTACATCAACGGTTTTGTATAAATCGGAAATTGCAATTAAAGCCGGCAATTCCATTATCTTTTCCCCACATCCAAATGCAAAAGAAGCGATTTTGGAAACGGTTAAGGTAATTCGTCAGGCAATTGCGGAAGCAGAAGGCCCTGAGGATCTGGTATCTGTGGTTACGATCCCGACGATACAGTCTACAGATTCGCTGATGCGCCATCCGGATATTTCACTGATCCTTGCCACAGGAGGAAGTGCTATGGTCCGTGCTGCATATTCTTCGGGAACGCCGGCAATTGGTGTTGGACCTGGAAACGGACCTGCTTATATTGAACGTTCCGCAGACCTTAAAAAAGCAGTAAAACGCATTATGGACAGCAAGACTTTTGACAATGGTACGATTTGCGCTTCCGAACAGTCCGTCATTACAGAGCGTGACCGCAAAGAAGCCGTGAAAGCCGAAATGCAGGCACAGGGAGCCTATTTCTTAAGTGCAGAAGAATCCGAAAAACTGGGTAAATTTATTCTTCGTGCCAACGGAACCATGAATCCGATGATTGTGGGTAAAAATGTTCAGCATATTGCTGACCTGGCAGGACTTAAGGTTCCGGCAGAAGCAAGAGTACTGGTAGCCGAAGAAGATGGCGTAGGTAACGGACATCCTTACTCCAATGAAAAACTGGCACCAATTCTGGGATTTTATGTAGAAGATAATTATCAGAAGATCTGTGAAAGATGCCAGCAGATTCTCCACTATGAAGGAGCAGGACACACCTTTATTATCCATTCTGAAAACCAGGAAATTATCAGCTATTTTGCCAGGAGAATTCCGGTTTCCCGTTTTCTGGTAAATGCACCGGGAGCCCTGGGCGGAGTCGGTGCCGCAACTTCTTTAATGCCTGCTTTTACATTGGGATGCGGTGCAGTTGGAGGAAGTGCAACATCGGATAATATCGGACCGATGAATCTGCTGAATATCCGGAAAGTGGCTTATGGAACGAAGGAATTGGATGAGATCCGCAAAGAGGCAGATCTGGCGGTACCGGCATCCGAGCCTTGCGAGATCAATATTGATTTAATAGTTGAGAAGATTTTAAAAGAATTAGAGCATGCAAATGTCAGCATTTAACTTTCCGGTAGGCTATAGCAGGAAAGATATTACGATAGACCTGGGAAAGTAATACACCGGGAAAAGTAATAGAACCGGGAACAGTAATAGACCTGGGAAAGTAATAGAACCGGGAACAGTAATAGACCTGGGAACAGTAATAGAACAGGGAAAGTAATAGAACCGGGAACAGTAATAGATTCGGGAACAGTAATAGACCTGGGAACAATAATAGAACCGGGAAAGTAATAGAACCGGGAAAAGTAATAGAACCGGGAACAGTAATAGACCTGGCAATAGTAATAGAACAGGGAAAGTAAAAGACCTGGAAAAGTATTAGAACCGGAAAAATAATAGAACAGGCAGGAGGAATTACAATGGCTAATTTACAGGCATTGGGATTAATCGAAACAAGAGGGTTAATCGCAGCAATTGAAGCAGCAGATGCAATGGTGAAATCCGCTGACGTATCTTTAATCGGTAAAGAATATATAGGAAGCGGGCTTGTGACCATTATGGTTCGGGGTGATGTGGGCGCTGTAAAGGCTGCAACGGAATCAGGAGCGGCGGCAGGTGCTGCAGTGGGAGAAGTTGTATCCGTTCATGTTATACCAAGACCCCATAAGGATGTGGAGAGCATTCTTCCGGTTAAAGCTGAAACGGCAGAATAGGCAAAGTCAAAAAAAGATTAAAAAAGATTAATAAAGATTAAAATCAGGAGGACTATAAAATGGCGGTTATGCAGGCATTAGGAATGATTGAGACAAAAGGTTTAATTGGTGCAATTGAAGCAGCGGATGCGATGACAAAAGCGGCAGATGTAAAATTAATTGGTAAAGAACGTATTGGAAGCGGATTAGTTACTGTATTAGTGAGAGGTGACGTAGGAGCGGTGAAGGCAGCTACAGATGCCGGCGCAGCAGCAGCGGAACGGGTTGGAGAATTGATTTCCATGCATGTAATTCCAAGACCCCACGGAGATGTGGAAACAATACTGCCCCAGTGTTAGAATGGCTGTAATTATTATTAGGCAGGTCCGGGCAATTACAGCGCGGACCGTAAGAAACATAGAGCAGCAGGCTTAAGGGGGCAATCATTTGAATGTTATAACAGAAGCGTATTTACGGGATATCATGAAAGAAAATCGCCCGGAAGTCTTTTATGTACCGGAGGGGAGCCTATTATCCCCTTCCGCCCGGGATTATTTGAATCAGTATAAAATAAAAATAGAGAAGCAGGAACTGGGTACCGTTGAAAAAGACAATGGGATGAAATCTGAAATCCCGGCTGAAAAGAGTCCGGAGATCGATGCAGATAGCGGCCATATCCAAAAGGCAGCGTATGTAGATTACGCCACAGGAGCATTTTTCACATCCAAACCGGAGCATATGACACAGTTAACTGGGAATAAGCTGGTTCCAAAGAATCATCTGCGTATTGTATTCCGGGGTAAACTGGATTCACTTCAGGCACTCATTATTCTGAATCAGTCCTTCATTGCTAAGAATTCCAGGCGCACAAAGCTGCTTGAGGATCTGGAAGATGTCCTGAAGATTTTACAGAATATCATGCGCTGTGATGTGCTGGATGAGCCATTTACCATAGAGCGTATCATTGGACTGACACACGCAGAACTGCGTGAACACTCCCACAATCCAATGAAATTCTACAATATACGGCAAATGATTATGCCCCACTACACCATGGGTGAAGAGTATGCTATACTGAATCAGATCCGTACAGCGATAAGGGAATGTGAGATCAGTGCAGTCAATGCATATCAGGTAGGAAATGATTATACACATCAGGATATTCTGGAAGAATTCAACAGGCTTTCCAGTGCACTTCACATCATGATGTGTAAATATCTGGCGGGAGATTATAATTAATGTTCCATATGCATCCATGCCAGAGCGTGTTTGAAAATTCATTCCTGCCATCTGCACGCCCCACTTTGCGGTATATTTGCCCCGAATTCAGGTTACGTAGCCGGCTACGCGCCCTTCATCCGGGACAAATCTCCCACAAACTGTGACGCACAGCTTCCAGAAAGCAATTTTAAAACACGCTCTAGAGTGTGGGGATGAAAAAAAGGAGGGAAAGAGTACATGTTTAGTGAATTAATCGAAAATATAACGAATCTGGATGTATTTACAGAGAGTATCAAACAGTATATCAGCGGCTTATCAATCAATTCTGTCATCATTACAATCATGATGATCTTTATGATAATAGGAGCGATTGACCGTATCCGTGGGAATAAACTTGGTTATGGTGAAGAATTTGAAGCCGGTTTTAATGCAATGGGTCCTCTGGCAATTGCCATGATGGGCGTAGTTGCAGCAGCACCGGTACTGCGGGTAATTCTGCAGCCGATTATTGCACCGATTTACGAATTATTCGGAGCATCTCCGGCTATGTTCGCAACGACACTTCTGGCAAACGACATGGGCGGATATCCGCTTGCTGTGCAATTGGCGGGAGACAATACGGCGATTGGTAACTTTGCCGGGTTAATCTTAGGATCTATGATGGGGCCGACCATTGTATTTACCATTCCGGTGGCGCTGTCCATCATTAAGCCCAAAGACAGGCCGTTTCTTGCGGCAGGAGTACTGGCTGGTTTAATTACCATTCCAATCGGCTGTATCGCAGGCGGACTGGTTATGAATATGACGCCAAATAAAATTGACATCATTACTATCTTACAGAATTTAATTCCTGTTATAATCGTAGCCGGTTTGATCGCCATAGGATTATGGTTTAAGCCAACTCAGATGATGAAAGGATTTAACCATTTTGGCAACGGGGTTACGATATTGATTACCATCTTTACCGCTATCGCTGTATTCCAGTATGAAACAGGAATTCGTCTTCCGTTGTTTGATATTATGGTTGATCCCAACAAAAACGGCGGTACCATTCCTCTGGAAGAAGGCATCAAGGTAGTGGGAACAATTGCATGTGTCTTAATCGGTGCATTCCCTATGGTAAAATGGATCACCAAGACATTTAAAAAACCACTGATGAAAGTTGGAGAGAAGTTAAAAATGAATGCCGACGGTTCCGCAGGTTTAGTGGCTTCTCTGGCAAATAACATCGCAATGTTTAACATCATGGAAAACATGAATGCCAAAGGGAAATTGTTAAATGTAGCATTTGCTGTTTCAGCAGCGTTTGTATTCGGAGACCACCTTGGGTTTACTGCTGGTGCCAATCCGGATATGATTTTCCCGGTTGTAGTTGGCAAACTGGTAGCCGGAATAACAGCTTTAATTCTAGCCAATGCTTTGGCACCAAAACTGCTGGCTAAAATAAAGGCAAGCAGCGGCAAAGAGGAGATCGAAGAAAAGGCAGAAATGTAGCAGAAGAAATAAAAAACGATGATAGATTCGTTTTAGAAAGAAGGTTATATAATGAGTATCAGCGAAGCAGCCATCCGGGAAATTGTAGAAAAAGTCGTAAAACAGTCTATGGTTTCCAAAGAAAATACAGACTTTAAAAAAGAGAAGGATCCAAGCGGGATACTGGCAGTTTCCTGCAATACAGTTCAGACAGAACCATTTCAGGGAGCCAGAGGCGTATCGCTAAAGGATATCGTTACCTTGGATGAAAGCCCACGAATGGGAGCGGGAATTATGGAAGTAGACCATACCAGTTTTGAATGGACTCTCACTTATGATGAATTTGATTACATAATAGAAGGAACACTGGAAATAGAAATTGACGGGCGTGTGGTAACGGGACACGCAGGAGATATCATCTTTATTCCAAAGAACAGCCATATTCATTTCCAAAGCCAGGAGAAAGCCAGATTTGCATATTTTGTTTATCCGGCAGACTGGCAAAGTTAGATTATTGTTTATTTAGGTCATAGTTTATTATAAAATCAGAAAAGGAATCAATACAGTATCGGTTATGATATTGTACTGGTTCTTTTTTTGTTGGCTCTGAAGCGTGTTTTAAAATTGCTTTCTGGTAGCTGAGCGTCACACTTTTGTGAATAAATTGGGGTTTAGCTGAGGAAGGACGCTTTGTAGATGGAGGTAGTGTACGGAAAGAGAAGGGGGCGGACCAGGACATTGGTTTGGAAGGCTTACCGCAGAACTGGCATTTTCTAACCTTCCCGAAGCCCTTTTTGGCGGCACGCGGGCATTCGCT
>OATB01000564.1_pt1 | contig 23448 bp, 11 predicted proteins | sample 1494941 | NCBI WGS metagenome assembly OATB01 (sample SAMEA2579931, study PRJEB22360) | human gut metagenome | reverse complement strand
TAACGAGCCCCTCCTAAGGGCTAATTGCAGGTTCGATTCCTGCAGGGGACACCATTTATCATCCCCCTCGCAATAACCCACTTACAATCAGTGAGTTATCTTAAAATCCTTAGTATAGTCAACCAGTACTTCGATATGTGAACGCAAATCATCATGCATTCGTGAACTTAACTGGAAACCTCCCCCATTCGATGTCAAAATGACTACCCCAATAAGTTGCCAATAATCAGGCTAATCAATACGGGTCAGTCTTGCTGGTCAGTGATCATAAAAATGTCACCTCATATTAGACTCAGCAAATAATTGTGTCGATTAAACATACTACCTTCAGCATAACCGTTCCTGAAAAATTATTATATTCAGTAATCTGAATAAATTACTGGCCTGCTATTTTTCTTAGCAACCATATTTAGCAGCAAGCCAGCAAATCTGAATGATTACAGATGCTGGCCTGCTGAATCTCCCTTCTGGAAATCGTCAGAATCTAGTGATTACTTACTTTGTTCTGGTTTCTCTTCATTCTTATTGTGCACTTCCACTTTGGGTAATTTATTAAAAACCAGATTTTCTTTTTCAACCAGAGTCATGACTTCTTTGGTGATATCAGCTGACTCGTTATGCGCAAGCACAACACCTGAAGACAATACGGCAATATTTTTAGGATTGTCTTTTCTCCATGTGCCTATGGCATTATCTATCGCACGGGATAACACCATTTTTGCGCTATTTTCCTCAATAACATATTGTCGTTCCAGTTTTTGTCTGGCATCAAGAAGCAGCGCCTCTTTATTCGCGTTATCTGCGAATGTTTTTTGCGCATCCTCATATCCTTTTTCAAGAATACTCTTAACCTCATTCAGATGCTTTTTGGCCATGTCTCCGGCGGTAGACTGATTATAAATAGCATCGATATTAACAACTGCAATTTCTTTTGACTTTTTCATATAAAAAACACCAGTAAGTACAATCAGCAACAGCAGCACTACTGCATTAACAACAGAAAATTTCATTACAGAACTCATTATGACAACCCTGAGGTGGCAGGAGGTCCCCTCCTGCCACTGTGTGATTAGAATATATATTTAATACCCAGCATTGCCTGGGCATCACTGTACCCTTTATCGCCAGCCTGAACACCAACATTGCCCCAGACACTCAGGTTATCTGACAATTTACCCTGAACACCCGTTTTGACTTCAGCAATATTTGTAGCTCCGTCCTGACTGAGTGCCGTATTATCCATTTTGACACCCCAGCTCCGTGTATTATGGATCCAGTTAACTTCCACAAATGGCTCAAACTGATGCGCCTTATTATCATCAGACGCACTCTTACCTTTCAGGTAAGTTCTGACGCCCAGACGACTCTGGATATTACCGTCTCCGCTGAGCTGAACTTTCGTGCCATTCTTCTCCGTATGCTCACTGGCTCTTACATTCATCCACGTGATCTGGGACTGCGGCTGAATATACCAGTCATAGTGGCTACCCTGGCTACCGATAAATTCGCCGGCTTTAAAGGTATAACCCGCTTCCACTGAACCGGTAAATCCACGGGATTTCCAGGACTCCGCAGCCAGTTTTTCACCATTAACGGTATTATTAAACCATCCGTACTGGATCCAGGTATCGACATAAGCCCCGTTGTCATTACCGTCATTCTGCTGCCACGTTCCGTATAAACCGGTGCTGTATCCATTGATCGCACCTTTAGATTTATATCCCGAAAGCGAGGATGTCGTGGAACTCTTCTCATTTCCATAACCGGCCATAATCCCCAGTTGCAGACGGTCCTGACCGTCAGTCCATTGCGCAATGCTGCCACCCAGTTGCACAACATAACGGTTACTTTGCGTATTCAGCTGTGAACTGCTGTCCTTCCAGCGATTATGACCGCCGATATGACGCATCCACATACTTGTTGCTTTCTTCTCACCAGTAAACACATCGGTATAGTAAGTTTCCCCCTCACGATCGTGCATTCTGATGTTGAACAGCGTGTTGGCTGCCGCTATGTTCGCAATATAAGAGCCCGCTTCCGGACGATAGACCTTCTGTACAGGTTTATCCGGCGTGGGGTGTGGCTGTGGCTGCGGTTGTGGCTGCGGCTGCGGTTGTGGTTCTGGCGGCAATTCAGAACGCAGATACCAGTTACCGTCAGTACCACCCGCATTACCTTTATGCAGGAAATATTCCCATGCCCCTGCCACCGCACGGTTCTGCAGTCTGAAGTTACCGTCAGAATGCCCACCGACATGCACAATCTCAATGCCGTCAGCGGTCTGAGCCCCCTGGCCCCGGACATTATTCACCACCACGCCGGTATCACCGGAGGTGTTACCCGTGACAATCAGTTTGTCAGTGGCAGAAGTATCATCCCCCAGCACGGTATTGATAATTAACGTACCGCCACCGGTGTAATCGCCATTTACGGTCAGGGTATTTCCTGTCTTACCACCGGCCAGACGAATGACGCCGGTATTGGTCAGTGAACCAACCGTAAAATTGCTCGCCTCTGCCGTTTCATAACCTGAGAGAGCATTCAGTGATGCCAGTGTTCCCTGGTTATTAACCTGACCCGAAACGGTCCCCAGCCCACTCAGTGTGCCGCCATTAAGAACATGAATGTTTTTGGATCCTGACAACGTCGCACCAGCGGCACGGGTGACTGAATCATCACCGACAATCAGAACGCCATTCTCAACCGTGGTATCACCGGTATAAGTCAGCTCATGATTAATAATCAGATTACCCGCCCCCTGTTTCACCAGAGCGCCGGAGCCAGTAATATCATTCTTCAGTAACCAGTTTCCACTGGCGGTAAGCCAGGTGACACCATCACTGTCAATCAGCCCGGTGCCCAGGTGTTTTTCATCTGAAGCCCGCAGAGCAGCATCTTTCTGCACACGGAATTCACCGCTGAAATTACTGTTATCCCCGGAAAGCGTCAGATCAGTGGTGTTCAATATACCCACTGAACCTTCTCCGGAAAGCGATTTACTCAGGTTACTGCTGACTCCGCTACCGTCGGCGATATCAATCGCCAGGCGATCACTAAGGCTTTCAAAGCTGATGGAACCCTGGCTTCCCAGCCCCTGTGCGCCGTTCATTTCAACCAGCGCCCCCTGGGTAAGGCTGGCATTACCGGTAAACCCGATATTGGTGCCATGTACCGTCAGGTCGCTGCCCGTGACAGCCAGCGTTCCCTCACCGGACAGCACGTTGTTTTCAATGACGCCACCATTATCATCGCCCGGCTGACGCTGCGTGCCGCTGACCGTTAGCACACTACCGCTATCAAGCTGAATGTGCGATCCCGTTTCTGTCTGCAGTACACCGACAGTCTGGCTGTATCCGTTTGTTCTGAAGACGGCATTGCTGGCGACGTTCAGATTACCTGTTGCGCCAAGAACATTGTCATTTGCCATCTGTAATGTGCCGCTGCGCACCAGCGTATCCCCGGTATAGTTATTACCGCCGTTAGACAGTGTGACAACCTGCCCCGCAGCTTCGATGGCCAGATCCCCTGCCCCCGTTAACTGTGCGCCAAGATCTGTCTGCAGTCCTTGGGCATTCGCTCTCGGTGTCAGCACCAGCGCTTTATCACCGGTTCCCTGTAAATCCAGCGACTTCAGCCCATAGCCTATGTACAGTCCGTCACCTTTAATCCCGTCGGAGCTTCCCAGCAGCTTATAGTCATAATTTCCCTGAGCTACAACTTCACCGCCCTGAGTGACATCAAACGTCTGACTGTGAGAAATAGCCTGCCCGTTTTCATCCACCAGTTGCAGTTGCCCGCCAGTACCGGTGACGGTACCCGCTGCATTCACCAGTGTGACCAGGGTCTGCGCATCATCCTGCTCCAGCAAATTCTTACGGGTATCAACAGCCGGAATATCATTAATCACTTCATCTGGCATGGTGACCTGAATTGTGCCTTTCCCCCGAATATCCAGCGTACCTGCAGCAGAGGTTTCAATACTGTTGCTGGCAATGGTATCGCCCGGCATAACGGAACCAAAAATCAGCGTTCCGCCATTGAACCCAAGACCGCCAATCTGCTGAACACCGGAGCCAACCGTTGTGATATTCCCGCTTTCAGACATCAGCATTGCATGGGTTAACCCGCTCGTATTCAGCCCTTCCAGAGCAAAGCTACTGGTACCCAGCTTCAGAGTTCCGGCAAATTGATCCCCGACGTTATGGCTGAATTCAAAAGCAGATGTGTCGGCATCAAGACGGGCAGACAGTGTTCCTTTGCCTGTTAACAGTGGATCAAAGGTAAAGTTGCCTGCAACTGCAGGAATAATGGCCAGTTCGCTGCCCGATTCAATATCGACGGACCCCGGGCCGGTCCCCCCATCGGTCAGCACAAGAGCTTCCTTCAGAGTGACAAGTGAACTGTTCTTCAGCCCGACATGTTCAAAATTCTGTAGTTTTACAACAGAATCCAGCGTATGAATGGCGTTATCAAAAATCAGGGAATCAGAATCTCCCTGCCCGCCATCCAGCAGGTTCCAGGTTGCCCCTTCGCCTTTAATGGTGAAGGTGTTCTTCCCGGTACCGGCAGTAACCTGATCAACATGAGCCTTACCATTGAGTGTTACATTATTATTGCCATTTCCTGCAGTCACTTCTCCTGTCAGTGTGCTGCCATCATCAAATAAAAATGTATTGTTACCCTCTTTTGCACTGACGGTTCCGGTAATACTGCCTTTATTGGTGAATGTGTTATCACCGCCGTTCAGAGCCACAACCCCCTGAATTTCAGCACCGCTGTCATTCAGTACGGTGGTATTCACTGCGTCATCAAACGCCATTGCAGTCCCGGTGGCGGACGCAGCTTTAATCTGACCTTTATTGGTAAAGGACTGTGCTTTTGAAGCATCCACTACGGCATGACTCAGAGAAGCAGAGATGAGATTACCGCTCTGAACCACTTCACTGGCCGCATTGTTAACCACCAGAGCGGAACCGCCATCGGCCTGTGTAACATTGACACTTGCACCACTCTTCACGACAGCACCATCTTTAGTGTTGGCAAAAATACCCGTGCCGCCCGTGCCTTTCAGATTAATGACTAATCCAGCGGAGTCAGACATATCCAGGTTATTATCGGTTTCACTTCCGTCAGCTTTCTGGAACGCCAGTGCAATTCCACTGCCGTCTACATTAATAGTGCCGCTGTTGGTCTTGGCCAGAGAAGCAGAAGTCCGCACACCAATGCCATCAGCCACATTAATTTCAGTCGTATTGGTTAACTGAATGCCTTCAATTTCTGCACGGTTCTCAATCCCGTGACCGACCGCACCTGCAGCATTAACATTGATTTTCGCACCATCAATAACCAGCCCCACAGCCCCTGTATCCAGCAGGATGCCATGCGCATTTTTCTGACCTTCGATCGTTCCCAGGCCACTCCCTGCCAGGTTCAGTGACGCGCCCGCCCCCAGCTTAATGGCAGCCTCACCATCCACAGCGACGATATCCCCTCCCGTGCTGGTAATCTGAGCGTGTTCACCTTCAACAAATAATGCAACGCCATTGACCGCTATACGGCTTCCTGTATTTTCAAAACGACCATTATCAACCCAGACGCCGATATTATCTGTACCGGTAGTGAAATCAATGTTGCCGCTGTTAATCAACAGTCCCTGATTACGCGTAATAAAGCCCTTGGCATTATTCAGCGGCGAAGAGATATCTGCCTCATTGGTAATAACCGAGCCAGTATTCGTTTGTGTAATACTGCCATCCAGAGCGTATTCATTTCCGTCAACTTCCGCGACAACAGCGCCATCCCCTACAAGGTTAACTGATGCCCCCTGTTTCAGCGTCGCTGTCGCACCACCAGTTACATATAATCCCTGAGCCTGAGCCCCCAGGATCTGGAAATCACTGCCAGCATCAGCCAGGACATTGCTCCCTTTCCCTGTGGCCCAGATACCACGGCTGCCTGTCCCGGAGGTTTTCATCAGCAGAGAGCCGGCCTGTTTTGCCCCATCTTCAATACGGAAAAGTACAGAACGTTCCCCACTAGCATCCAGCAGAGTTCCCGCTGCAATATTCGTCTTAATGGTTGCACCATCTCCGATAATACGAAAAGCAATCTGATCGGTAATACCAGAGCCGTCAGCAGCAAAGTTCGGTACTGCCGAACCATCAAGGTTAACAGTCCCTTTATTGCTGGCCTCAACGCCAATCGCCCCCTGTCCCTGCAAAGATATAGTACCCGCGGTCATATTAACCGTTGTTGTTGTACCAGATGCTTTTATACCCGTTGTACGGTTAGCATTATCTCCCCCCTTGAGAACGAGATTTCCCGAGTTATTAATCGTTGTAACATCTTGTGTGGCATTAGCAATTAGTCCCACACCACCATCCTGAACTGTAATATTTCCGCTGTTGGTACCAACAGCCCCCTCCTCAACCCGGACGCCCACTGTATTCTTTCCAGTAAAGATGATATTACCGGTATTATTTAGAGTGGCCCCATTACGGGCGATATACCCGGTCACTTTATCCTGGGTGGAACTTAACTGAGCCCCCGCCGTTAATAGTGTGGTCTTGTCCTTCGGATTAATGAGTTTGCCGGAAATATCATAGCCATTGCCATCCGCAATACCGGCTATCGCACTGGCATTATCCATATTGATAATGGCATTACTTTCAATTGTGCCCTGCGCTCCCCCTTCAATTAAAGTCGCTGTAGCCCCCTCACCCGTCAGGTTGATGGTCATTCCTCCAGACGTTACTGTCGAGGCCACACCGCCATCCGATTTTCCCGTGGCAATAAGTGCATAAGAGTTCTTACCAGACGCCGTAAGTGCAGAAGAAGCATCTGCAGTTCCCTGGAATGTCGCACCGCTGGCAATACGGAATAATGTTGAGTTTTCAGTGGACACATCCATAACACCGCTTCCGGTATTATGAATGGCAGAGTCCTTTCCATAGACATAAAAGCCTATCTGATCGCTGCTGCCAAATAGCACTGCACCATTGCCTGACAGGGTCAGACTGCCGCCATCTTTAGCAAAAACCCCCACAGCCCCCGTACCGGCAAGACTGATTTTTCCGGATACATTAACATTGCTTCCGGCACCTTCCACCCAGGCACCATAGTTACGGAAACCACTACTGATACCCTTGCCGCCAACATTTATCGTACCGTCAGATTTCAACTGTCCTGCATTGATTACCTGTAGCCCGGTGCTGTTCAGACCATTAACATTGATAATCCCGGAGTTTTTCATCCCGGAGCTATTATTTGCCAGCATGCCAACATTCAGTGCAGGTGCATCACTGTCATGACCGTCAATAGTGATATTCCCTTTATTTACCACATCAACAGTCCCGGCATCCTTTGCCAGGATTCCGTAGTTCCCCTGAGCCCCCCTGCCCAAAAAAATAGTACCTTCATTAACGACTTTGTTTGCACCATTTTGTACTTCAATCGCAACAGAACCCACAGCCGAATGAGTCGCAGTTTTATCCTCCGCAATACCTACATTGATGCTCCCGAAGGCCGAGTTAATAAAAGAGCCTCCAGCTCCAACATTTACACCTCGTGTTTTGCCATTATTATCATTAGTTGATGCATCGGCAGTAATATTTATTGTGCCTTTATTTGTTGCCATGCCCCCATTACTAACAACAATTGCGGTGTTAATCCCCTCTGGAGCGAAAGCATTTTTAAATGGGCGAATATTAATAACACCATTATTAATGGCTGAAGAACCATTACTACCGGCAACCATCCCCTCTGCCTGGAGAGCATATTTATCATTATTATCCCAAACAAAAAGTGTACCATCGTTAACAATGGTACTGTCTTGATAGGCAATCATTTCAGTACCAATGGCATCAATGACCCCTTCATTAACACCGGTCCCACCATTAGTTGCAACGATCCCTCCTCCATTCCCATAGGCAGGAAGAACTCCAGTTAATTTACCCGTTTTACCTAATATTGCTCGTGCGTTATTGGTTGCATGGAGAACAGCAAGCAGCCCTACATTTTCTTTGTAAGGAGTTGAGTCTATGCGTCCCCCAGCGGTCATATCCACATTGTAATTATGCTTAGTGACAATAAGGGCCTTATTAAATTCAGCATCATACTGCTTATAAGATAGCGTTTTGTCCTCTAGTGACTTTATCAAATATTGATTATATTGCTTTAAATCATCAAGAGAGTTAATATGGTGTACTTTTCCCGCCCAATCAGTAATTGTTCCAGCATATTTCATTGAGTCAATGATTTTTTGAGTAACGCCGCCCCCCTGCATGGTTGCACCAGGCTGAAAATAAAAATCATTGACCGAGTTCCATACAACAGAGGAACCTTCTCCATCAGCTACAGCAAGCTGTGTATTTTTAAAAAAATTACCGATTGCTGGTGAACCCACATCCAAAATAGCTGTACCGCCATTATTGGCTGTTACAAAACGTGTCGCATTGAAAAAATCCGCAGTGCCACTAAAACCAGGAATGGTTTCATTTCCCCCAGTCCCCGCATCGCGTTGTGAGAAAGAGTCAGTATCAAACACTTGAAGTGTTTGAGAAGCGCCAGTAACCTCATCCTTCACTGTAATGGTTTTTGTTTTTTCTCCGGTATTGACGTAAATCAATCCGGATAAATTATCTCCAGTGGTGTAGCCATTTAAAATTGCCTGTTCTACAGTCATCCAGATAAGACCTGACCCACCAGACTGGACGACATTTGGACCAGTGATGTATTCGGTTTTACCACTTACTGTTGCAGCCCCAACACCCGAGTTATTCGTACCCGGACGCCAGTCTGGTGACAATATGACATCTGCCATTGCGTTATTGCAATTAATTGCAATAGCGCCCCCCAGAACCATTGCTGATAAAGCAATTCCTAGGCGAGTTGATTTACATTTTTTTCTACAACTCGTCAATTCTGAAACAACATCCCATTTTTGGGTTGTATGGTTCCAAATGACTTTATATATTTTATTCATAACACTAATACTCTTGAACGTACATTATAATTGAATATTTTCACTAATAAGGGAACGCGGAATATTTATAAATTGATGTAAACGTTTTACCCCGAGTTTATCCATAGCTCTACGACGATGCGTCCACACAGTCTTACTGGATATACCCAAGGTGTTCGAGATCCATGCAATATCTTTTCCTTCCTTGGTATATATAAAGATACTTTTCTCCCTCGGGGATAATTGTCGTTCTAAAAAAGAAACTTTATGATTCGCGCGAATATTTTTTTTGCACCTCCAGCCATTGATAAATTTATCTATATAGAAACAAAATTGCTCTGCTGTTAATTTCCACGGTATGAAAGGTATGCCTTTATTACTAACTACACCATTATCCCCCCATGCCAGGCACGGAATATTGACAGGCTGGCTTTTTAGCCATTGGTGAATGAAATACAGTGAGCGTATACAGGTAGTAGAATCATTATCAGGGAATACAGGTAACAACAACGATTGCTCATCCCGAAAGCAAGATGTGCCAAAATCACGAATCAGAGAAGAATAGTCGTCCACAGCGATGACTTTCACGTACGAAAAACCCCGCCAACACATACTCTTAATTGCTTGAATTATAAAAATATTTTTTGTCGTCGTAATCAAAACCATGCAATCAATTTCCTGTTATCCCCTTTCCCAATTTCCTTTTGCTTTGCACACCGGGGGGAGACAAACCTTGAGGCACAGGTTTACAAAATGACCCATTTTGACAACATCAATTTAATTAACTATAAATAGCACAAAACGCAGGTAAAAAACCTGCGTATTTATTTTAATTCAGAATATAATTTTGATTGGTATTTACATTTTGGCTTTATACGCCAGAGATTAAAAAGAAGACAAATCTACCTCTTTATGTGTAGATTGACGCCACACATTGATCTAAATCAGTAATTTTAATGTTTTTTATAGAAAAAAATGTTTTTCTATACGAGAATTTCTAAACAAAGATTGGGTTTACATTTTGGGTCAAAATGTTGCTTTTTTGCGTCACCTCTCCCCCACATTTTTTCAAATCGCATTGAATTAGAAGCAGTATAAATTACCGTATGCCTGATATTACGATGCCCGAGATAGTCCTGAATAAGACGGGTATCCACACCATTATCTGCTAGTGAATAACCACATGCATGGCGTAACATATGTGGATGAACTTTAATATTTAAACCTGCATTTTTACCCGCAGCAGAAACTATGTTATAAAATCGTTGTCTCGATAATGGTTTTCCTGTTCGGGAAACAAATAACCACGGGTTATCATTGAAATGTTTAACATTTATTGAATTCCTTTCATTCAGCCAGTTTGTTATTGCAATCACCTCTTCCTTTTGAAGTGGATGGACTGTACTGAATCCATTTTTTATCCGTTGAATATATATTTTTTCTGTAGTTAGTTCTAAATCCGACAACTGCAGAGATAAGAGCTCACTAACACGCAGACCATGAAAATAAGCCAATAAAATCATGCAAACATCGCGTGAAGAGCAACTCTTTTGTTTTACAGATTGAAGTAGTAAATTAATTTCATGATGCGTTAAAAATTTTCTGTTTTGCATAAATCACCTCTATTTATATAAAATAGCCATGTCAACTATGATGAAAGAATTAAACTTAGTCAATAATATAATTCATATAGTTGCTGTATGATTATAGATTAATTTATTAAAATTCACCTAATCTAATTAATCGCTTGTAAACGCATACAAACAACCTTCGTTATGTAACTATCGTTCAAAACCCTCCTGTAAATATACAGAGTCCTATAAGATGATTATAAAAAAGTCCTACACCCCGAAATAGCATTCCCTCATAAAATTAAGCTCAACATCGGCATATTTAAAAAGTATCCAATGCAATTAATATTTTATCTAAAATTAACATTGTATCTTGTATATATTACATCCATGAATGTATGAATTTTTTTATTTAAAAATTAATGCACTATAACAAAAAACATCACCGAGTGTTAAAACTAACACAATAATTAACCAAAATAATATGACTGTTTATTTTTCATCCGTAAACAAAAAGGTACAAATATTTTCACCACAAAAAAACCACCAGCATGGCATTGAATTATTATTCACAATACGCAACTTTTTGTGCTTATTTATGCTCACTGGTTAACTAATAATAATCTATACCCACTGAGCAACTATCTCTCTGGCGGGGTATTGATGAATATCCATTTAGTGGCATAATTTAAACCCCAGCTCATTATTTGCTTATAAAAAACAAGCAATAATACCAGGCTCTGGTATTTATAGTTTATTTTTTAACTTAATTAGTATAACCGATAGTATTATGCGCAAATTTATTACTCATAGTGAATGGTTGTTATTTTTTGAAGCCATCAACGGTTCAAAAAATGAAATTAGAGATAAAGCCATGTTACAAATGGCATATGTACATGGCCTTAGGGTAAGCGAGCTTATTGCACTAAAGATTAGCGACATTGACTTTTCAGAGTCAGCAATATATATCAAGCGTTTAAAAAATGGATTATCCACAGTACATCCCCTGCAAAAAGAAACTGTTCTGTTATTAAAAAAATGGCTAGCACTACGTGATAACATAGTAAAAAAACCTTTTGAAGACTCTTTATTTCTTTCTTGTCAAGGAAATAAAATCTCGAGACAATATGTGTATAAGATGTGTAAGAAATATAGTCACAATATGAATATTAACATTCATCCTCACATGCTTAGGCATGGTTGTGGGTATGCTTTAGCTAATCAAGGGTTAGACACCAGACTAATACAAGATTATTTAGGGCACAGAAATATACATCATACGGTATTATATACAGCCAGTAATGCAGCAAGATTTAAACGAGTATGGGAGGGTGATGTGTTAGATATAAAGAAGATATAACCCCTGTTCTAAAGGCCTCAATTCATTGAGGCCTTTAGCCCCTCATTTTTATGACATACAACTGATAATCATAATGGATCCTCAATATTAATCAAAATGAGAAACAAATCACCTTTTTATTAAAAAATTAATTTTTTTAAAGTCACAAACCAACACACATAACATTTAATAAAAATGCCACCAGCAAATATATTGCCACTTATCTTTTCTCTGGTAATCATAGTTTACTATGAATTATCGCTCTCCAATATTCGACGCCAAGAAGATGTGGTTATTTTATTTATCATTTTCGTAACTATTGACAAAACAATTCCCATATAAAAATCGCAATTTATAAAGCCAACATACACTTATAGTGCATAATAAGGTTATTTAGGAACCAGATGATTTAATGTATTATAAGGTATAACATTCATATTGACTTACCTGTTCTCTTAACCAGGTAATAAACGCTTCAATTTTTGGCCACTGCCTGCCCGGTAATGTGGTGATGTAATAATGCTGATGGCATTTCACCGTCATATCGCCAAACGGTGCAACGAGCTCACCACTGGCAAGCCTTTTTTGTACCAGGCGTTTTCTTCCCATCGCCACCCCAACATGATTCATTGCGGCGATAACAGCTAAATCAGAACGATCAAAGCCAATTCCTGAAGATGTCGGCAAATTAACCGCATAATGTTGCGCCCAACTATGCCATTCATCCGTTCCGGAGTCGTTGCTCCATGCCTGTCTGTCATGGAGCAACGTACAGTGACGCAGGTTAATTACAGTATTGGTTAAAGCATGTCTTTGAGCGTATTCCGGACTACATACTGGCAGGATTTCTTCATCCATCAGAAAGTGATGAGTCAGTTGCGCTGACGGCGCGTCATCAAAGTAGATCGCCAAATCGATTCCGGCACGTTGCAAATTGACATTGTCATTACCAGTGAGCACGGTGAGCGAAATAGACGGATAGCGGCGTGTAAAGTCACCTAATGCAGGCACCAACCAGCATTGGGCGATAGAGGGTCGGGAGTACAGAGTTAACGTTCCCGATAACTCCTGATTTTTGATATCAAGAATTTCCTGGTTCAGGGTATCCAGCGACGATTTTAGCGCCCAATAAACGCGTTTCCCTTCGTGCGTTAATTCCACTTTGCGATGGGAACGGACAAACAACTGAATACCCAATTCTTCTTCCAGCTGATTGATACGGTGACTTACCGCACTGGGGCTCAGCGACAACTCCTCTGCCGCCAGGGCGAAGGACTGATGCCTGGCAGCCACTTCAAAAGTATGCATTTTTGATAGTTGCCAGCCGTTAAGCAGTCGATTTCTTATTTCACGAAGGGGTTCCATAATCACCTCATTTTTATTTTAAGTGTAAAAAAATAGCGGCAAAATTTCAGCTGTAAGGTGAGCTAAAGTGAACCATATCTCAATTCACCTTCATTTTTAGATGTAAATCACTCCTTTGCTGCAATTTATCTCATGTGAAAGGCAAATTTTATCGTTTGTCAGCCTGCGTTGTTTTTTTGTCCAATATCATCAGGTTAATCACAGGGGAAGGTGAGATATGCACTCTCAAATCTGGGTTGTGAGCACGCTGCTTATCAGCATCGTGTTAATTGTACTGACCATCGTGAAGTTCAAATTCCACCCGTTTCTGGCGCTGTTGCTGGCCAGCTTCTTCGTGGGAACGATGATGGGTATGGGACCACTGGATATGGTAAATGCTATTGAAAGTGGAATTGGCGGAACGCTGGGTTTCCTCGCTGCGGTTATCGGCCTTGGCACGATACTGGGAAAAATGATGGAAGTATCCGGTGCCGCAGAAAGAATTGGTCTGACACTTCAGCGCTGCCGCTGGCTTTCGGCTGATGTCATTATGGTGCTGGTTGGCCTGATTTGCGGCATCACGCTGTTTGTTGAAGTGGGCGTCGTACTATTGATTCCTCTGGCTTTTTCAATTGCCAAAAAAACCAATACCTCATTGTTAAAGCTGGCCATTCCGCTGTGTACCGCATTGATGGCAGTGCACTGCGTGGTTCCTCCACATCCGGCTGCTTTATATGTTGCCAATAAGCTGGGCGCAGATATCGGTTCGGTGATCGTCTACGGTTTGCTGGTTGGGCTGATGGCATCACTGATCGGTGGCCCGCTTTTCCTTAAATTTCTGGGTCAACGACTGCCCTTTAAGCCTGTACCCACAGAGTTTGCCGATCTCAAAGTTCGCGATGAAAAAACACTACCGTCATTAGGCGCAACGTTATTCACCGTACTGCTGCCCATTGCGCTGATGTTGGTGAAAACGATTGCCGAATTGAATATGGCGCGTGAGAGTGGTTTGTATACCTTGCTTGAGTTTATTGGCAACCCTATCACTGCCATGTTTATCGCCGTATTTGTCGCCTATTATGTGTTGGGTATACGTCAACATATGAGCATGGGGACGATGCTCACACATACGGAAAATGGCTTCGGTTCTATTGCTAATATTTTGCTGATTATCGGGGCCGGAGGCGCATTCAACGCCATTTTAAAAAGCAGCAGTCTCGCTGATACGCTGGCAGTTATTCTCTCTAATATGCATATGCACCCGATTCTTCTGGCCTGGTTAGTGGCTCTTATTCTGCATGCTGCAGTGGGCTCCGCTACAGTGGCAATGATGGGGGCAACGGCAATTGTTGCACCCATGCTGCCGCTGTATCCCGACATCAGCCCGGAAATTATTGCGATTGCTATCGGTTCAGGTGCGATTGGCTGCACGATCGTTACGGACTCGCTTTTCTGGCTGGTGAAGCAATATTGCGGCGCTACGCTCAATGAAACATTTAAATACTATACGACAGCGACATTTATCGCTTCAGTCGTCGCTCTGGCGGGCACATTCCTGCTGTCATTTATCATCTAAGCGCAAAGAGACGTACTATGGAAAACGCTAAAATGAACTCGCTCATCGCCCAGTATCCGTTGGTAAAGGATCTGGTTGCTCTTAAAGAAACCACCTGGTTTAATCCTGGCACGACCTCATTGGCTGAAGGTTTACCTTATGTTGGCCTGACCGAACAGGATGTTCAGGACGCCCATGCGCGCTTATCTCGTTTTGCACCCTATCTGGCAAAAGCATTTCCTGAAACTGCTGCTACTGGGGGGATTATTGAATCAGAACTGGTTGCCATTCCGGCTATGCAAAAACGGCTGGAAAAGGAATATCAGCAACCGATCAGCGGGCAACTGTTACTGAAAAAAGATAGCCATTTGCCTATTTCCGGCTCCATAAAAGCACGCGGCGGGATTTATGAAGTCCTGGCACATGCAGAAAAACTGGCTCTGGAAGCGGGGTTGCTGACGCCTGAAGATGACTACAGCAAACTGCTTTCCCCGGAGTTTAAACAGTTCTTTAGTCAATACAGCATTGCTGTGGGCTCAACCGGAAATCTGGGGTTATCAATCGGCATAATGAGCGCCCGCATTGGCTTTAAGGTGACAGTGCATATGTCTGCTGATGCCCGGGCATGGAAAAAAGCGAAACTGCGCAGCCATGGCGTTACGGTCGTGGAATATGAGCAAGATTATGGTGTTGCCGTCGAGGAAGGACGTAAAGCAGCGCAGTCTGACCCGAACTGTTTCTTTATTGATGACGAGAATTCCCGCACGTTGTTCCTTGGGTATTCCGTCGCTGGCCAGCGTCTTAAAGCGCAATTTGCCGAGCAAGGTCGTATCGTCGATGCTGATAACCCTCTGTTTGTCTATCTGCCGTGTGGTGTTGGCGGTGGTCCTGGTGGCGTCGCATTCGGACTTAAACTGGCGTTTGGCGATCATGTTCACTGCTTTTTTGCCGAACCAACGCACTCCCCTTGTATGCTGTTAGGCGTCCATACAGGATTACACGATCAGATTTCTGTTCAGGATATTGGTATCGACAACCTTACCGCAGCGGATGGCCTTGCAGTTGGTCGCGCATCAGGCTTTGTCGGGCGGGCAATGGAGCGTCTGCTGGATGGCTTCTATACCCTTAGCGATCAAACCATGTATGACATGCTTGGCTGGCTGGCGCAGGAAGAAGGTATTCGTCTTGAACCTTCGGCACTGGCGGGTATGGCCGGGCCTCAGCGCGTGTGCGCATCAGTAAGTTACCAACAGATGCACGGTTTCAGCGCAGAACAATTGCGTAATGCCACTCATCTGGTGTGGGCGACGGGAGGTGGAATGGTGCCGGAAGAAGAGATGAATCAATATCTGGCAAAAGGCCGTTAATAACGTTTCAACGCAGCATCACCATCCTTTCCCTGGGTGAGCGATGCTGCCGATGACGCAGACTTAAGATTCTGCCGTTTTACCTGCTATAGCCTCCTCTTTTTCCATCACCCAACGCCTTTCGCTGTAAACGGCGGTTTCGCAAACCAAACCAAAACCGTAAGTAAGATAAAAGCAATAGCCGCCATACGGAAAATCTCATTTGCAGAAATAGAAAGTGACTGCTGAGTTATTTCATTATTAATTTCATTAAGAACTCCTGAAAGCGAACCATAGTATTTATCCATAATTTGTGACGATGAATTAAACACGGGGTTAAATTGATCGATGGTTGCTGTCAACTGACTATGGTGTAATGATTCTCGTCGTCCCCACAGCGTCATTGTCAACGACGTACCAACTGATCCTGACAAGGTACGAAAAAAATTACTCATACTCGAGGCATTGGCAAATTTATTATCTGGCAAGCCTGAAAACGAAATCGTTGTTAAGGGTAAAAAGAAACAGGCGACGGCGAATCCCTGAAAAAACTGTGGCAAAATGATGCCTGTAAAATCAATCGTTGGCATAAATGTCACAGAACGCCAGTAATAGCAAACCGCATACATTAAAAAACTAAATGTCACCAACAACCGCATATCAATTTTGTTGCCATAACGTCCTATCAAAGGTGATATTAATAGCGGCATGATGCCGATGGGCGCATAGGCAAGTCCGGCCCATATCGCATTATACCCCATCGTTTCCTGGAGTAACTGCGGCATAAGGACTATCGCCCCAGAGTAAAATAAATATGCGCATGTGATACTCACAATACCAATGGTGAAATTACGGGACTTAAACAAACTGAGATCAAGAATCGGATTCTCTGAGGTCGACTCCCAAATGACTAAAGAAATCAGAGAAATAACTGACACTACTGTTAGTATTATTATTGTACTCGAGTTGAACCAATCCAGATCGCGCCCTTTATCAAGCATAATTTGCAAGCCACCAACACCGAGCACTAACAGGGTCAGTCCTGGCAGATTCATTTTGACCGGTGAAGTCTCAGTTTCTCTTCCTTTAAGTAAGGTTAAGCATAATGTCAGGACGATAATCCCCATAGGGACATTGATTAAAAATATCCAACCCCAGCTAAAGTTATCACAAATATAACCGCCCAATATCGGCCCACATATCGGAGCGATAATCACGGTCATAGACCATAATGCCAGAGCAAATGTTCTTTTTTCTGGCGGATAATTCCTTAATAATAAACTCTGTGACAGTGGAATTAACGGCCCCGCCATTAACCCCTGAACGACTCTAAAAAATATCAGCACATCAAGATTGGTCGATAGGCTACACATTAATGAAGATAGCGAAAAAAAGGTTACTGAAAGTAAAAATAATCTTAATTCGCCTATTCTTTGTGCCAACCTGCCGGTAACAGGGATCGCAATGGCATTTGCTACACCAAACGAAGTGATAACCCAGGTGCCTTCGTCTGTTGATGCTCCCAGAAAGCCAGATATTGTCGGTATTGCGACGTTAGAAATAGTGGAATCCAACATTTGCATAAACGTCGCTAATGACAATGCAATAGTGACGCACCATAACGTCCCACCGGTTAATGGTGCCGGAGTTGATTTAGTGATTGCCATTAAAGTTGTCCATTATGCGAAATAATGTTGCTAATTTCTTTTTCTATCGGACTGGTATCGATAACTAAAGCCTTACTGGTATAAGCAGGCATGGACGTCACGGTTGAAGCCAGATCGGGCATATCGGCAATGTCTTCGTTCCTGGTATCAATAGTTGCAGTCATCGATAAACCAATACGCAAGGGATGTTCCATGAGTTCTTTTGGATCAAGAGAAACCTCAACCGGTACACGCTGAACGATTTTGATCCAATTCCCTGTCGCATTTTGTGCAGGTAATAAGGAGAACGCATTGCCGGTTCCCATATTGATCCCTGTCACCCGACCATGAAACACAACATTTTCACCATAAAGATCGCTGATAATATTGACCGATTGACCAATCCGTACATCCGTGAGTTGTGTTTCTTTAAAGTTAGCATTAACCCACATTTGACGTGCCGGTACGACAGCCATTAACGATTGTCCGGGACTCACTGTTTCGCCGACCTGAACACTTCGCTGGGCAATATAGCCGGTAACCGGACTCTTAATATCCGTACGTTTAAGCGCCAACCAGGCTTCTTTGGTTGCATCCGCCGCTTCAACGACTTGTGGCTGACGGTTTAATGGTGTGTTCATTACTAAAGCTTTATTCGCTTTATAAGCCTGAATAGCAGCATTCAATGCCGCTTTGCTACTTATTAACGTATCTTTGGTATGCTCCAGCGTTTCTTTTGAAATAACCCCCTGCTTCGCTAAAGGTACACGACGGTTATAATCTTCTAAAGATTGTTGATACTGAATACGTGCTGAAGCGACTTCGGCACTGTATTGTTTATCCTGTAAGTACAGTTTATTCGTTTGCCGAACAATATTGGCCAGATTATTTTTAGCTTTATTGAGTGCGATAGTGGCATCAGTCTTATCCAGTGAGACTAAAATGTCACCCTGTCGAACGTAGTTCGTATCTTTATGATTAACGACAGTGACGCTGCCTGAAACTTGTGCAGAAATTGGATCTGCATTCCCCGTGACATAGGCGTCATCTGTACTAATCATGTCTTCTAATTCCATTGACCAATAGGCATAGGCACCTGAAAACGCAATAAATAAAACTACCGCCAATAAAGAAAAGTATTTTCTTCTGTTAGAATGTTTTTTATTTGAATTAATCTGTTCCACTATTATCTCTCATTTCGCATAGATGAAATTTATGAATTGAATGAAAAGAGTATTCATTCTTCATATCAAACACAGTGCATGTGTTGCACATTGTCCCAGGAACGTTGGAGGCCTAATTTAAATGAGGTGCAAAAAAAACAACAGAGGACTAAACCGTGGCTTTTGCAATACAATTCTTACGCCTGTAGGATTAGTGAGAAGACTTATAGTGCCAATGTGAAACTATAAATCATCGGTACAATCCCTGATTTTATTGTTGACATTTCATTTATGCCGACTATTTATATGGTATACTTGTCGAATTATCTTAAAGGAAGCTCAAATTTTCTTATTTTTATTGAGAAAATGAGATGATGCCTTATGTCTGTATTACTACAGGGAGAAGGGAGATGCTTCATTGCAAAGGGAATAATCTATGAACGCAATAATTATTGATGACCATCCTCTTGCTATCGCAGCAATTCGTAATTTATTGATCAAAAACGATATTGAAATCTTAGCGGAGTTGACTGAAGGGGGAAGTGCCGTTCAGCGGGTGGAAACACTTAAACCTGATATCGTCATCATTGATGTCGATATCCCCGGAGTTAACGGTATCCAGGTGTTAGAAACGCTGAGGAAGCGCCAATATAGCGGAATTATTATTATCGTCTCCGCTAAAAATGACCATTTTTACGGGAAACATTGTGCTGATGCTGGCGCTAATGGTTTCGTGAGTAAAAAAGAAGGCATGAACAATATCATTGCGGCTATTGAAGCTGCAAAAAATGGCTACTGCTATTTCCCCTTCTCTCTCAACCGGTTTGTTGGAAGTTTAACGTCCGACCAGCAAAAACTCGACTCCTTATCGAAACAAGAAATTAGTGTCATGCGATATATTCTTGATGGCAAGGATAATAATGACATTGCGGAAAAAATGTTCATCAGCAACAAAACTGTCAGCACTTATAAAAGTCGCCTGATGGAAAAATTAGAATGTAAATCACTGATGGATCTTTACACATTCGCACAACGTAACAAAATCGGCTAACCACATGAAGTTTTTACCCTATATTATTCTTCTCTGTTGTGGTCTTTGGTCGACCATAAGTTTCGCAGACGAAGATTACATCGAATATCGTGGCATCAGTAGTAACAACCGTGTCACGCTTGATCCACTACGTCTGAGCAACAAGGAATTACGTTGGTTAGCGAGCAAAAAAAATCTTGTGATTGCAGTACACAAGTCCCAAACGGCTACTTTGTTGCATACCGATTCGCAGCAACGGGTTCGTGGTATTAATGCTGATTATTTAAATCTTTTAAAAAGAGCGTTAAATATCAAATTAACACTCCGGGAATACGCAGATCATCAAAAAGCAATGGACGCGCTTACAGAAGGGGAAGTCGATATAGTGTTATCACATTTAGTTGCTTCGCCGCCTCTTAATGATGACATTGCTGCAACCAAACCGCTGATAATTACCTTTCCGGCGCTGGTCACCACCCTTCACGATTCAATGAGACCGCTTACCTCATCAAAACCAGTAAATATTGCTCGGGTAGCAAATTACCCTCCAGATGAGGTAATTCATCAATCATTTCCAAAAGCAACAATTATCTCTTTTACAAATTTATATCAGGCATTAGCATCCGTCTCAGCCGGACAGAATGATTACTTTATTGGTAGTAACATTATTACCAGCAGTATGATTTCCCGCTATTTCACTCACTCCTTAAATGTAGTGAAATATTATAACTCGCCGCGTCAATATAACTTTTTCTTAACCAGAAAAGATTCAGTCGTTCTTAATGAAGTACTCAATCGATTTGTTGATGCTTTAACAAATGAAGTTCGCTATGAAGTATCACAAAATTGGCTTGATACAGGAAACCTGGCCTTTCTGAACAAACCATTAGAACTCACTGAACATGAAAAACAGTGGATTAAGCAGCATCCCGATTTAAAGGTGCTGGAAAATCCTTACTCGCCACCCTATTCTATGACAGATGAAACTGGCTCAGTTCGGGGCGTGATGGGTGATATTCTTAATATTATTACCTTGCAAACAGGTTTAAATTTTTCTCCGATCACCGTTTCACACAATATTCATGCGGGGACACAGCTTAACCCCGGTGGATGGGATATATTGCCCGCCGCTATTTATAGTGAAGATAGAGAAAATAATGTTTTATTTGCTGAAGCCTTCATAACAACGCCTTACGTTTTTGTCATGCAAAAAGCGCCTGACAGTGAACAAACATTAAAAAAAGGAATGAAAGTTGCCATTCCCTATTATTATGAGCTTCATTCGCAATTAAAAGAGATGTATCCGGAGGTAGAGTGGATAAAAGTCGATAACGCCAGCGCTGCATTTCACAAGGTCAAGGAAGGCGAACTTGATGCTCTGGTCGCGACACAGTTAAATTCACGTTACATGATCGACCATTACTATCCTAATGAACTTTATCATTTTCTTATTCCCGGCGTTCCGAATGCATCGCTTTCGTTCGCTTTTCCTCGCGGAGAACCGGAACTTAAGGATATTATTAATAAAGCACTGAATGCAATTCCCCCAAGCGAAGTTCTGCGCCTGACGGAAAAATGGATTAAAATGCCCAATGTGACCATTGACACATGGGACCTCTATAGCGAGCAATTTTATATTGTCACGACATTATCCGTTTTATTAGTTGGCAGTAGCCTTTTATGGGGATTCTACCTGTTACGCTCAGTTCGTCGTCGTAAAGTCATTCAGGGTGATTTAGAAAACCAAATATCATTCCGAAAAGCACTCTCGGATTCCTTACCGAATCCAACTTATGTTGTAAACTGGCAAGGTAATGTCATTAGTCATAATAGTGCTTTTGAACATTATTTCACTGCGGATTACTACAAAAATGCAATGTTACCATTAGAAAACAGTGACTCACCCTTTAAAGATGTTTTTTCTAATGCGCATGAAGTCACAGCAGAAACGAAAGAAAATCGAACAATATACACACAGGTATTTGAAATTGATAATGGCATCGAGAAAAGATGCATTAATCACTGGCATACATTATGCAATCTGCCAGCCAGCGATCATGCTGTTTATATTTGTGGTTGGCAAGATATTACCGAGACGCGTGATTTAATTCACGCTCTCGAAGTAGAGAGAAATAAAGCGATCAATGCAACTGTCGCAAAAAGTCAGTTTCTGGCAACAATGAGTCACGAAATAAGAACACCAATAAGCTCCATTATGGGCTTCCTGGAACTTCTGTCGGGTTCTGGTCTTAGCAAGGAACAACGGGTGGAGGCGATTTCACTTGCCTACGCCACCGGACAATCACTCCTCGGCTTAATTGGTGAAATCCTTGATGTCGACAAAATTGAGTCGGGTAACTATCAACTTCAACCACAATGGGTCGATATCCCTACTTTAGTCCAGAACACTTGTCACTCTTTCGGTGCGATTGCTGCAAGCAAATCGATCGCATTAAGTTGCAGCAGTACGTTTCCTGAACATTACCTGGTTAAGATCGACCCTCAGGCGTTTAAGCAGGTCTTATCTAATTTACTGAGCAATGCTCTCAAATTTACCACCGAGGGGGCAGTAAAAATTACGACCTCCCTGGTTAACATTGATGACAACCACGCTGTAATCAAAATGACGATTATGGATTCTGGAAGTGGATTATCACAGGAAGAACAACAACAACTGTTTAAACGCTATAGCCAAACAAGTGCAGGTCGTCAGCAAACAGGTTCTGGTTTAGGCTTAATGATCTGCAAAGAATTAATTAAAAACATGCAGGGCGATTTGTCATTAGAAAGTCATCCAGGCATAGGAACGACATTTACGATCACAATCCCGGTAGAAATTACCCAACAAGTGGCGACTGTCGAGGCAAAAGCAGAACAACCCATGACACTCCCTGAAAAGTTGAGCATATTAATCGCGGATGATCATCCGACCAACAGGCTATTACTCAAACGCCAGCTAAACCTATTAGGATATGATGTTGATGAAGCAACTGATGGTGTGCAAGCGCTACACAAAGTCAGTATGCAACATTATGACCTGCTTATTACTGACGTTAATATGCCGAATATGGATGGTTTTGAGTTGACTCGCAAACTCCGTGAGCAAAATTCTTCCTTACCCATCTGGGGGCTTACAGCCAACGCACAGGCTAACGAACGTGAAAAAGGGTTAAATTGCGGCATGAACTTATGTTTGTTCAAACCGTTGACCCTGGATGTACTGAAAACACATTTAAGTCAGTTACACCAGGTTGCGCCTATTGCACCTCAGTATCGCCACCTTGATATCGAGGCCCTGAAAAATAATACGGCGAACGATCTACAACTGATGCAGGAGATTCTCATGACTTTCCAGCATGAAACGCATAAAGATCTACCCGCTGCGTTTCATGCACTAGAAGCTGGCGACAACAGAACTTTCCATCAGTGTATTCATCGCATCCACGGTGCGGCTAACATCCTGAATTTGCAAAAGTTGATTAATATTAGCCA
>OATB01000558.1_pt1 | contig 23906 bp, 18 predicted proteins | sample 1494941 | NCBI WGS metagenome assembly OATB01 (sample SAMEA2579931, study PRJEB22360) | human gut metagenome | reverse complement strand
TTTATTTACAGTTTCTTTCCTTATTCTGCATTGCACGATCCCATCATCAGCCGGAATACCTCAGAGCTTCTATCGGATGCTTTTTAGCAGCCTTATTTGCCGGATAAATCCCAAAGATTACTCCGATAATACTAGAGAACCCTACGGCAATCCATACAACCTGGTTGGACAACTGGAAGCTCATGGAATCCATGATCATCCCTGCTGCCTGCAAAATTCCCCAAGATAAGACGATACCAAACAGGCATCCTAAAAGGCTGATCATCAATGCTTCCATCATAAACTGAAGCATAATGCTACCCCTGCCGGCACCGATTGCTTTACGGATACCGATTTCTTTCGTACGCTCAGTTACGGATACCAGCATAATATTCATTATTCCAATTCCACCTACGACTAAAGATATTGCAGCAATTCCGCCCAGCATTAAAGCAAGCGTATTGGTTACACTGTTCATTGTCTCCATCAATGTTGACTGATTTTGAATGGTAAAAGCATCCTCGTCCTGACCAAAGCGCTCTAACAGCATATCTGACATTGCTTCCTCTGCTGCATCCAGGCTGTCTTCACTGGTGGCAGTAGCATAAAAAGTTGTAATCTCTGATGAAACATTGCTTGCCATCCTGGTCAGTGTGGTATAGGGTATATATGCATCCAGGCTGGTATAAGAGGAACTGGAAGAGCTACTGGAAGTACTGCTTTTGGATGAGGAATTACTTCTGCCTGAACCTGAACCTCCACTTGATCTGGATGAAGATTTGCTGCTGGTCTCGTCACTCTTTATAATCCCGATGATCAAAAAACTTCTGCCGTCCAGGGAAATACTCTCTCCTACTGCATTGGCACGCCCGATGATTTCGGTAGCCGCATCCTCATTTAATACTACCACATTTGAATGGTTATCAATATCTGCTGCTTTTAAGAATCGTCCGTATGCCAGTTCCTTTCCCTGTATATCCAGATAGGACCCGGTTGTGCCATATGTGGTTACCGTACTGCTGGTATATCCGCTTTTTGCCGTCACGCTGCTTTGGGCAACAGGTGCCGCCAGCGCAATCTCATCATTGTCCGTAAAATCGGAAAGCTCGGATAACTTTAACGGGTTCTCTTTATTATCCACTATACGAATCGTTAGCAGATTGGTTCCAATGTTGGAAATCTCATCGGTTACAGAAGTGGTTGCACTATTTGCAATAGAAACGAGTACTACCAGTGACATCACACCGATGATAATCCCCAGCATCGTTAAAAAGGACCTCATCTTATTGGAGGTTATGGCACTCCATGCCATTTTTAAGGACTGAAATATCATCACTCCACCTCCTTTACATGCCCATCCAGGATATGGATTCTGCGCACAGCCTGTTTTGCAACTTTGTTATCATGGGTAATTAAAACGATGGTATTTCCCTGTTCATGCAACTCATGAAACAGACTCATAATATCGTCTCCGGTTCTGGAATCCAGGTTACCGGTTGGCTCATCTGCCAGAAACAGGGAGGGACTTGTTACAAGCGCCCTGGCAATGGCAACTCTTTGCTGCTGCCCTCCCGATAATTCTGTGGGTTTATGGTGCATCCTGCTGGAAAGTTCCACTTTCTCTAATGCTTCCATTACTCTTTTCTTTCGCTCAGAGGCATGGATTCCCTGATAGATTAAAGGAAGTTCCACATTCTCCTCCGCTGTCATCTTCTGAATCAAATTAAAATTCTGAAAGATAAATCCAATCTTTCTGTTTCGTATCCGCCCCAGTTCCCGTTCGGAATACTTTTCGATTTCCTGCCCATCCAGATAATACTCGCCACAGTCTGCAACATCCAGACATCCTATGATATTCATAAGCGTCGATTTACCGCTTCCGGAAGGTCCGATAATACTGACAAATTCTCCTTTTTTAATCCTCATATTGGCATGGTCCAAAGCCCGCACTTCTTCTCCGCCAATCTGATAATATTTACAAACGTCCTGAAATATAATCATTGCTGCCACCTCACTGTCCGCCCGGTGCCTGCATCTGGCCCGAACCTCCATTTGGTCCGCCGCCTCCGGATGGCATTTCACCGCCAAAACCTCCGGACGGCATTTCACCACCCTGCATTCCTCCCATGAAGCCTTCCATTTCTGTGCTGGAGGATGACGAACCGGTTCTATTGTAGTAGACAGTATCTCCTTCGCTCAGTCCGCTTACAACTTCCACATTTGTTCCATCTGACAAGCCTGTCTCGATCTCTGTTTCTCCGGATAACGTTCCTTCTTCATCCTGGCTGGTATATACAAATACTTTATTTCCCTTTTCCTGAAGGGCGTTCATTGGGATCAGAAGAATATCTTCTTTATTTTCTATAGTTATGGTTGCAGAAGCATTCATTCCGATGCGCATGGAATCAACTTTGGGTATGGTAATCTGCACCGGATATTTCGTTACTCCTCCGCTGGAGCTGGATGAGTTGGAAATCTTTGTAACACTTCCCTGAAACGTCTGGTCTTCAATGGCATCAAATGTAATCTCTGCCTCCTGATTAAGGGTAACGGATAAAATATCCAGCTCATCTACATTTACAGATAGAATCACATTATCCTGCGGTGATATGGTCATAATGGATACATTTTGTGAACTGGACGATGTGGTGGACGTGGTACTGTCTGAACTGGACTTGCTGTCCGTTGAGCTGCTTTCGCTTGCTGTGGTCTGAGCTGCGTTTCCACCGGCATTTCCAGAACCGCTGCTTCCGCTATTTGCATTTGTATTATTTGTAAAATTACCGTTGGTTATATTATCTGTACTTTCACTGCTCTTTCCATTGGTATCCTGACCGCTGTTTTTATCCGTATTTTTCTGTGACTCGGACTGCTTATTACTGTCTTTTTCATTTTTTGTATCAGACTCTGTCTGGGGCTGTGTTTCCTTGGGGTCTGTTGATGGCTGGGGATTTGTCTCTGTTTCTTTGCCGCTGGATGTTTCTGTTACCGGATCCGTCTGTGTGTCTGTAGGTTTCTCAGTTTCTGTCTCTGCAGTAGCAGGGAAAACTATGGAAAAGGTAAGAACACTGTTATCCTCACTCAGGGTTATTCCAGAAACTACCCCTGTACTAAACTGTGGTGCAATGCCTGCTGCAAACTGATATCCTTCCTTTGCCGTCAGGGTAACAGCTGCTGTATAAGTAGTAGCCGGCTGAAAAATACTGTCTGTTGGATTCCACAGAATAGTTCCGGTATAGCCTTGTGTTTCCTGTAAGGCAGCCTGAGGTGACACCCCTTTCACCGGTGCTGCAATCTCTGGCGAACACTCTGTGATTTCTGTTTTGTTTTGCTCCGCCGCAGTGAGAAGAGATATCCCCGAATCCTGGTTATCTGCCGGTTCACTTGCAGCCTCTGATGTACTTACAGCTGTGGATTTTGTAACGGAAGCTGTAACAAACACTGCCTGGCTGCCGGAATTTGAGGAATAGGAAACCCCGGTCATGCCATTTGAGGAATTGGAACTTCCTGAGGAACCGGTACCTGAGGTGCTGTTAGAAGTGCTGCTTCCTGCCGTAATATTAACGGTCTGGACAATACCGTCAAAATCAGCCGTTATGGTTGGGTTTGCAGAAAGATTCATTAATTCCTGTAAGGATTGTGCCAGTTCTTCTCTGGTTGCAAGCAGTTCCTGATAGGTACCAAGGGATGCACTTTCTTTCAGTTCAATCAGTGTATCATCTGCGTCTACCGATTCATTCAGAGATACATCTACGGAACTTACGGTGCCTGCAGTACCCATGACTGCCAGCTGCTGATGAATATACAGTTTTCCGGTTCCCAGTTCTGTTCCGTCAGAATCCTTTATGGTAACGGTATCATCTAATTCCGGACCATAATCAGTAAGGGTAATCACTGCCGATTTCCCGGAAACACTTTCCACTGTCCCTGTTTTTTCAGTACCGCTGGATAAGGTTACAGTTACGCTGTCCCCTGCTTCAATTCCAGATAAATTTTCCAGCTTTACTGCCATCTTTCCATCCAGGGATAACAGGATCAATGCCCCATTTTCCAACATAATATCTGCTATTTTATCACCTGACGCAGTATATATTTTTTTGACCCGGCCACTGACGCTGGCTGTAATGGTATCTGAATCAGTATCTTCTTTTGCCTCATTTATTTCTTTGTCCAGACTTGCTATTTCTTCCTGTGTATCTTCAATTTTTGTTAACAGAGATGCCTGATTAATGACAGCCAGTTCATCGCCCTTATTAACACTGTCACCGCTTTCCACCTTCACTTCGTCTATTACCAATCCCGAAGGTATATTTACTGCACTGGCAGTATCCGCTTCTAATGTTCCGGTACCGACAATTGTATTGGTTATACTTCCTTTTTCTACCGTTGAAGACTGGGACTTGGAAGCCGCTGCCGCTTCTACCGGCATCCTGCGCCTGGTCATAAAAAATGTAGTTCCGCCTGCTCCGAGGATACAAACCCCTACAAGGATCAAGATCCATTTCCGCTTTTTCTTATCTTTCCAGAGTTTTATTTTTTTTCTTTTCTGTTTCATTACCATATTTCCCTCCATTTACGTTCTTTTCATCAGTCTTAATTTTGCTTAATATCTTATGCAACTAGAATAATCGAAAAATGTGTTGAATCCATGGATGATAAATGTTAGTTTTGTGATGGTAACCCAAATTAACCTGAAAATATTTAGTATCAGTAATAATTATTATTATTGACATATGGAAAATTTTACTATATAATACAGACATGGGAATACAAAGACAGGTTCCGTGGAAAGATATGATATAGCGTATAGCTGCTAATTCTGATAAACAGATGTTCATAAGAAAGGAAATCTACCATGAATACAAAAGCTTTTTTTAAACTCAGTTATGGCGTGTATATCGTTTCCGCCAGTTATGAAGATAAGGATGGAGGCTGTGTAATTAACACTCTGGCTCAGGTAACATCTTCACCTGCAAGATTGTCCATCGCTTTAAATAAGAATAATGAAACACTTCGTTTAATCGAAGGTGCCGGATCCTTTTCTGCTGTCGTACTCTCAGAAGATGTAGATATGGATCTCATTAAAACATTTGGATTCCAGTCCAGCAGAGATACTGATAAGTTTAATGAGACTTCTTCTGAACGGGACTTAAATGGTAATCCGTATCCCACTCAGGGTATTGCAGCCAGATTTTCCTGTAAAGTTACAGACAGGCTGGATGTGGACACCCATGTGATCCTGATTGGGGAAGTTACAGAAGCCGAGATTCCTTCTGAGTCCCAGGTTCTGACCTATGCTGACTATCATAGCAAAAAGAATGGAACTACTCCGAAAAATGCTCCTTCCTATCAGGAAAGCCAGACAAAAGGTTTTCGCTGCAGTGTCTGCGGATATATATTAGAAGCAGACGAACTTCCGGCAGACTTTTTATGTCCGGTATGCGGCAAGGACTCATCTTATTTTGAAAAAATAGATTCATAGATTAATTTTATTAGCTTACGGCGGAATTGTAATGTCACCCGCAGGCACTACAATTCCTATACTATATATGGTACCTCCTATTTTTACATAAAAACAGCCCCCTTCCTGATTTTTGAGGGCTGTTTTTTTGTGTAAATATGCCTTTTGCATGTATCTGATGAATCTGTCTTAGTTACTTCGCTCTTATTGTTACTATGCCTTATGGTCACTTCCGCCTTATGGTCACTTCTGCCTTATGGTCACTTCCGCCTAATTATTACTTCTGTATTATAGTCACTTCACTAGGGATTTAACCTGGACATTTCTTCGTGTTCCTTATGCAGTTCTAAATAAAGCTGCAGGGAATTCCAGGACCGGTTGAATTCTGTTATCATAGCTTTTAAATGAATACGCTCTATTCCTTCCTGGCGAAACCTGGCTAAAAGGGTATCAATCTGACTGCTGCTTAAATGCATCACCATCATCTCCTCCGGGAAACCGCCTCCGGTGTATTTACGTTCTTCCCTTTTAAAACCTGTGATGCCTGCCAGCAAACCTATGGGCTGATAATAATCCTCTAATGGAATATCCTTAAACTCAATTCCCATTTTTTTCAGAACCGCCTTTACTTTTTCTCCCTTGGCTGAATCTTTAAAACCATATAACAATACACATGTGCTGCTTTTCATTTTATTTTATTCTCCTAAAATTCTCTTTTCTTTATGACTCCCTGCGCCAGCCCCAGTATCCGCACTTGCTCCGCGTTGACTCCCATCGGCTCATAATCGTCATTTTCCGGGATCAGGAGTATCATGCTTCCCATTTGGCGAAACCGCTTCAGAGTAACACTTCCATCGATGTCCACTGCAACGATTTGGCCATTCTGGGCTACATTAGACTTTTTCAATACAATCAGGTCTCCGTCACTGATATTAGCGTTAATCATGGAATTGCCTTTTACACTTAAAACAAAAGACTCCATAGGGCTGGTAAGCCACTCTGACGGAAAATAACACAGATCCACCATATCATCCACCATATCAATGGGCTGTCCCGCCGCAATGCCAGAATACACAGGAATACGGGTTAACCTGTCTGTGCTTATAATTTCCTGACTGTTACTGTCACCCACAATAATTTCATTGGGATTATCTATATCCCTTAGAAAATTAACTGTCATAGGCCTGTTTAGATCCACATATTGATAGTACTCAATACTGGAAGGAAGCATGGTGGTGTCAAAAACCGGAATATCTTCAATCTCTGAAAGATTTCTGTCCCAGATTTTCAAATCATTACCATCGGTAATGATAGCATAACAGGCTTTGGGAGCCGCCGCCAGATATGATTTCATCTGCTCCAGCGCATTTTTGATTCCATACCCCGGCTGCTTCACTTCTGCCAATATATAAGGTATCATTTCATTATTAGCATAAATATATACTACAATATCCACAAATCCTGTTTTCGAAAATAGCTGCACCCTAAATTCTATGTCCAGCATTTTTGCAGGATAACGGTATATCTCTGTCAGCTCCCTGATAAGCCATTGGCGTACGGTTTCTTCTTTGGTGTAAGGATCGTCTATCTTGTTGAGGAACAGATAATCCTTTAAGGGAACCTGATATAGACTATGCAGCTGAGATCCTTCCCTTAATCTTAAAAAAGCCGCATTGATGTCTTTTAGGAATCTGGACGGTTCATTGTGACAGCTGATATATAAGCGGTCCGTTGCCCTTGTCATACCCACATAGAGCAACTTTCGCTCCATGGTCTCTGCATAATTCACGTCATCAGCTTCTGCCAGTGCCATATTATTGGGTATGATTTTTTCAGAGATTCCAATCAGAATCACTACTTTAAATTCCAGCCCTTTAATGGAATGCATGGTCAATAATTTCACATCATTGGACTGAAAATCGATTCCGGAACTGCTTGTATACAAATTGCTTGGAAGTTCCTGGCCAAAACCAACTTCCACCTGTTCTAAAAGTTTCTTTGTTCTTGCTATGACTGCTATATCTTTTAATTCATATTTTTGTCTGAGATTTCTTAAAATCAGATCCTTTACATATTGAATTTCATCCTCCAGTACAGGAAAATTACGCAGAACCGGATAGCAGCCCTGTCTGTCAATCAATGATGGTTTTACAAAATTATCATCTTCGACAATATCGATGTCATGGCTTATCAGGCTGTATGCTGCTTCTGCAATCTGGGTTGTGGTTCTGTAATTTTTAGAAAGCAGGTTACTCTTACCGGTCATATCCATTCCAATACTGGCAAAACTGCGCCCTTTTACAAGCCAGGAGCCTTCATAAATACTCTGTGCCGTGTCTGCTACAAACAGGATGCTGCTGTATTCTTTTTCCTGATCATATAGCTGCCGCAGGCATTCTAACTGTATCCGGGATAAATCCTGGCTTTCGTCAATAATTATATGGGTAAATTTCGTGATCTTATGTGTTTTCATATACTGAAGTGCCATCAAAATAATATCCTGAAAATCACACAAATTCTTTTTTGCCATTTTACGCTGATACAGCAGCATCAGCTCATGAATGCCTTGCCGCGTCTGACTGTTTTTATATAATTTTTGAGGTCCGTTTTCGTTATTACGGCTGCCTGTTCTTCCAATCCGGTCTACATTCTGGTATTCTTCCAGTTCCATGTAATTACAGGATTTTATCCATTGGATTTCTTTTTTTAAGAAGCCCAGATACTTACTGTCCAAAACCTTGACCTCAGGGAAGGATTTCTGTAACTGCCAGATACATTCCTGCAATATTTCATTCTCCTGCTGAACTTTTGCAATTTTATAGAATTCCCCCTCCTCCCTGCAAAATTGGACAAAATAACTGTGTATTAACTTATCAATATTACGAATGAATACCCGGTCTTCAATTGTATCTCTTGCAAATAGAGAAATCTGTTCTTCCTTTTCAATATTCGAGTAGATATATTCAATATAATTGATCAAGCTTTTATTATAAGTGACCATTAAGATTTTGTCATCTGATTCCACACAATGATGGTTTAATAAAAAGGAGATACGGTTTACTGCCACGGTAGTTTTTCCGGAACCAGCCACTCCCTTTATCAATGATTGACCCATAACCCCACTTGTAATGAGCTTTTTCTGTTCCATGTTAAGCTGCATATTTTTTCTCCCATTATCCTCTGATTTCTGTATTTTAGTATTTTCTTTTGTGCGTTTTCCCTGAATACAAAAAGAGGGCAAAATTATGCCCCCTTTTCCTATTCCAATTTACTCTTCATTTGTATTTACTTTACTTGCTCTGGCTTCAACCTCTTTTGCCTGAATATCAGATGGAGCCTGCTCATAACGTGCGAAATCATATGAGAAGTTACCGCTTCCGCCTGTCATAGAGCGAAGTGCTGTGGAATATCCATAAAGTTCTGTCATAGGTATGTCGGCTTCTATAATCTGATTTCCTTTTGAATCCGGGTTCATTCCAAGCACACGGCCGCGGCGTTTATTCATATCACCCATAACGTCACCAGTGTACTTATCCGGAACAGTCACCTTCAGGGATGCAATTGGCTCAAGAAGTACCGGAGATGCTTCCATAAACCCTTTCTTGAATGCCTGCACGGCTGCTGTCTTAAATGCCATTTCAGAAGAATCTACCGGATGGTAAGAACCGTCATAGAGCACTGCTTTCACACCTACAACAGGATAAGCTGCCAGAGGTCCTTTCTGCATAGAATCCTGAACACCTTTTTCTACTGCCGGGAAGTAGTTCTTCGGTACGGCACCGCCCACTACTACCTGTTCGAATACATAAGGCGTTTCCAGATCACCTGATGGCTCAAAACGCATCTTAACATGGCCATATTGTCCATGTCCGCCAGACTGTTTCTTATATTTAGATTCCACATCGGAACTCTTGCGGATGGTTTCTCTAAATGCAACCTTTGGCTTATCCAGTTCAATTTCTATCTTATATTTACTCAATAACTTGCTCTGGATAATATCCAAATGCTGGTCTCCCATTCCATAGAGCAGAGACTGGCGGTTTTCTCCGTCATTAATTGCTTTCATGGTCAGGTCTTCATGCATCATCTTCGTCAGTGCCTGTGAAATCTTATCTTCATCACCTTTGTTCTTAGCCTTATATCTCTTATATGTATAAGGAATAGACAGATCCATCTTGCCAAACTGGATTGGAGTCGTCTTCGTGGACAGGGTGTCTCCGGTACGTGCATGGGACAGTTTTCCGATTGCACCAATGTCACCGGCATGTAATTCCGTAACTTCCACCGGCTTGCTTCCTTCAAATACATACAGCTTATTAATCTTTTCTTCTAAGTCTTTATCATAGTTAAACAGCGTATCATCATTCTTAATAACGCCTGAGCATACCTTTATCAAAGAATATTTTCCAATGAAAGGATCCACAATGGTCTTAAATATATATGCTGATTTAGCTTTGGCGAAATCATAATTCGCCTCAAAGATTTCTTTGGTTTTCATATTAATTCCCGCATAAGTTCTCTTGTCCGGGCTCGGGAAATACTGAACAATATCATCTAAAAGGTTCGCAACCCCCTGAATATTGACAGGTGAACCCATGGATACCGGAACAATAGAGCCATCGGATACATTTACGGTCAATGCCGCCATAATTTCATGAACAGAGAACTCTTCTCCGCTAAAATAGCGGTCCATAAACTCTTCGCTTGTCTCAGCTACAGCCTCCAACAGAATTTCTCTGTATTTTTCAAGATACTCCAATGAATATTCAGGAGTCTCACATTCTACCTTCTGTCCTTTATCAAGCCATTTCCTGCTGGCTTTACGAACAACATTTACATATCCTACAAATTTTTCATTTTCACGAATTGGAAGATGGATCGGTGCTATTTTCTTACCATATAAATCGGTCAGCTGTTCTACTACCTCACGGTAGCTGGCATTATCCAGATCCATGTTTGTTACGAAGAACATTCTGGGCAATTTATATTTTTCACAGAGGTCCCATGCCTTCTGTGTTCCGACTTCCACACCGCTTTTACCGTTAATAACAATTACTGCCGCATCTGCTGCTGCAGCTGCCTCTTCCGCTTCACCTACAAAATCAAAGTATCCGGGGGTATCTAAAACATTCACTTTGACATCATTCCAAATAATCGGTACAACGGATGTGCTGATTGAAAATTTTCTTTTGATCTCTTCTTTATCAAAATCACTTACGGTATTGCCTTCTGTTACGCTGCCTAATCTGCTGGTAATTCCTGATAAATAAGCCATTGCTTCCACTAAGCTGGTCTTACCTGCTCCACCATGCCCTAAGACAACTACGTTGCGAATCCTGTCTGATGTGTACACTTTCATATTCAATTCCTCCAATACTAGTTATTTTGCGAATGACGTTGCTGTCATCCCTTGTTTAGTCTATGGATATATTTTACTAAAATTGTCACAATATTTCAAGTATTTTATTCACTTTTAACAAATATTTTTTTAGCCCCAAATTTTCGCCGCGTTAAAGCGTCAAAGTATTGACAGAAGTGCTTTTCAATAGTAGAATAACAGGAGCTAAACATAGAAGGAGAATAAAATTATGATTATTGTAATGAAACCTCACGCACCACAGGAAAACATTGACCACGTGGTACAATTAATAAAATCCAAGGGATTAGAAACCCATTTGTCACAGGGTCAGGAAGTAACGATTATTGGTGTGGTAGGGGACAAGAGCAAACTTTCCAACCAGAACCTTGAGATCGCTCCGGGCGTTGATAAAATCGTTCCGGTAACGGAATCCTACAAGTTATCCAACAAAAAATTCCATCCGGAACCCAGCGTAATAAAAGTTGGCAATACGGAAATCGGTCCGAATAATTTAACGATTATGGCAGGTCCCTGTGCAGTTGAATCAGAAGAACAGCTTCTTTTAATCGCCCACGCTGTTAAAAAAGCAGGTGCGACCTTTGTCCGGGGCGGCGCATACAAGCCACGTACCTCTCCATACTCTTTCCAGGGACTGGAAGAAGAAGGACTCCGTTACATGCAGACTGCAAGGGAAGAAACAGGACTGAGCACCATATGTGAAGTAATCAGCGAAAAGGCTATTGAAGCTGCTGCCAAATATGTGGATATGATTCAGATCGGCGCCAGGAATATGCAGAATTTCCAGCTATTAAAAGAGGCAGGACGTTCCGGACTTCCGGTATTATTAAAACGTGGTCTTGCTGCAACCATTGATGAGTGGTTAAATGCTGCGGAATACATTATTGCAGAAGGAAATCCGAACGTAGTGCTCTGCGAGAGAGGAATCCGTACCTTTGAAACCGCAACCAGAAATACACTGGATATCAGCGCTGTTCCCGTTATTAAATCCAAGTCACATCTTCCGATCATTGTAGACCCAAGCCATGCTACGGGAGTAAGAGCCTATGTAGCACCATTGGCTAAATGTGCAATAGCTGCCGGAGCAGACGGACTGATGATTGAAGTACATAACAATCCGGCATGCGCACTTTCTGACGGGCCGCAGTCACTGACTTTCGAGCAGTTCGATGGACTTTCGCAAGAACTGGCTCCGTTTGCAAAACTTGCAGAAAGGACATTTAAATGAATGATGTAACCGTTGGCTTTATCGGCCTTGGACTCATTGGCGGGTCGATTGCAAAAGCCATCCGCTATTTTTATCCGGAAACAAAAATAATTGCCCATACCAGAAGCCAGTCTACCATTGACTATGCTCTGGAGGAAGGCATTATCGATGCTGCATGCGAAGGTATTACAACGGAGTTTGGCAGCTGCGACTATATATTTTTATGCGCACCGGTAGAATCCAATGCCGCTTATCTCAGTCAGTTGAAAAATTTAATAAAAAAAGATTGTATACTGACAGATGCAGGCAGCACAAAGACCGATATCCACGAGAAAGTCATTGCCCTTGGTATGGAGGATAACTTCATCGGCGGGCATCCCATGGCGGGCAGCGAAAAGACGGGGATCAAAAATGCAAAACGTCATTTAATTGAAAATGCATATTACATTCTTACCCCATCCGCTACTGTTCCAACAGAGATGGTAGAAAGATACCAAGAATTTGTTACGGAATTAAAAGCAATACCCCTTGTTCTAAATTATGAAGAACACGATTTTGCTACGGCTGCAATTAGCCATCTACCGCATATCATCGCTTCTACCCTTGTTAATCTGGTTAAAGATTCCGATACCAGGAATGAAACTATGAAAACAATAGCAGCCGGAGGATTTAAGGATATTACAAGGATTGCATCCTCTTCTGCAGAAATGTGGGAACAGATCTGTATGACAAACAGCAGCAATATTTTGACGGTTCTAAACCGCTATATTGACAGTCTGAACCAGGTCAAAACTTCCTTAACCGAAAAAGACAGCAAGGATATCTATCAGTTATTTGACAGCTCCAGGGAGTACCGGGATTCCATCTCCGATTCCTCCAGCGGACCTTTGAAAAAAGTTCATATGCTCTACTGCGACATGATAGATGAAGCCGGAGGAATTGCTGCTCTGGCAACTATTCTGGCAACCAACGGAATCAGTATTAAGAATATCGGCATCGTACATAACCGGGAATTTGAAGAGGCTGTACTGCGGGTAGAATTTTATGAAGAAAATGCATTAAAAAAAGCAGTGGAACTGTTGAGAAAATACCGCTATACGGTTTACGAACGGTAATCCTGCAAGCTATATAATATACGGATGATTGTACTTATGGAGGATTTTAATTTTATGGAATTCAGAGAAACAAAAGCTTTAAAAGGAGAAATTACGGTCCCCGGCGACAAATCCATTTCACATCGTGCCGTTATGTTTGGCGCTCTTTCACTTGGAACGACGGAGGTAAGAAATTTTTTGCAGGGAGCTGACTGCCTTTCTACAATCAGCTGCTTTAAGAAACTGGGTGTAGCTATAGAAAATACCCCGGACTGCATCCGTATACACGGAAAAGGCCTCCATGGCCTGTCCGCCCCCGCAGATACACTTGACACCGGAAACAGCGGCACTACCACGCGCATGATCTCAGGTATCCTGGCTGGCCAGACTTTTGAAAGTATTCTAAACGGTGATGAATCCATCCAGAAACGCCCCATGAAGCGGATTATCGAACCCTTATCCAGTATGGGAGCTGAACTGGTCAGTATCCGGGATAACGGCTGTGCACCCCTTCGGATCATTGGAAAACCGCTGCATGGAATACACTATGTATCGCCGGTGGCTTCTGCACAGGTAAAATCCGCTATACTGCTTGCTGGGCTGTATACCGATTCTCCTACCAGCGTTACGGAACCATTTGTATCCCGGAACCACTCGGAGATTATGCTGAATTATTTCGGTGGGAATGTTACCTGCGAAGGTACGACTGCCGTCATCCTTCCAAATCCGGTGCTAAAAGGACAGAAAGTATACGTTCCCGGAGACATTTCCTCTGCTGCCTACTTTATCGCAGCCGGATTGATCGTGCCGGGTTCCGAAATCCTGATCAAAAATGTTGGAATTAATCCCACCAGAGACGGCATCCTGCATGTATGCAGGGAAATGGGCGGTGATATTACATTGCTGAATGAAAATTCTGATAATGGTGAACCTACTGCGGATATTCTTGTGCGGCACAGCAGCTTAAAAGGCATTACGGTAGGCGGTTCCATTATTCCTACGCTTATTGACGAACTGCCTGTAGTGGCTGTTCTGGCTTGTTTTGCTGAAGGTACAACTGTCATCAAAGATGCCCAGGAGCTAAAAGTGAAAGAATCCAACCGCATTGATGTAATGGTGGATAATCTCTCATCCATGGGCGCGGATATCCAGGGAACAGATGACGGCATGGTTATAAACGGAGGAACTGCTCTTCACGGCAGTACTATTCAAAGCCATAAAGACCATCGGATTGCCATGTCATTTGCAATTGCTGCGCTGGCAAGCAGCGGAACAACACATATTGAGGATGCCGACTGTGTTAATATCAGTTATCCGGAATTTTACCGGGATCTTGCCGGATTAAAATCCTAAATTTCCATTTTATAAATGAATCAGCTGCAGCCGATGTCTAAAAGATTTTTTTATTGAAATCAACTACAGCCTATACAAAAAGACGGTATCTCAACAATTTGAGGTACCGTCTTTTCATATATTAAAACTATTATCACAACCTATATGACTCACCATAATCAACCGAAAGGTTCGATGAAAATAAATTTCATCTATTTCAGCCACAGATCCCGATACTCAATAATTGCATTGGGGGCAACTGTGAGAAATTGTCCTGCCGGCCAGGGGCCTTGCAATAATTTTACAAGAAAGTCAACGGAGGCACTGAGTTTTTCCTGTTCCAATTCCAGCGTATCTGCGATCTCTTTTGTTTCTTCCATCAGTTTTTCAATAGGATAACAGCCGGTATCCAGGATTCCAAGCCTTTTGTAGTGCTTTAGGATTTCTCTGTAAAGCGACTTTGTTCTTCTTACCCCGTACTTCTTCTGGGCATACTGATATTCCGCCCATATATTCTGTTCCCCGTTCAGCCATCCTTTGCTCAGAAAATAGGTCCCTTTTTGTCTGGATATCTCTTCTCTGCGCTGAACAGACCCAAGCAGAAGTGTGATACAGTCATCCACCCTTGGAATAATCACTTCAAATTCTCCTGCCTTTAAGTTCTGCACGGAATTACCGCAGAATCCCATTGCCACAAGTACTCTTTCCGTATCGGAAATCCCATTGAACGTTTCTTGCAACCGGGATCTTAATTTATCCGGAGTATTATGAAGTCCCGACTCTATCCAGATCACCGGAAAGGATAATCCGGTTTTTTGGAGGGCTGTTTCCAGTTCATCCTGAAGGGTTTTACAACCTATAATTGTAGTTTTCATAACTTTCGAAACGCCTCCTTCCTCTGGTTATTTATCTTTTATTGGTCCAATTCTGCCAGCCCGGAATGCCTTATTATACTTTCGACAGAAACGATCCTGATTTAACAATGCCTCAGCTGCTAAAATCGTTGCATAAGTATCCCGGTTTGTGGGGTCCACAATAGCAGAATCCATTCCGGCAGACAATGCCAGCGCAAGGAAATTCTGATTTACTATTTTCCGGTATGGCATTCCATAAGAAATATTGGATAATCCCGAAGTTATTTTAACGGTGGGATATTTCCCTTTAATATTACGAATCGCTTCCATAAAGTTTAGCATAGAGTCATTTACTGCCGAAAGCGCCAGTACCAACGGATCGATATAGATACGTTCCGGTCCGATACCGTATGCAGCTGCTTTTTCAATTAGTTCAAATGCAATCTCCGTTTTGCGTTTTGCATCTGCGGGGATTCCTTTATTATCACAGGTTAATGCCACTACTTCCCAATCATTATCCTTTAACAACGGGAAAATAACATCGCATTTATCCCCTTCCCCGGATACGGAGTTGATAATCCCTTTCTTTTTGGCCAGAGGCATTACTTCTTTTAATATCTGAGGATTCGGGCTGTCGATACAAAGAGGGGTATCTACCGTATCCTGAACGATATTCATAAGCCAGGTCAGCTCTTCCAGTTCCCTCTCAGGAGCTCCTCCTGCACACACATCCAAAAAATTAGCTCCTGCTTCCGTCTGGCGGATTGCCAGATTACGAATATATTCTTCATCTCTGCCAGCTATCGCTTTTGCAGTCGATGGAATTGCACCATTGATTTTTTCACCGATTATTATCATATATCCACCACCTATGCTGCACTGCCGGACCACTCACGGCAAGTTCTGATTGTATCTGCCGGATTTATTGCCCAGGCATCTGCTCCTACCAGTTCACAAACCTTTTCCGTAACCGGTGCACCACCGATTACGATCTTCACATCTTCCCGTAAGCCTGCATCTCTAAATGCATCAACCGTAGCTTTCATAGAATCAATTGCAAGTGTAAGTACACCGCTCAGCCCGATGATATGAATCCCGTCTTCTTTTGCTCTTTTTACAATTTCTGCTGCCGAAACATCGATACCCATGTCCACAACATCAAAGCCACTGGCTTCCAGCATTGCTTTTACGATGTTTTTACCGATGTCATGGAGGTCACCTTCCACGGTGCACAAAATCATTTTTCCTGCTTTTTCACTGGATTGCTGTAAAAGTGCCGGACGAATAATATCCATAGCCTCTGTCATTAATTCTCCTGAGAAAATCAGGTCTGATACAAAATATTCCTGGCTTGCAAAGCGCTCACCTACAATATTCATTCCTTCCTGGCACGCTTTCATCGCCTCACCGGCTTCTGAACCGCCATCCTCCATTACTTTCTCCAGCATTTCTAATACATCATCTTCCTCCAGATCTCCCATTGCATCCTTCAATCTTCCAAAATCATCCATATAAAATCCTCCTATCATCCGCATGATAAATTTTATTCACATAAGAAATACAGATATTTTATAATATCATCCTCCAGATTCATAACAATTTCCCTGGCGCTTTCCGGCGTTTCCGGATTTAATTCCAGATACTGCTCCCAGGTTCTGTAATACTTACTCTGGATAGGTGCTACTTCTGAATGTGTGTAATCATCCTTATTAAACTGCATACCTGCTGTCTCACCCGCATTTGTGTACACCCCATAATCCCGAACTGTCTCGCAAACAGCAATCAGATTCTCAAGGTTAATATCATTATATGTCAATGCTCCTTTATCAAACTGGAATATAAATTTACCATCCGGCATCATAATATCCAGGAATTCTTTTGTATAGTCGATGCATTCCTGTTTAGTAGCCGTTCTCAGCATTCCAAGAGGGAACAATCCGGCAAGTATATGTTTCCTGCCTAGTTTTTCTTTAACCAGCTTTGCATCACCCATCTCGAAAGTGAGGTATGTATCGGTCGGCATTTCATAGAGGTAATCCAGATAACGCATCCAGTCATGTTCACAAAACGCATTCATGTGAAGCCCAAGGGATGCATAGTCATTTGCCTGGCGCAGGAATGGTTCCCACCATAATTTTTCAAAATCTTTTTCTTTCATATACGTAGCCAGATGCAAGGGGAAGAATACCTGCCCATAATTACTGATCTTCTTAGGAATACCAACCATATAGTTAAGGGGATAAACTGCTTCCACTGCCGCTGCAATTTTATCACGTTTTCTGCGAAGATCCATACACATGCCGCTTAAACTTCTCATATTATCCGTTAAAATATCAAGTGGCGCATAACACATGGCTTTCGTTGCCGGATCCGCTGCATAATAACCATATTTCTGGGTCAGTGCTCCGATAATTGCTCCATTTTTCATCATAAACTGACTCCGCGCCGTCATCCCCTGATGTAAAGCAAACATGGATCTCACCGGATCTTTTGCAAAATCCAGAGCACTGTAATTTCTGGGGAGAATCTTCTCGATAAGGCAATCCACCGGATTTTCAATAAAATCATCATATTCTTCCGGCAAAAGGCCTACGGTGTTGGGATGCTGCATCAATCCTGCTTTATTTATTTTAAAGTTATTTGATTCAAGTGCCTGATAGGAATCCGGCATACGGATTGTTCCGCCGAATACACAGATATCAGAGGGAACTTTCTGGCACAGTTCATCTGCAGCCTGCATCAGTATTTCAGGATGCCAAGCAGCTTCTTTACCATCCACGCCAGCATAACCCGCAACCACTTCCAGTGTCAGATTGACATTGATCGGCACACGTTTCGGGATCTTGTTATCAAATACATCCCGAAAGATCTGCGTTCTCTCCTGTCTTAATTGTTCAACATCACCCATTAAAATACCTCCTTAATAAATGGAACCGTTTTTAGTTTTTGTTCTTCACAATCTCAATATAGGTATTAAAAAAAGACACCCCGCTGTGCCATTTCCATTTACCAATACTTTTTAGTTAGTTATTATCACGTATTTTTAGAATCACCACCCATTCTATGCCGTTATTTTGTATAAAATTATTGTATCATCTCGTCCAAATTGTGTCAAGTTATATATTATTTTAAGTATATTTCGAAAAATCCGTTATTATATTAACAAATATATCAAATTAACGGTTCTGATTCAAATTAAACCTTTTTAAGAAAAGCAGCCTAAAGTTTTCCACCGATTTTAACGTTCTGGCACCAAAAAAATAGTCCTGTAGTTTTATATTTCCATGGAAATTATAACAGCTGTATCATCTACAGCAAATATTATTTCTCTTTGCAGGTCATATAAAAATACCGGACTCTCTATTTTAATAGTTATGAAATTCTTTTACTGACGCACTATCAATCCCCGCTTAAAATCTGTCGAAACATCTGGTCAAAAGCCGGGTTTTCCTTTTTCAATGATATAAGCTTTCCATCCTTAGACAGGAAGCAATGCTCACTCTCGCCGTTACAGCGAACCTCCTTCGTACCTTTATCCCGGACAATATAAGCTAAGGTCATTTTAATGCCATTATATTTTTTTAACCTAGCTTCAATTAATACTGTGTCATTAAAGTGTATCATGGTTCTATACTGGCACTTTACAGAGAGTACGGGACTTATAATCCCAGCTTCTTCCATTGCCTGATAACCAAGTCCTGTCTGCTCCATCAGATCAATTCTTGCTTCTTCAAACCAACGGATATAATTGGAATGATGGATAATTCCCATCTGGTCTGTTTCGTAATACTGCGCTTTATGCTCGTAACATTTAAAATTCATCAACTGTCCTGCTCTCCTGTCATTTACTGCCTTTTTCCGCCAACAATAATTTCTGCAATTCATCCCCTGGCATAGGGCGTGCATATAAGAAACCCTGGATATAATCAATACCGGATTCCTTAATAAACGTATCCTGCTCCGGTGTCTCTACTCCTTCAGCCAGTACCTTTAAATCCATGTTGTGGAATATACCGGTCATACTGCGCAGCATCCCCGCCGATTTCGGCACTGCCATAGAGGACCATACCAGGCTTTTATCAATTTTAATGACGTCCAGCGGTGTCTCCATAACCGATACAATATTAGAATACCCTGTCCCAAAGTCATCCAGCCCCAGCATCACTCCGTGTTTATGCATCTCCTCGGCAAATCCGTTTACAAGCTTGGCACTTTCCGCCAGGACGCTCTCCGTTATCTCTATCTTAATCTTAGAATATGGCGTATTATTTTCTTTAATTATTTTCAAAACCTTTTCAGCCAGATCAAGCTGTGTAAACTGCACTGCTGAAAAATTCACATGAATCCCATCCAGCTCAATCCCCTGTGCAAGCAGCTGATTAATATAACAGCAAACTTTCTGTAGAATCTGATAGGTCATCTCGATAATCATACCAGTCTCTTCTGCAATAGGAATAAATTCATCGGGATAAACTGCACCAATGGGTGAATCCGGAATTCTCAGAAGGGATTCAGCCAACACAAATTTATTGTTTGTGGTATCTATAATCGGCTGATAATAGACATCAAAATCATTGTTCCTTAACTTCACTTTCAGAATTTCGGCTATTTGAATCCTGCGCCGCAATTCCCGCATCATGTCCTGCCCGCAATAATAAACTGCCTTTGTCCTGTCCTGCTTCGCCTTGGATACAGCGAACTCAATGCCGTTAATCAATCCCTCAACACTGTCTGCCGTTTCGGGATAACTTACGACGCCCATTGCGGACTGGATAATACAACTATATTCTTTAACCGTAAAGGGATCATTCATTCTTTCCTTAATAGTACCGATGATCTGTCGGATTTTATCTTCATCTGCATTCTTTTCCAGGATTGCAAATTCGTCACCACTGAACCGGAATAAATACTGTTTTTCAATGATCGTATGCAGGTAAGCACTGACTGCCTTTAAAAATGCATCACCGCTCTGTTGTCCAAAGGTATCATTAATCTGTTTAAAACCTCGCAGTGACAATACAACAATCGTAAACGATGAGTTTTCTTTTTTCCGTATCATCAGTTCCAGCATTTTTAAAAATTCCTGCCTGTTTGGTATATCTGTCAGATAATCAAAGGATATCTGTTTGTTTTGCAGATAAAGGTAGATCAGCAGCAAAGCACTGGTAGCAGCTGACCCTGACAACAGGATTGTGGGAAACAGCTGCTGGACGACAATTACTATCATCGCAATAAATGGAAAAATAGCCAGAATACGGCGTATTTTCCGCTCTATCCAGGCATGCTTAATCAGCACGATAACCATAGCTGCCAGGCAGTATATGTAGAATACCAGATAGGTGGTAATAATTAGCGGTCCCTGGGTATAGGTGCCGTCAGGTTCGATATTAAACAACAATTTACATGGAAGGTTTAGAATCGCCAGGAAGAGATAAAGGATACCCGGAATGCATGACCATCCGATCACTTTAAAAATGCCCTCATGATTTTCATATACCGTAGCTGTTGTGTAGTAAAAATAAGCCATCCCCATTAGCGGTGTCGCAATAAAATAAACAATCGTAACCGCCCAGGAAAGCTGATAGGGCACATGCTGGGGAAATGCCAGAAATGCCGTAGATAATATATTTGAAAACATGGCACAAAATGTTGACAGAAAACAACATTGAAATAAACGATTCTTTAAGGATGGAAGCAAATCCCCTTTTCTTGCATAAGACCAGATGATAATGAGAAAAACTACGGAAATACATTCCGCTGCCACATTCCACCTCAAAACTTCACCTTCTTCCTCTTTATCATCTGACAAGTATTCCCGGGTATCTGCTCTCCCAGAACCATTGTCTGTATTTATATTTTATTAAGATTATAACCGATTTCTGGAAAGAATTCAATCTGAAGTGAATGATTTTCTTACTGGATTTGCCGTTCCATTGCGGCCGCCCTATTCGCTCATTGGATAAACATCGCATCGCCGAACGAAAAAAACCGATATCTTTCCTTTACTGCCGTCTCGTAAGCATTCATGATCTTCTCTTTCCCGGCAAGTGCAGAAACCAGCATCAAAAGCGTAGATTCCGGCAGGTGGAAATTCGTAATCAGATGATCGATCATTTTAAACTGATACCCCGGATAGATAAAGATCTCCGTCCATCCGCTTCCGGCTTTTAAAACGCCATTTTCATCCGTAGCTGATTCTAACGTACGGCAGCTGGTCGTTCCCACAGAGATTACTTTTCCGCCGTTTTTCCTGGTATCGTTAATTATTTTTGCCTGATCTTCTTCTACAACATAGAATTCTGAATGCATGTGGTGCGCCGTGACATCTTCAACTTTAACCGGGCGGAAAGTGCCAAGCCCCACGTGAAGAGTCACATGGGCTATCTGAATCCCCTTATTCTGGATTTCTTTAAGCAGTTCCGGGGTAAAATGCAACCCTGCCGTAGGTGCTGCTGCAGAACCGTCATGCTTTGCGTAAACGGTCTGGTAACGGTTTTTATCCTTCAGCTGGTGGGTAATATATGGCGGCAGCGGCATCTGTCCAAGCTGGTCCAGAATTTCTTCAAACACCCCTTCATAGGAAAACTGAATCAGGCGGTTGCCCTCTTCTACTACATCGATGACTTCCCCCATTAAAAGCCCTTCCCCAAATGATATCTTAGTTCCTGGCTTTGCCTTTTTGCCTGGTTTTACCAGCGTTTCCCATATATTATTTTCTTTGCGCTTCAACAGAAGTACTTCAATTTTTGCATCTGTGCCAACCTTATTTCCAAAAAGGCGTGCCGGAATTACTTTTGTATCATTGACAACCAGGCAGTCTCCGGGATTTAAATACCCCACAATGTCCTTAAAAATCTCATGGCGGATTTCACCGGTATTTTTATCTAAAACTAACAGTCTGGAACTGGAACGGTCTTCCAGCGGATCCTGTGCGATTAATTCCTGTGGTAAATCAAAATAAAAATCTGATGTTTTCATGTGCAGCTCTCCTATATTTTCTGATTATGATGATTTTTCCTAAACTTTCTATAGTATAGCATCGTTCCTTCCACCTTTCAAGAGCGTATAAAAGAAGGCTTTCAGAAAGTACATCACTTACGTTTATCGTAAATTAGCTTCCATAAAAAGAAGACCTTAGCAAATTGCTAAAGTCCTCAATGGCTCCAGAGCATGAATAAAATTAATACCCCAGTAACGGAAGCACATTTCTTGGTTCTTCGATAATTACCAAATCAGCTTTTTCATCTGTATAGTGTTCCTGATCATGAATGATGACAAGATTATGTCCTTCAAAATATTTGATGTAATTTACAAATACTTCTGATGAAAGCGTTGTTCCCAGTAAAAGCAATACATCTGCCTTTTCAATTTCCTCTGTGGTCTTCGTCATCAGCCTGCTGTCTACCATCTCTCCAAACAGGGAAACCATGGGCCGTATGGGGATCTTGCATGTTTCACAGATCGGCATGCCTTTGGCATTTAACATATAATCCAGTGAATACTCTTTTTTACATCGTGGACATTGGTTATGGTAAATACTTCCGTGCAGGTTAATAATATTTTTGCATCCCATCTGTCTGCCATGCTCATAGATATTGGCGGTTACGATGCACTGAAGTTTCCCGGCCCGTTCCATTGCCGCCAGCGCTGAAGCCGATTCTGTTATTTCCGGCGGATTTTCCAGCATTTCATGAATATAAAAATCAAAAAACTGCTCCGGTCTGGTACTGTAGAAAGCGCTGGAGAAAATTTCTTCCGGTGATGCATCATACTTTTGCTCAATCTCATAAGCACGTAAAGGTTTTTTAACGCCTGTGTACCCTCCTTCTTCCATCATGCCGGATCCGCATAACGCTACCGTATACTGACTTTCTTCCAATATTTTTTTCAAATGCTCAATCTTGGTCATAATTCCTACCTCCTTCCTGCTCAAACCGGGCATTACAGCTTCACTGTTTTACAATACAGGAACCGCGCTTCGCAGGCCGCTTCCAAGTATTACAGATTCACTGTTTTTACGATGCCGCCCGGTATCATTCTGTTAAAATAATTATACAATTATTTTATATAAAATACCATTGATACTGTATGAAATTCAATTCCAAATTATTTCCAATTTGTTAAATTTAAAGTGTTTTTTCCTAATTATAACCATACCTCCCACTATTTTACTGCCTATTTTGACTTCGCCTCTAAATTAGATGTTATATTTGCTTTCCTAAATTCCTCATCTGCAATATTACAAGTGTCATGCAAATCAAAAATGTCAGCAGGTCAGCTATAGGACCGGACCACAATACACCGTTTAATCCCATAGCCGAAGTTAATATAACCGCAGAAAGTATTTTAAATACCAATTGATAAGAAAGGGATATTGCCGCTGCCTGAGCCGGTTTTCCAATCGCCTGAAAAAACACACCGGTGATTGTCTGAAAACCAAAAAATATATAAAGAAGAAAATATGTCCGGAAAAATTTATTTGAAAACTCCATATATAATTGATTCTCTGTATTTCCGAATAACCGTATGACCGGCTCCGGAAAGAATACAAATAAAATTGTGGCTGGTACAGAAGTCACTGTCCCCACCAAACTGGCATTTT
>OATB01000555.1_pt1 | contig 24052 bp, 22 predicted proteins | sample 1494941 | NCBI WGS metagenome assembly OATB01 (sample SAMEA2579931, study PRJEB22360) | human gut metagenome | reverse complement strand
AAATATAACATATAATGAATGTATAATCAATTCTATAGATTGAAAAATATATCATAATCTTTTGAGTGAAAAATTGTGCAATATGTATAAAAATTATACTTTAAATAAAAAATGTAGCCCGAAACATTATATATAATATAATCTTTATATAATGTTTCGGGCTATCATCAGCCATGAACTTATATGCAAGGCATCTAATTCTCCGTTACTATCATGTGCAGCTGATTCTCATATTCCATTATGCTCTCTGCCGTTGGCAAGCACAAGGCGTTTTTCTGTCTCCTCCATGATTCTGACAGCTGTTTGTACGCCGATGCCAAAACGGTCACATCCAGCCTCATGCATTTCCAATATTTGATCAAGCGTTCGGATTCCACCGGCTGCTTTTATTTTTACATAAGGTGCGGCGGCACGCATTTTCCGTATCGTATCGGCGTTTACGGGGATATTTGCCCATCCGGTGCCGCTTTTGATATAAGCGGCTCCGGCATCAGCTGCAATTTTACAGGCGGTTTCCAACTGGGCATCATTTAAATAAGAGGCTTCAATGATTACTTTGACGGGCACCTTCCGGGCTGTCTGTACCACTTGTGCAATGTCCTGTTCTACATATGAAAAGTCTCCTGATTTTAAAGCACCCACTGCAATTACCATATCCAGTTCCTGACAGCCTGCTTCCAGAAGCTGTGCGCTTTGCTGCACTTTGGAAAGTGTGGTGTCTGCGCCAGAAGGGAAGCCCACAACTCCGCCGGTATGTATGTCCGGATCTTCTTTTAGGGCATTTGCCAGATAAGGTGTAAAACAGGGCATGGAGAATGCACATATAAACTGGTATTCCTTAGCATAACGAATCATTTGAGTGACATCATCCATGGTATTTTCGGCACGGACACAGCTTACATCAATGTGCCGGTGAAGTTCCTTCAAGATTTGCTGGTTCATTGGATTACCCCCTTCAGATTGTATTTTTGTTCCTGCCGGTCATATTAGTATAAAGCTCATATTTCTTACCTATGATGGTTACATCGTCAAAGCAGACCGGTTTTCCTTTTTGGGAACAGCGTCTCTGGATGCAGAGCAGTGCTTCGCCCACCTCCACCTCCAGCATTTGCGCCTCTTCAAACTCTGCATTTTTTGCAAAGATCTTATCCGCTGCCTCATCAATTTCGATATGGTAAGTGTCCTCCAGAAACTGATACAGTGCAGAGAACTGATTACAATAACCGGCGATACCCGGAACCAGGGATTCCGGAATATAATTTTTCATGATCACAATAGGCTGTCCGTCCGCCAGCTGTATACGCTGAACTCTTGCAGCTTTTTCTCTTTCTCCTAATTGAAGTATCTGAGAAACTTGAGCCGGAGGCACCAGGGTATCGATATACATGCTCTTTGTGGTTACCGTAAAGCCCTTTTTCCGCAGCGTTTCCGTCACTGAGGTAACACAGTTTAGGCTTTGCCTGGCTTTATAATCCATAACCCGGGTGCCTCTGCCCTGCCGTACTTCCACGTAGTTTTCTTCAGCAAGAAGCTCCACTGCTTTACGGATGGTAATTCTGCTGACAGCATATATTTCTTCTAACTGGCGCTCAACGGGAATCATTTCCCCAACCTTATATTTTTCATCCAGGATGTCATTTTTTAATTGTTGGTATACTCTTAAATAGGCAGGTAAACGTTCGCTCATAACTGTCTTCTCCTCTTTTTATCTGTTTGCATCTAGTATATGCCAAACAGACAGCGTTCGCAAGTAGCTGCGGCAGAAAACATCATAGAAGCGTTCATTGTCCCGGTTGTATTAGGATTTGAATAAAACTTTGCATTGAACAAGTTCATGTATTATAATGAAGGCTGAAAAAATGAACCTAAACTTCATTTTTCATGTCATTAACAAAATGCATAATCTGAAATATTGTAATCACAAAACTATTTCACAAAAACTTTACATTATTCTGATAAAGGCATGATAAATATCATTTATATTAAATAACTGTAGGAAATAATTCACAAACACGAAAATGAAGTTTGGGCTACAGAAAGGAGCGGCAGAATGAATGAGATATCATTATGTTTGGTTTGATCTGGGAATGACTCTGGTTGAACCATCCAGAAGTTCGCTGTATCAAAAAGTATTAAAGGAGTTTCACATTGACCGGTCTGAGAACCGGATTCACAAGGCTTACCATTTGACGGATAAGTTGTTTATGAAAGAGTATCCCCATGTGCTGGGGACAGACGAGACTTGCTATATGCCCTGGTATATTGGAAATCTGAATTATTTTTTAGATGTCCGTCTTAATATTATGGAGGTTTACCAGAGGTTTAAAGAGATTCGGTCAAAAGAATCGGCAGGCTGGAAACCAATTCCCAGTGCATTGGGGGTTTTGAAAGAGTTGAAACGAAAAGGGATAAAAACGGGATTGATTTCTAACTGGGATCGTACCTGCAGGAAAGTTCTGGAGGAAAATCAATTACTGGATTTATTAGACACCGTGGTAATATCTTCGGAAATGGGAGTAGAAAAACCCGAAAGAGAAATCTTTGAGGCGGCTTTTGAACAAGGAAATACCAGTGCCGGAGAATCGCTGTACGTAGGAGATAATTACTATGATGATGTACTGGGCGCAGCAAAAGTGGAAATGAATTGTGTGTTAATCAATCCTTACGGAAACGAAGGAATTGAAGAGATCACCCATGATAAGATTATTTCCGATATATCAGAAATTATAAAGTTTGTAGATTAACAAATTTAGATAAGCATAGAAAAATAAATACCGGCATCCCGGAAAGCCTGTTCCGGGATGCTTGGCAAGGGGAGTGGATTATGAAAGAAAAGCAAATGGAAAAGGCAGGTAAGTATCTGTATGAGAGAATTGACGACCTGTTTGAAGAACTGACGGATACACAGCAGCAGGCAGCCATCTATATGAAGAAGAACTGGGAAAATATCTGTGTGATGACAGCTAAAGAGGTGGGAAAGCAGTCAAAAGTCAGTGAAGCAACCATTCATCGTCTGGCGGGCAGACTGGGTTATGAAAGCTTTCTGGATATGAAAAACAGTGTGAAAGAGAATCTGATGAAGAACCGGGCGCTGGTGAATCTGGAGCTGAAAAATAACACAGACCAGGAAAGCTGGCTGGAGGAATACTGGCATATGGAAGCAGCCAACCTGACTGGCACCCTGAGGATGAATGAAAAGGACAAGCTGAAGCAGGGCGCAAAGGAAATTGCGAATTGTGGAAGAGTCTGGATTATGGGGGACAAAATGGGCCTGGGCGTCTCTTCCTATCTGCATTTTGTATTGAACTACCTGCTGGGGAATGCCACACATCTGAATCTGTCCAATTATTATGAGCATATTGCTTTTATGAAAGAGGGAGATGTGTTAATTCTGGTGGGTTTCCAGCGGTATTGTAAGAGAACCCTGTCTGCGGCGAATCTGGCTAAGAAAAGGGGCGTCATTATTCTTGCATTTACTGACTGCAATCTGTCTCCGTTTGCGAAAGTGGCTGATATATCCTATTACGCCGCTACGGAATCCGTTTTTTTCCTGGATTCTTATTCATCCGTATTTACGTTGGCACAGGCACTGGTGGTAAAACTGGTAAGCCTGGACAAAGTAAGAATTAAAAGTAATGTAAAAAATACAGAAAAAATATATGAGGACTGTATGGAAAGGAACATATGAAACTGACAATCATAGGCTGCCACGGAGCATATCCCGTGAAAAATGGAGCAACTTCGGGTTATCTTCTGGAAGAAGGAGATACCAGGGTTCTGCTGGATTGCGGAAGCGGTGTATTATCCCGTTTACAAAATGTAATTGATTTAAAGGAGTTAAACGGTGTAGTTCTTACCCACTATCATCCCGACCACTGTGCAGACCTTGGATGCCTGCAGTATGCTGTCATGCTGGATGTTTTAACCGGCAGGCGAAAGAAAGGCTTTGCCGCGTGGGGACCCGGGAATGAAGACAGGCTGTCATATGAGCAATACTGCCAGGGATACAGTTATGTGGAACAATCCTATTTTCAAATCGGAGAGCTGGAATTTGAAGTGAACCTGAATCAGCATGAGATCCCCTCCTATGCGATTAAGGCAAGGAGAAAATCAGAAGACAAACCTAGAGATATATCTAGAGGTATATTAAGAGGTATATCAAGAGATAAATCAGAGTATAGATCAGAAGGCGTGCTGGTATACTCAGGAGATACCAATTATTACAACGGTCTGGCGGAGTTTGCAGGGAAAGCAGATTTATTACTCTGCGAAGCTTCACTTTATGCCCGTCAAAGAGGAGATGTCTGGGGGCATATGTGTTCCAGTGAGGCCGGGGAACTGGCTGCAAAGGCAGAAGTATCTGGTTTATGCCTGACGCACTTTCCTCACTATGGGGATATCCGAAACTTACAGTCAGAAGCAGAAAATGTATATAAGGGAAATATTATCTTGGCAGAACCGGGAATGAGCCTGTATTTGTAACTGGAATCCGGAATGAAGCCAATTCAAGACAGTACGGTTAGGTACGAAAGGAGTAATTTATGAGAGGATTTAAGAAATTAATGGTTTTTACATTAGCAGCAGTTATCACTGCATCAGCAGCAGGGTGCGGCAGTTCAACGAGCAAGTCAGAGGCTGGCAATACAGCCGTAACGCAAGCCGGAGAGAACAGTGAAACTGAATCTGCTGCGGCAGAGGGGGACAGCAAGAATAGCAGTGCAGACAGCAAGAATAGCAGTGCAGATAGCCAGAATAGCAGTGCAGACGGCCAAAGTACCGGTGGAGATGCCGGGAAGACAACTACAACCGGAGGTACCGTGAAAGTATCGGTTGGATCAGAGCCGGATAATTTAGATCCCATGCTATCTTCTGCAACGGATACATCTGCAATTATGATGAATGTATTTGAAGGCTTACTGGGATTCAATGAAAAAGGAGAATTTATCCCGGCACTGGCGGAAACTTATGAAATCTCTGAAGATGGACTCACTTACAGTTTTAAGCTGAAGCAGGGTATTAAATTCCACGACGGAGCGGATTTTACATCCAAAGATGTGAAATATACTTATGAAAAACTTGCCGGTTTAAATGGAGAAGCACCTCTGAATGAAACTTTAAACCAGCTTTTAGCATCGGTGGAAACCCCGGATGATTACAGCGTAAATCTCGTTTTAAAAGAGAAAAATGCAGGATTTTTATCCAAGGCAACAATATCGGTTGTAGAAAAGGACTATACTCAAAACAGTACAAAACCCATTGGTACCGGACCATTTAAATTTGTGGAATACATACAGGGACAGAAAGTGATTTTAGAAAAATATCAGGATTACAATACTATAGAAGAACGGGTTCCGGCTATTGACAAAGTGGAATTTAAGATCATGACGGATGCAAATGCCTGTCTGATGGGGCTGAAATCCGGTGATCTGGACATTACTTCCATAGATGCGAAGAATGTGGAAGCCCTGAAAAATGACTACAACATTGTACAGGGCCCCCAGAATATGGTGCAGCTTATGGCGCTGAATAACAGCGTGGAGCCATTTAACAACGTAAAAGTAAGACAGGCAATTAATTATGCGGTAAATAAGGAAGAGATCATCAATACTGTGGTAAATGGCAATGGAACAAAGGTTGATTCCTTTTTAAGCCCAAGTATGAGTACTTATTTTAATTCGAATTTGAAAAATTGTTATGATACGGATATCGAAAAGGCAAAAGTGCTCTTAAAGGAAGCCGGTTATGAGAATGGATTTAAAATGACCATTACCGTACCATCTAATTACCAGACGCATGTGGATACTGCACAGGTGATTAAAAACCAATTGAGTAAAATAGGTATTGAAGCAGACATTCAGCTGATTGAGTGGGCACAGTGGCTGGACGCCGTTTATGCAAAGGCTAACTATCAGGCGACCATTATCGGACACAGCGGCAAGCTGGATCCCAACGATTTCCTCAATCGTTTTGATTCCTCATATGATAAGAACTATTTTAAATTTTCCGATGCTCAGTACGATGATCTGATCCATGAGGCAGCGCTTTCCACGGATGATGCAAAAAGAGTTGAATTATTTAATGAATGCCAGCAGTTATTGGTTGACCAGGCAGCGGCAGTCTTCATTCAGGATCCGGATGTCATCTATGCTACTTCAAAAAATGTTCAGGGAATGAAAAATTACCCGGTTACGTTTTTAGATATGAGCAGTATCAGCCTGGCAGAATAGGCGGTACCAGGAGGTAATTTAGATGAAATACGTATTAAAAAAAATTGTAACTATGGTATGTACGTTATTTGTCATATCTTTACTGACCTTTGGCGTTTTTCAGATACTTCCTGGAAATCCGGTGGATGTGATTCTTGGAGTGGACGCAGATCCGCTCCAGGCACAGGCACTTGAGAAGCAGCTGGGTCTGGACCTGCCTCTTGGGGAGCGGTATGTAAACTGGATCGGGGATCTGTTTAAGGGAGACCTTGGGGATTCCATCCGTTATCAGGTTCCGGTGGGAGATCTGTTAAAGAGCAGCCTTCCCGTTACCATCTCGTTAACAGTATTTTCACTGTTGATTACGGTGGTTACTGTGATTCCGATTGCGATATTTCTGGCAAAAAATAATAATAAAAAATCGGCTTTATTCCTGTCCTTTTTGACCCAGATCGGTGTAGCAGTTCCGTCATTCTGGCTGGGAATTCTGCTGATCATGTTGTTTGCCGTCACACTTCAGATATTGCCCTCGGGAGATTTTATACCCTTTTTTGAAGATCCCCTTGGGTGTATCCGGTCACTTATACTGCCTTCTGTGGCAATCGCCATTGGTACCTCGGCAGTTGTTATCCGATATTTGAAAAATACCCTTTTGGATCAGATGAACCTGGATTATGTCAGGACTGCAAGAAGCAAAGGGGCGACACAAAAGAGAGTACTCTACCGGCATGTATTGAAAAATGCCCTGCTTCCTACAATTACAATTCTGGGAATGACCGTTGTAGATGTATTAGGCGGCAGTATAATTGTTGAGAATGTATTTAATTTACCTGGGGTCGGGCATCTTATTACCTCAGGCGTTGGAAACAGGGATTTTCCCCTGGTACAGGGACTGGTGTTTTATCTGGCATTCATGGTAATTGTAATTAATCTGGTGGTAGACCTGCTGTATACGGCAGTGGATCCCAGAATTCGTTTAGAGTAGGTGGCCGTTATGTGGAAAAAATGCAGAAATAATAAGAACTTTGTGATTGGATTTGGAATGGTTGCATTTTTAGGGCTGCTCCTGCTGCTGAGCTTCATCTATTTACCCTACGATCCAAATGAAATGGATACGTTAAACAGTTTTCAGGCACCGTCGGCTGCCCATCTGCTGGGGACCGATAACTTTGGCAGGGATATTTTCAGCCGAATTGTAAAAGGATCTCAGACAGCATTTCTGGTGGGGATTACGGCAGTTGCAATCGGCATGGCTGTGGGTGTGATACTGGGTGCAGCAGCCGGGTATTTCCAGGGGTGGATTGATAAGGTAATCATGTTAATCATGGATGCGAAAATGGCATTTCCGGGAGTAATTCTGGCGCTGGTATTTATCACAATCTTTGGAAGCGGTATACTGAATACCGCCGTGGCACTTGGAATTATGGCAATTCCCAGGTTCTGCCGGATGACAAGAAGCGGATTTATGCAGATTAAGGAAATGGATTATATCAAAGCAGCAAAGACGAGGGGCGCATCAAATATCAGAATTATGTTTATACATATCCTGCCCAATGTCGTATCCTCTTTGATAGTTACGGCATCCCTTGGATTTTCCAGCGCAGTTTTATCGGAAGCGGGATTAAGCTATCTGGGACTGGGAATTCAGCCCCCCGATGCCAGCTGGGGAAAGATGTTATTTGAAGCTCAGGGCTATCTGTTGACAAATCCCTGGTATGCAGTGGTTCCCGGTGTCATGATTACCATTATGGTATTGGGATTTAATCTGTTGGGAGACGGGATCAGAGATGTAACGGACTGACGCAGATATCAGACACTCCCACAGACTGTGGCGCACAGCTGTCAGAAAGCAATTCTCAAACACACTTTAAAGCGTGTTTGAATGATCAAGGAGGAAGGAAATGGATAATCAATTAAGGATCGAAGATTTAACGGTAGAAATCAAAAATCAGAATCGATACTATAAGGCACTGGATGGCATCACCTTTCAGGCAAAAGAGGGAGAAATTGTAGGACTCGTAGGGGAATCAGGATGTGGAAAGAGTTTATCCTCCCTGGCAATTATGAGGCTTCTTCCTCAGGCGGCAAGGGTATCTGCCGGACAAATCTGCCTGGGAGAAACAGATTTACTGAAGCTTTCGGAAGAAGAGATGTGCGGGATCAGGGGAGCTGATATCTCAATGATATTCCAGGAACCGATGACTGCCCTGAATCCTCTGATCACGGTAGGAAAACAGATAGAAGAAGCATATCTACTCCACCATCCGGGAGAAAAAAGTAAGGCCGTTGAAAAGGCAAAAGAAATGATGGAGAAAGCAGGGCTCTCCAGAGTAGACAAGCTCTATCGGGAGTACCCCCATCAATTGTCCGGAGGGATGAAGCAGAGAATTGTGATTGCTATGGCACTGATCAACCATCCGAAGCTGATTGTTGCAGATGAACCAACTACGGCACTGGATGTAACAATCCAATATCAGATACTGGAACTTCTGCGGGAGTTGAATAAGGAATTTCGATCAACCATTTTATTTATATCCCATGATCTGGGCGTAGTGAAAGAACTGTGCTCCAGAATTATTGTAATGTATGCCGGGAATATTGTGGAGGAGGGAAGTACAGAGGAGATCCTGCAGAATCCAATGCACCCGTATACAAAAGGACTTCTGGAATCCATACCCACGCCTCAGAAAAAGGGTGAAGTCCTCTATAATATTCCCGGCATCGTAGAGCCACTGGCTAAGAGAAGCCAGACAGGATGTGTGTTTGCAAAACGATGTCCAAATGCCAAAGCAGAATGCCAGACACAAAAGCCGGAAATACAGAAAATAGAAAGCAGAAGAGTTGGCTGCCTGGAGGTAAAAAGCATGGAAACACAGGATGACGGGTGTAATAAGGCTTCTGCATGAAGCAGACGGCAGTCATACACGATTAAAAGCTGATAGAAAAGTCTGCATGAGAAATTCAGAGGCAAAAAATCGCAAATATCGACGTTACCCAGAAGACGTGTTATAATTGAATAAAAGTAAACGAGGAGGTTCTCAATGAAACTTTTATTTAAACAACGTGTATTTACCTGGCTTGACAGCTATGATATTTATAATGAATATGATGAAACAATCTTTACGGTAGAGGGAAGGATCTCATGGGGACATAAATTGATCATTTATGATCAGGGGGGCAGGGAAGTTGGTGAGGTAAAGGAAGAAGTACTGACATTTCTTCCCAGATTCCAGATGCTGATTCATGGTAAAGAGATTGGAATCATACAAAAAGAACTGAGCTTTTTTAAGCCTAAATTTTATCTGACATGCAATGACTGGGAAATTCAGGGAAATGTAATGGAATGGGATTATGATGTACATAGCAGTACGCGTCATATTATGCATGTGGAAAAACAATTATTCAACTGGTCTGATACCTATGTCATGGATATAGCACGGGATGAAGATGCTTTAATGTGCCTGATGATTGTTTTGGCGATTGACGCTGCAAAATGCAATAGAGGATAAATCCCAGTTTCCATTATATGGAGGGATACGAATGAAATTCGAAAATGTAAATGAGCCTTTACTGGAAGTAAAAGGGCTTAGTAAATATTATACAGCAAAAAGCAACAAGATACTTAGTAAAAGAAAAGATATAAAAGTTGTGCAGCATATAGATCTGGGTATTTATCCTGGTGAGGTATTTGGACTGGTGGGAGAAAGCGGATGCGGTAAGAGTACATTTGCCAAGATGCTTGTGGATGTCATCAATCCCACAAAGGGGCAGATTACCTATAAGGGCAGAAATTATTCAGCCATGAGCCATCAAGAGAAAAAAGAATATCATAAGCAGATCCAGATTATTTTTCAGGACCCTTATTCCTCTTTAAATCCGAAGAAGAAAATTGGATGGATCTTGGAAGAACCATTGAAGATTCATTTAAATCTAACATCGCAGGAGCGTAAGATGAAAGTGGAAGAGGTATTGGAAGAGGTGGGATTGGATGCAAGTTTCAAGGGCAAGTATCCCAATGAACTCAGCGGCGGCCAGAGACAGAGAGTAAGCATTGCAGCTGCGCTGATGCTCAATCCGGAACTTATTATAGCGGATGAATCTGTTTCAGCCCTGGATGTATCCATACAGTCTCAGATTCTGAACTTGATGAAGAAACTTCAGGAAGAAAAAAATCTCACCTATTTATTTATATCCCATGATCTAAACGTAGTGCAGTATATGAGTGACCGCATAGGAGTTATGTATTTTGGGAAGCTGGTGGAGGTAGGAAGTGTAAATGATATCTATCATGAACCGAAGCATCCTTATACGAAGGCATTGCTTTCTTCCATTCCATCTGTCAGCGGAGAAGAGAAGCGGGAACGTATCCTACTGACCGGTGATGTACCGGATCTTTCTGCACCTCCAGGCGGCTGCTCCTTTCATAGCAGATGTCGGGAGATGAAAGAATCCTGTAAGGAAAAATGTCCGGAATTAGTTGATATTGGAAATGGGCATTTTGTGAGCTGCCACTGTGTGCCATCGTCAGCGCCATAATAATTGCCGGCACCATTATGATCATCAGCGCCATAATAATTGCTGGCACCATTATGATCGTCAGCGCCATAATAATTGCCGGCGCCATTATGATCGTCAGCGCCATAATAATTGCCGGCGCCATTTGATCATAAGCGTTATTGTAATCATCGGTATCATCAGCATCTTAAGATTGGATAAATATGGATGAAGTGATGTAATCAATAGTATGGTAAGGAGAATTGAAATATGAAAATTGGAGCAATATCCGATATACATTTAGATGTGAATGAAGGGTATCCGGTAATAGAAGCGATTTGTAATAGAATCCGGGAAGAACAACTGGATGTATTGCTGGTGGCTGGGGATATCTCCAACAGCTGCCGGACAAGTATCCCGAGCCTGAACCGTCTAAATGAAGAAGCTGGCATTCCGGTATATTTTGTCCCGGGAAATCATGATATGTGGGATCAGGAAGAAGAATTTGGAGATGCCAGAAAAATTTATGAAAAATATGCATCCAGAAGTGACTGCCTGTGCGGGAAGATAACAAAGCTCAATGAAGAATGTGTTGTGATCGGTAACATCGGCTGGTATGACTATTCCTTTGGGGCATCGGATTATTCGGAAGAGGAATTTCTGAAGAAAGCACACAATGGCAGGGTATGGCAGGACAGTATCATGGTGAAATGGCACCAGAGTGATAAAGATTTTCATAGGAAAATATTACAGGATCTGGAAGAAAAGATACAGTCGTGTGAAGGTAAGAAAATTATTGTGGTTACCCATATGGTTGGGATACCGGAACTTAAAGTGCCCACGGAAAGACCTGACTGGGATTATTTTAATGCCTTTCTGGGAAGTGAAGAGTATGGGGAACTTTTTGAAAAATATAAGGTGGATTACAGCATTATGGGTCATGTGCATTACCGTAAGGCTCTTCAGAAGAATGGAGTGGATTACCGGTGTGTATGCCTGAATTACCATACGGAGTGGAAGAGCGGGGACCTGGCGAAGGAAGTCGGGGAGGCGATGCAGGTGATTGAGGTATAATATAAGGTTATAAAATATATAAAGATTATGATCAAAAAGTTAAAAAACTGCCCCGTCCGGCAATCTTAGGTGATTTAATAGGAATCCAGATAAGCCAGATAAAGCAGTTTTACGTCAATTATAATTCTTTGGTAGAGCTTATACGGGATGCACTAGCGTAAAATTTTATTCGGATTGATGGAAAAGATAAAAAAGATAAAAAAGATAAAAAAGAGAACACTACTTTGTGTTAAAATGTATTATGCGACCAAACAAAATACAAACAAGAGAAGATGAAATAAAAACATTCAAAAGTGAAATGAAGTTTAAAACAAATTTGTATGAAAATATAATGGTTTACCTGCTGAAAAACAGGTTCTATATTGAGGCTAAAAAGCAGGTTGATGATGTAAAATTGTCATATAATGCTATAACAATTGTTTTAACAAAACTTCGATTATTAAATGGAAAGAGGTGAATTTATATGGATAATATTAAGTCGGATTTTCTCCAGAATGTTTCGAATTTATTAAAACTAGCAAAGAAAAACGTCAAAACAGCAGTTAATATTTCTATGGTTTATACGTATTATGAGATTGGGAAGAGAATTTTTCTTGAAGAGCAAAGTGGTCAAGAAAGAGCAGGTTATGGTAAGTATTTAATAAAAGAACTGTCTGAATATTTGACAGAACAATTCGGAAAAGGTTTTTCTACTACGAATTTGAAGCAAATGCGTCAATTTTATTTAATATACGCTAATGATCAAATTGGTCAGAAGGTGTCTGACCAATTTAGTAATTTACCTACAACAGATAACGGTAGGAGGTTTTTTCTGAGTTGGTCTCATTATTTAAAACTTATGAGGATTGACAATGCTGATGAAAGACATTTTTATGAAATTGAATCACTGAAAAATGACTGGAGTCTTATTGAACTCAAAAGGCAGTATGACAGTTCTTTATTTGAACGTGTATCCTTAAGTACCGATAAGGAAAAAATATATCGCTTATCACAAGAAGGGCAGATAATAGAGAAACCAGAGGATATGGTAAAGGATCCATATGTATTAGAGTTTTTGGGTTTACCTGAGTTACCGGAATATACAGAGACGGAATTGGAATCCAAGATAATTGACCATTTACAAACATTTTTACTTGAACTTGGTACAGGATTTGCTTTCATAGGGCGTCAGGTTAGATTTACCTTTGAAGAGGAGCATTTCCGGGTTGATTTAGTATTTTACAATAGATTACTTAGGTGTTTCGTATTGTTTGATTTAAAAATAGGTGAATTGAAACATCAGGATATTGGACAGATACAAATGTATGTTAATTATTATGATAGAAAAGTAAAGTTACCAGAGGAGAATCCAACAATTGGCATTATTCTTTGTAAGGATAAGAACCAGTCAGTGGTAGAGATGACTTTACCAGAAGATAATAGTCAGATTTTTGCAAGCAAATATCAAACAGTTTTGCCAAGTAAAGAAGAATTACAAAAACTCTTAAATGAACAAATATAATTTTGTCCTACCTTTGATATGTGCTGACGGAAATGGAAGGATGATATGCACCTCTTATCCAGTTTTTTGAACAGGAGCAGGAACGGAATTGTTATTCAAGAGCGGAAGAGTACCCTTCTGAATTAGGAAGGACTCTTCTTTTTTTGTAGAAAGAAGGACAAGCTGTCATGAATCATGATCTGAAAGATCTCTGACATAGCTTATCGCCTTGCCAAGCATTTCAGTCAGGACTGCGGTATCAATATCTACAAGTTTGTTTATATACACACAGCTTTTACCTGATGAGGTCTTGCCCAGCCGTTTTAGATAGCGTTGCAGCACTGGTTCATCCAAATAAAGATGCAGAGTGATTTTTCTTTTTGTCACAGAAAAGCCGGTGGCGTAGATTTCAGCGCTGTATCCGGAGGCGCAGCGGTATTTGTAAGTTCCATAGCCGATAAACTTTTCACCCCAGACCACTGGCGGTTCGCCAACGGCTTTTTCAAATATATCCAGTAAAGCTTTTGCGTCGGCCTGCTTCTTTTTATCGGGAATTGCTGCAATTACCTGTAGGGGGTCTTTGTCAGTAGGCTGTGTTTTCAGTGTGTATTTACTTGTCATATTGAGCTCCTTTTGCTTTAGCAGATTAATTTGTGAGAAAGCCACATTATTAGTTACTTTCATTATTCTTCAATAGCGAAGGGTTTATTCTTAAATGTAAATATGTTTGAAACTGGCATTAAATTTTAATAATAAAAAACGGAGCGTATTAAATTCGATGTGATGTGACCCTGAAGAATCTGGCAAGGTCAGTTCATATGGAAAAAACACTCCGTTTTTAGTATTTTATAATGGCAGATCCTTCTTTTGGAACTTTATCGCGCCTAAGGTATAGAAAATAATCGCAATATTAATCAACACTCCTAATTTCCATATAATTGAACTATCCAGGGCAGAGGTACTTCCATTTGCAAGCCCTCCGTTTTTGTATACGTCTAAAAAATATTGTTCTAATGTCAAATGCTCCTCATACAGAGAAGAAATAGGATATTGCCTCAAATCTTTTAATAATGGATTGAGTTTATTTTTAGGTAATTTTGTGCAGATATTGTTATCGTAACTTATATTTTCACTCTTTCTCCATCGATTTACAAACGCTGTTGTATCTTCACTATTTTGAAATGTAATATGGTAAGTATTCATATCCCAATGGCGAAGTTGGTATAAGTCCAGAATATCGATGATTTTACCATCTTTTATCATGGCAACGCTATCGCACACTTCTTCGATCTCTTCAAAGATATGGCTAGACATGAAAATGGTAATCTGCTGGATCAAATAGAGAATGAATTTATGGATCAGCTTATACAGCAGTTTCCGAAAAACTTTATTCCGGGAAAACCTGTGAACCTGCAAACGCTTTCGTTAGAGTGTGCTTCAAATTATTAAATAATAGGCACCACTTATAATGGCAGCTGATATATCCGCCACCATTTTATGTGAGATTGAAAAAGAAAGTTATAGAAATGATTTAAGTAAAGAAGTAATTAAGTATCCATTATAGCGTTTGAAATCTGGTTCTAAAGTTTCTTATTTTGGCTTCAATCAACCGGATTGTAGCTGTAAATTCATCATCTGATTTACCGGTTGGGTCTGTAAGACCCCAATCTTCACGATATTTGCAAGGCATGGCAGGACAGGCAACATTGCATCCCATAGTAACGACGATATCAACATCCGGAATATCCGATATCATCTTAGGTGCCTGGGATGTGGCCATATCAATGCCATAGATTTCTTTAACAAGCCTTACTGCATCAGGGTTAATCTTTTGAGCGATCATTGTTCCGGCAGAAAAACACTCGAATTGATCGGATGCAAACTTCTTGCAAAGTGCTTCTGCAATCTGTGACCGGCAGGAGTTATGTACACAAATAAATGCGACTTTCCGTTTCATTCTGTTCAACCTCATATTCATAATATTCGATATGAAAACAATAACATTAAATTTAAAAGATGTCAAATTGATATTTTTTTGGTATGGAACTAAAAATTTGAAATCAATTTTCTTAAAATAATCCAAAAACTACAAATTATTACAAGTCATAACCGATAAAGCCTTGATAAAATATTATATTGTCCTAATTTAATCCTAAAACTATTTCTGTTCTTTATGGTAATATATTGTCATATAGAAGTAAATATTTCTTCAATAATTGCAATGAACGTCAGAAATAAACAAGTATTTATTGAGGATTCATGCTTCATGGTCTGCTAGAGCTCTATTCAGACAGTAATGATAGTGACAGGGCATCACTATGGTTACTTTTCGTATGGAATACTGGGTGCAACCAGAAAATGATAATGAAAAGGATGAGGGAATATGAAAAAAAGCGGAAAAAAGTTTACGGCAGGTATATTAATTGGTGTATTAACGGCTTCTTCTCCATTTTCGGCTATGTCCGGGATCTTATATGTCCATGCAGAGAGTAAAGCAGAAGAAGAGCCATTGACTCAGCAAGTGACGGAATCTTATGAAGGCATCCGGAGTAGAGACAGAAATGTCGAAGTATATGATGTAGAAATTGCTGAAAATTCAAGTGAAGCAGGAAGAGCGGCTTCTGAATTAACGCCAGAAAATAAAGATCAGCCAGCAGAAGATTTAGATGACCTGAAACGGGCAGTGACAAAGGCTGAGACATTGGAGCAGCAGCAAGAAGATTATAAATGCTTTACGGTTGAAAGCTGGGCTAGGGTGCAGGAAGCTCTGAATGATGCCAGAGCACTGCTGGTACAGACGGGAATAACCCAGTCTGAAGCTGATGCAGCATTTATGAATCTGATAGAAGCGTGTGACTTATTGGAAGACAGCGTACAGAAAACAGGTTTAAAGGCGGCGGTCGATGGAACTAAAGTTATCCTGGCAGACGAGTTGCAGTTGTCAAAGTATACTCCGGAAAGTATTGAAGCAGTAAAGGCGGCACTTGTAGAAGCGGAAAAAATATTAGCAGATATCCGTGCGGATGCTGGAGCTGTTAACCAGGCAAGCAGAAATCTGATGGATGCCGTTACCAGTATGAAAGAAACACAGAAGCCATCTAAGACTGAATTGAATGCTAAAATTGCGGAAGCAAAGGCAATTAAAAAGGGAAATTATACCGATGCATCCTTTCAGGCATTGACCAATGCCATTGCCGCGGCAGAAAGAGTGTCGGCGGATCAAAATGCTACACAGGCAGCGATTGATGCCCAGGTGAATGCACTGAAAAATGCAATCAGCAATCTGAAGGTAGAAATACCACAGCCTTCAAAGAATGCCTTGTATGCAAAAATTGCACAGGCAAAATCGATAAAGAAAGGCAATTATACAAATGTGTCCTTCAACGCACTGGTATCAGCTATAGCAGCTGCAGAAAAGGTTGCAGCAGATTCAAAAGCTACACAGGCTTCCATCGACGCGCAGGTGAATGCTCTTACAAGAGCAATTCAGGGATTGAAGATTGACGCAGATAAAGAAGCGGCAGTGAAGGTAAAAGCAACTACGGTTTCTGTAAAAGCAGCAAATAAGGCTTCCAGATATATTAAATTAAGCTGGAAAAAAGTTTCCGGAGCGGACGGTTATGTAGTGATGAACAAAACCGGCAAAGGATGGAAAACGATTAAAACAATTAAGAAAAACAGTTTGGCATCATATGTATATAAAAAAGCAGATCTTGGAAAAAAGTACACCTTTGCAGTAAAAGCGTACAAGAAAGCAGATGGCAAAACCGTATACAGTAAGTATCATTCCGTATCTCTGAAAGCGGTGCCTCAGAGCCCGGATATAAGAACGAAAGTATATAAGGGAAGCATAAAAGTAACCTGGAAGAAAGTATCTTCTGTGGTATCAGGATACCGAATTTACAGAAAGACAGGCAGAACCTGGAGCCGTATCGGAATTGCAGACCGCAATGACACCAGCTTTAGAGACAAAAAAGTGAAAAAAGGAAAAACTTATACATACAAGGTACGTGCCTTTAAAAAGGCAGGCGGCAAGAATATCAATGGCAGATACAGTGATGAGATAAGGGTTGTTGCTAAATAGATAAAATAGTGATTTGCAAACATAAATTTATAAAAGGACAAGTCGGTTATAGAGCAAATTTTAAAGCCGGATATAATAAAGAGCGGGAATTATAAACTGAAATGTTTATAGTTCCCGCTAAATGCATTTTTAGAAATCTGTATATAATTTCTCAAAGATTTTTATTCCGGTAGTCAGAAGGTGATAAGCCGGTCAATTCTTTAAAAAAACGGCTGAAATAGTGCTGATCCTCATAACCGACTAAGGTACTTATCTGCTTAACAGACAAATCTGTATGTTCCAGAAGCAGCTTTTTTGCTTCGTCTATGCGAAGCCGCAGGAGATATTTAACAAGGGATTCCCCGGTTTGCTTTTTGAATATTCTGGTGAGGTAAGATGCATTAAAATTATATTTCCTTGCCATGTCTTCAACCGTGATTGGTGAAGCATAGTTTTTCTTCAAAAAACGTTCTATTTCTAAAATGACAGTAGAGGCATCTGTACATTTTCCTGATTGTGCCCGGAAGATTTCCTGGAATAGAGCCAGGGTTTCTGCAAATAATGAATCAATTCCTTCTGCCATCTGGATGCAGTTATAGAGCCTCTTTTCGTGTGCAATATTTTCTTCGTTTGTTGTTTCAAAGTCATTTTCTGTTAAGCGTAAAATTTGCAAAAGCTGACTTTCGATCATATACTGCGGGCATTTTAAATTTTGCCACTGATTGAACTGAGCCTCCAGAAACTGTGAAAAGGATGCAAAGTTCTCAGATTTGGCAGATGCAGATAATTTGTTAATATGGGAAAAGTCAAGCTTAGTATGTCCGGCAGTGGATTCTGAAGTAATAACCTGTGATAAACCGAGAATTAAGCCATGGTATAATCGGTTTCGCAGAATCCTGGCTGAAGTTTCAATATCCTGATATACCATATAGTGTTCACAGAGTGCAATAGAAACCGGAGTGTATATTTTTTCCAGAACACTCTGCAGTGCGTTGGCATGCTGCTGAATTTCTTTCTCATCATTCTGATTGGCGGTAACAATTAAAAATTTCTGGTTTATGTCCCGTTCGTCAATCAACCACCAGCTTTCCTGTTCAGAAAAACAGGTATCCAGTGCTTTTTGCATAGTCTGTTCTGAAAATAGAGAGGCAGCATCTGCCTGAACTGTCAGCCCGGATATATGGTTTTTTAAATTACCAAAACAAATCAGGAACAGCATAAAGTGCCTGTCGGAAAAAGAAAAGGGCATAAGCGTATCGGAGACCTGCCCTGCAAGAGCAGAGGAGAGAATGCTGCGTTCAATGGATTTCTCTTTTTGCTTTATGGTATCCTGCATTTTCCTTAAGATGCTTTCCAGATTTGCTTCTTTTACCGGTTTTAACAGATAATCTGCAACGTCATACCGGAGCGCGCTCCTGGCATATTCAAAGTCATCATAGCCGCTTATAATGGCAATTTGAAGAGCAGTATTTTTTTCCCGGATGCGCCGGATTAATTCCAGCCCGTCCATCATAGGCATTTTAATGTCCGTAAATAAGATTTGGGCTTTCGTTGATTCCAGAAGTTGAAGGGCATCCAGTCCATTGTAAGCGCTGCCAACAACCTGGAAATCAGGAGATATATTTTCTATTTTCTTAATGATATTTTTCAGTATCAAAGATTCATCTTCCGCAACAATAATGCGGACAGGTCTAATAGCTTCCATAATTTTTATCCTCACTTATAATTCCGCCTATTGTAACTTCCGTTCCGCCTTCTGGAAGATTTCTTATTTTGAAGACAGCATCTTCCCGGTAAGCCAGCTTCAGGCGTATATACAGGTTAATCAGCCCCATGCCATCTATTTCCAGTTCCGGAAGTGATTTTTCCGGGACGATGGATGCCAGTGTGTTATCCAGTGCCTCTAATTTTTCAGGATTGAAACCAGATCCGTTATCGGTTACTTTGATGTACCAGATGTTTTCTTTGGTTATTCCTTCAATATGTATCACCCAGGGGGGAATTACGTCAATGGCATACTTGATACAGTTTTCAAGGAGAGGCTGAATAATCAGTTTGGGTATACGGATCCGGTACATAGATTCATCTATATCAATATCGAATACTAGCCTTTCCTCAAACTTGATTTTCATTAAATTCATGTAGGCGATGCTCTGCTCAATTTCCTGCATTAGGATTACCTTCTGCATATTGTTGGAGGAAATATAACGCAGAATGGAGGAAAGGTCATCGCAGACATCGATAATTTCTTTCGTACAGTCTTCTTCCGCGAGTATGCTGATGGTGGATAAGGTGTTATAGAGAAAATGGGGATTCATCTGGGACTGCAGTGCAAGCATTTTTGCCTGAATTTCGTGGGAACGCAGAGATACTACTTCATCCAGGGAGGCCTCCAGCTTTCGGTTCATGGACTGAAAGGAATGGTATAGTTGATTCAGCTCATCATATTGGCTGCTGTAATCAGGAACGGTGTCCTTTGAAATTGTCTTTAAATCCAGGCGGGTGGTAATTTCCTGCAGCTTTCGAAGCGGTATAACCAGACTTCTGGATATCTGATAGGAGATTAAAAGTGTAGTAAGCAGTATTGCCGCCAGTGTTAAAAAGATAATGTTTCGGAATTGGATAATAGGTTTTAGCAGTACGTCTTTGGAGGTCTCCACAAGAAATGTCCAGCCAAACTGCTCAGAAGTCCGGTAAGCACAGTAAGTATTGCCAGACTCAGCCGTGCTGCCCTGGAGAATGCCGTTAGAAGATCCAATGTCTGTAATCCCTTTCCAGTATTCACTGGTACTTCCGTTCTGCTTTTCATGGCTGGTGTTCTGATTTGCATAAACAATATAGCCATTTTCATCCAATATATATAGGTTATAAGATTCTGTTTTATTGGAAAGAGTCTTATCAATAATCTTTTGAATTACAGAGAAAGGCTGTTGGAGTTCCAGAATTGTATTATGGGGAAGGGTATTTTTCTCGCTGAAGGAACGGCAGAGGGAAATGACCGGTTCCTTTTCAAAACCCCAGTCATCTGAATGAGGCTCAAGCAGTACTTTATTACCCTTTGCATTCATAACATCAGAGATCCAGGCCAGGTCTTTTACCTTTTCAGTGGAAATAGTCTTAAAGGTGCTGGATTTTGATAAATTAATATAATGGTCTTCAAAATCGAAAAAATTAATGGATATATTATCAATTCTATAATCCAAAGCGCCAAATACCATATCGGAAAAGTCCAACTTTTTCTGGGCGCTGTCACGTGTAAAACTATACAGATCTTGCTTCAGAAGTGCTTTAATCGGTTTGGATACGGCGATACGTTTGGAATAGTTATTGAGCCGTTCCAGCTGGGTATCGATTTGGGTAGTCAGGTTATCACATTTATCCACCAGCGCGTTGGAAGCATTCTCCTTTAGTGAATTGGATACGTATGCATAGAAAAAAGTCACTAAAATAAGTATCAGAATTACAATTAGTTTTGAATAGCTTAAAAAAAGATTGGATTGAATGGACTTTTTCATATCTTCCCCCAAAAATAGTTCTTATTTTCTTAATCATAGCCGTTCTTTTATAGAAATACAAGTAATTATTTGTTAAAAAAAGGCAGGAAAAGAAGAAGTAGGAAAAGTCCACAGTGAAAAGTAAAAAATGTGTAAATACAAAAATATAATCGGGTGCTATAGTGTAAACATGTTAAACAATAAGGAGGAAGCAAAATGAAAAGAATGAAATTGAGAAAGGTTTTGGGGGTAACGCTGGCAACGACATTAGCAGTAACAACGCTTGCAGGATGCGGAGGAAGCGGGGATGGAAAAACTGCAGATACGGAATCGAAAGGGACGGAAGCGGTTCAGGAAACTACAGGTGGTACTGCAGGTGATACTCAAAGCGATACTACAGTGGGTGAAACGGAAGCAGCAAAAAGCGGCGAAGCGAAAGAAGGAGGAGTCACGATCACTGTAGCAGCATCATCTAACTGGATCAAGGATATTGATAAGGAACTTGCTACAAAATATGAGGAAGAGTCCGGCAATACAATTCAATGGCAGGCAAGCCCCGATGACCAGTATACCAATGTTCTGAATTCTAAATTTGCTGTAGGTGAAGGCCCTGATATTTATCTCACCCAGTCAGGAGCGGGAATTGAGGAATATCAGCCGTCTGAACATGCTTTGGATCTGTCAGGAGAAGAATGGGTGTCACGTTACCGCGACTGGGCAAAAGAAGGAACTTCTTATGACGGGAAAATAGTACAGTGCCTTACCTGGAGTGCTGACGGATGGGCAATGCTTTATAACCCTGATATTTTTGAAAAAGCAGGTATTAAAGAAGTGCCAAAGACCTTTGACAGCTTCATGGAAGCCTGTGAGGCGATTAAGAATATAGGCATTACTCCGATCTATGAACCGGGGGCAGCGCAGTGGCATCAGGCAACATGGCTGGATACAATATCTGCACAGGCAGAAGAAAGTAAGCCGGGGCTTCGGGATTCCCTGAATCAAAACACTGCAAAGTTTACAGAGCAGGAAGGGCTGTTAAAAGGCCTGGAGCAGATGAAGCAAATTGAAGAAGCGGGTTATTTTGGAGAAGAATTTATGTCGAACACCTGGGAGAGCAGTGTGGATAAAATGATAACCGGTGAATATGCGATGACGCTGGTATATACCACTTTCCAGAATGAAATTATGGCAAAAGATCCATCTACCAATGCAGACAAGTGGGAAATGTTCACCGTTCCTCTAAATGACAATACGGTATTTGCACAGTCTTCAGGCGGTGTAGGGCGTAGTATCAACAAGGATTCTAAAGTGATCGATGCAGCAAAAGATTACTTTAATTTCCTCACCAGAAAAGATAATCTGGAAGTCTACTATGCAGCCAGACAGGATCTGGGACAGTGTTCATTCACAGATATTGAAGGTAATGTATCCAATGGTTATAAGACTGTAGTTGCAAATGGCACAGGTGTGGGGCAGAATTTTGAAACAGGTGTAACCAACTGGAACGGTACGGAAATAGGGATTCAGGTTCAGAATATGTATCTGGGCGGAACGGCTATGGAAGTGCTGGAAGGCATAGATGCTATGAGAGAACCATTATTCGAAAAATAGAGTGTTTTTATGTAAAAAGAGGTAATGGATAAGTACAATCATTACCTCTTAAATATTAAGGTGAATCAGAGTGTTTTGAAAATTCTTTTCGGTTATCTGCACGCCAGGTGGGTAATATTTGTTCCAAATTCAGGTTGTGCAGTCAGCTATGTACTTACCATTGTAAATTAATAGATGGTAGAATGCAAAGTAGAAATTTAGGAAAGTAAATTCTAAGAATGCTCTAGAAAAAAGGTAAAATATTATGAACAAAAAAAAGATATACAGTCCATTATTTTCAGTACCGGCTTTTATATTATATACAGTTATGTTTATTATACCGGTGGCAGCCGGAATAGGCATTTCTTTAACAGACTGGAATACTTCCTGGTCTAAGATTTCTTTTGTTGGATTTCAGAACTATAAGGATATTTTTATGTCCCATGGCGGTCCCTATTTGAAGAGTGTAGGGCATACCCTGTCCTTTACCGTGGTAACCGTAATCGGAAAAACGCTGCTGGGTTTGGGGTTGGCGCTTCTTCTGAATACCGGACTGAGAAGCAAAAACTTATTCCGGGGATTATATTTTCTTCCCTATACGCTGGCACCACTGATTATCGGTATCGCATTTACTTCAATTCTGGGAATCGATGGACCGCTGAATAATATTCTGCGCCTTTTCGGACTGGACAGTCTCGTAAAAGGGTGGCTGTCCAATCCAAATACTGCGTTGGGAAGTACCATGGTCGTTGAGATCTGGAGAATGGCTGGCTGGAATATGATGATTCTCCTTGCAGGCCTTCAGATGATATCAAAAGAATATTATGAAGCATCAAGTATTGATGGTGCCGGGAAATGGAAACAGTTTTTCTATATTACACTGCCGTTTTTAAGGCCATCTTTGACTATGGTTATGGTACTGAATACAATCCATGGCCTGAAAGTATTTGACATTATATATTCGCTGACGGGCGGAGGACCGGGTACTTACTCAGAAGTTATTAATACTCAGGTGTTCCGTGAGTTTGGAAGTGGGCGGTATGGAATGGCTAATGCACTTTCCGTACTCGTATTCCTGGTAACACTTGTCATTTCCGTAGTGATGAAAAAAGCATTGATTGGGGAGGAGGAATAAAAATGAAGAAAAAACAACTGACCGGAAAAATATTAAGAATGCTAACAGCGGCAGCAGGCAGTCTGACTATCCTTCTTCCACTTTATTTCATCGTGATTAATTCCCTGAAAACCTCCAGTGAAGCAGGAGAATTAAACTTTGCACTTCCTCAGGTATTCCAATGGAAAAATTACATAGATGTAATTCAGGCAGGCAGCCTTGTCAGAGCTTTTGGAAACAGCATGCTCATGGCGGGGGTATCCGTCGTAATCTGCCTGATAGTATCGGCAATGGCGGCTTTTTCCATCAGCAGGGACAGAAACAGATTAAATAAGGGGTTGTACAACTATTTTTTTCTTGGGCTTATTGCGCCAGTGAATTATGTGGCTACAATTTTTGTATTGAAAGCACTGCATATTCAGAACACATTTATTGGAATTATTCTTGTACATGCCGCATTAGGAATACCGTTTTTAATTTTTTTGTTTGACAGTTTTATTGGAGGTATTCCAAGAGAACTGGATGAAGCGGCAGTTA
>OATB01000554.1_pt1 | contig 24080 bp, 15 predicted proteins | sample 1494941 | NCBI WGS metagenome assembly OATB01 (sample SAMEA2579931, study PRJEB22360) | human gut metagenome | reverse complement strand
ATCTAGAATTCAAAAATATTTCATTTTCCTATTGACTTTTTATTAGCAGGCTTTACTTTATATTGAGCATTTCTGCCTGTTTATTCAATTCATCAATGTAGGTCTGGATTCCATCCTCTTCCCAGTGTTTAATGACTTCGTGCCACATATCCACAGGGTCATCTTCGCCAATAATAACTTTGGTAAATTCATCTATCATAGTTGAAGTTGAGAAAATATCAGACTCTTCTTTTGACATTTGCAAAAAAGCATAAGGCCGTTCTACCATGGTGGTATTTTCCTGATTCCAGCGCAGGGCGCTGTTGGATATATCCATAATTTTCTTGCCGTAACGTATGTTATTCTCTTCACTGGATATAAAATCATCATCGGTACCACCCCAGGATGCAAGGCTGGTAAACAAATTTAAAGAGGGGTACTTTTTTAGAAGCAGCTCGGATACATTTTCACTGGAAGTATCCAAAAGGCAGGAATACTGCCCGTTATTTAACTCGTAATCCTCACCTTCTATGCCAAATCGCGTAAGATACCACCCCTCCTCTGACAACAGATATTCATACAGGTATAAAATCCGTTCCATTTTCTTTTCATCAACATGGGAAGAAAACAGGGATTCCGACCAAAAAGGAGAACTGCTGTTGCTGTACCGTTTTCCGTCTGCACATGGGAAGATATTTAAGATACTTACGGCATCTTCAAAGGGTTCGGTTTCATCGTGGTAGTGGTTCCAGTAAGCTCTAATTTCGGAGAGAGCAGCGGGAGAAGTCTTATATTCCAGCGCCCCAAGTTTTCCCCTGGCAAAATCGTAGACAGAGTCAACGGTCTTCTTTAAATAAAATTCCGGATCAAGACCTCCGCGTACATACAGTTCTCGGTATGCTTTTACTACATCTTCGAATACAGGCAAAAGGTAGGAGGGAAGAAACTTACCGTCTTTTTTAACCCATGTGTATACATTACACTCCGGTGCAATACCCAGGATCAGCCACTTTCCAAGCGCCGTTCGGTTCCCCACATTATAGCCGATGGTATCATCGGTGTGATTTCCATCGGGGTCCTGTGTGGCAAAGGCAACTGTCATATCAATAAATTCCTCCAGACTCTCAGGGGCTTTTATGCCCAGTTTATCCATCCAGTCTTTGCGGACCAGAAGTCCGGCATCTGAGGATGATAAATCCATATCTCCAAAAGATGTCCTGGGGAATGTATATATTTTACCGTCTTTCTGCTCTAAAAAATGCTGGAGGGAGTCCACCGTCTTTTTTACCTCCGGATATTTGGAGAGATCCTCGGGCAGAGGTGTGAGCATTTTACGTGAGATCATATCGGTCAGGGAAAGGGCATTGTTTTCCGATGTGCCAGTTATCGTTGTTGCGGCAAAGGTATCCGGAAGGGAATCCGATACCCCCATAACCAGATAGCGTTCATTATAATCGGACCAGTTCAGATTAATGGGATTAATGGTTACATTAAACAAATCCTCCAGATAACGCCAGACCCCATCCTTTTCCTTGCTGTTTTCCATAGCCTGAATGTTCCAGAATCCTATACTGATTTCCAGGTGCTGGCTTAAGTCGGCATTTTTCAGGGACTCAGGCAGCCTCGTTTCGCTCTCTTTCGATCCGTCTTCCCGGCAGCCCCAGACCAGACAGAAGAAAACGGTCAGTACTGCTAAAATTATCATTTTTTTCTTCATCGCTCAATCCTCTCTGTTTCGATAGGCGGTTGGGGTGATTCCCATGGTCTTTTTAAAAACTTTGGCAAAATAAAAATAATCCCGATAACCAGTTTTCAGAGCTATTTCAGAAACAGGGAGATCGGTGTCCTGGAGTAATTTAACTGCGTGTTCTATGCGAAGTTCAGTCAGATAGCAGCTAAAGGTCTTGGCCATTTCCTGGTTGAATAGCTGGCTGGCATAATTGGGATTGACGCTGCAGTGTTCCGCAATTTGCTGAATGGAAATACATTCGAAGTAGTGTTCGTGAATATAAGACAGCATACACTTGACAATACGGTTTTTAACCGGGAATTGATTGAGATTCTCTTCCTTTTGTTCCTTCTTTTTCTCATCCATCGAACGCAGAAACTCCACTTTTTCATATGCCCTCAGAATACTGTCCTGGATTTCTGTAGGAGAAAAGGGTTTCAGGCAATAGCCAATTGCATTTTGAGTCATTGCCTTTTGTACATAGGCGAACTCTGCATGTCCGCTTATGATAGTAAAGACAGTATCCACCTTTTGAAGGTTTGCTGCCTGCAGCAGTTCCAGCCCTCCAAGTCCCGGCATTTTAATGTCTACAAATGCCAGATCCGGACGCTGGTCCAGAATTAACTGAAGCCCCGTCACTCCGTTATACGCTTCACCGGTGATCTCAAAGTAATCCTGGTTAAGCAAAAGCGCCCGCAAACTTTTGATTACCCATTTTTCATCATCAATAATGACTGCTCTGTACATTTTGATTACTCCTTTCCTTGCTGCTGAAATGGAATACGGATCTGAATATTTGTTTCGATATGTTCCTTTGATTCAATAATTAAATGGTAGGGTTCGCCATAGTACAGCCGGATACGGCTGTTTACATTTAGTAGTCCCAGGCTGTCAGAATCCTCTGCTGATGCTTTTAAAGAAAGAGATTCTTCCATAGAAGAAGGGATTGTCTTTGGATGGTTCAGGTTTTCCCGGATCTGGCACAGCCGTTCTTCGGAGATCCCTTCCCCGGTATCATATACCCAGATAATAAGGGTATCATTGGATGAGTCATGCATTCCCCCTATCTGTAAATGCCCCGGTTCTAATAGTTTTTCAAGACCATGGACAATGGAGTTTTCCACCAGAGGCTGTAAAATCATTTTGGGAATGCATGCATCCATGATTTCATCGGAAATACTGTACTCTATGGTAAATCGGCCTTCAAAACGGGTGGATTGAATCATCAGATAGGATTTGACGATCTCCAGTTCCTCCCGAAACGTAACAAACTCATTTCCTTTAATGCTGTAGCGTAAAATCTGCGCCAGTGCCTGGGAAATATTAATAATATCATCCGACCGTCCCTCGGTGGACATGCCGCAGATCAAAGCCAAGGTATTATACAAAAAGTGGGGATTGATCTGGCTTCTTAAAAAAGCAAGTTCCGTTTTTTTCGCATAAATCTCAGTCTCATACATTTTCGTACAGGTATTAAAAATATCGCGGTTTAAAGTATCCACCTCATCCAGCATATGGTTGAACGCATTGCCGATGGTCTGTGCTTCCAGGCAGACATAAGACTGTTCATCAAGGTGGATACGTTCCTTCAGCGCCCGCCTGTTACCCGAGGTAATCTTATTCATAATCCCGGTTAATTCAGCAATTGTATTGAAAAACCGTGAGATAAAGTAAATTAAAAAGGAACAGACCACAATAAAGATAAGCAGGGTAAGAAAATATTGGCTTCCCACAGTCCGGATTAATTTCTGGATCAAGGCCCCCTTTGGAATGATGGAGATTAATTCATATCCCGTTTCCAAAATTTTATGGGTCTCGTAGGTATAATCTGTATTGGAATCAGTAAAAACGGAGTCTCCCGATTTTTTAGATAAATAAGCCTGGTAAATCTCCTCATCACCCAAAAGCAGATTTTTACTTTGATCCAAAAACAGCATTTTCTGGTCTGCGCTGTCCAGCGAGTAAGAGCCTCCAAGAAACCTTGAAGGTTCAATTGCCACAAAAACGGCTCCACAGGGATTGGCATTGCTTAGATCCAGTGGGTAGATCAGGCGCCCGGTAACGATACACACCGTATTTAAGGAATGGATAAAGTAATTCTGCCGGTCGAAGAAAATGACATCATGCTGATCTCTGGGTAGCTCCTTTAAAAGCTTACTTGTAATAGAAGAATCTCCGGCTACGTTGCTAAAATTACCGTTGTCGCCAATCACTGCAATATCAATAATAGAAGGTTCCTGGTTCTGGGTATTAATCAAAAGATTAGATACCCGCTGAACATAGTCAAACTTAGATTCTTCGTTGTCTTCAATGAGATAGCCCTGCACAAGTTCATTATAAGCAAGACTGGTTGTGAGCTTTGAAAAATAGGTGTAGTTGTACTGGACCTCGTGAAGCACCTGGTTTACTTTCTCTTCCTGGTTAGTCTTCAAGGACTGGTACTGCAATTTGTAATAGGAAAAAATGCTGAATACCATAATGCCCGCCATGGTAACAGCCATGATAATTAAAAGAACCATCATTTGGCGCCGCAGCGGCTGGGGTGTAAATTTTTTTAATTGTATTTTCATTTTTTTAGTAACCTCTTAAGTTGTTGTCTATATCAAGATAGTACAATTTAATCCCAATAACTTGTATGGAAAAAAATCAGGGAATTATGTAAAAAACTCAAATGAGTAATGTTTAACAGGGAAGTCGGTATAAAAATTATATCTCATATTTAAAAAAGTTTTATGTAAAAATATTAGAAATATATGTAAATATCTTTAAAACATTTAATAAATTTTAGAAATCATAAGATTATTGCATAAAGAGCAGAGTTATAAACATTTTAAAAATATTCAATTTCAGTAAAATGGTTAGTATCAGATTGATAAGAAACAATGCTCAGAAATGAGGGAAAGGAGCAGGAAGTGAAAGAGAAAAAAAAGAAGCCGGCACAGGCGGTGTACGTGCAGAAGGTCAGTGTATTCAGGGTATTGAGCAGACAAAGAACCTTAATTCTGCTATGTCTGCCGGCATTGATACTAACCATCGTATTCAAGTATGGTTCGATGTACGGGATTCTGATTGCATTTAAAAATTATAAAACGTCAAAGGGGGTATGGGGCAGTGACTGGCTGGATCCTTTTTATAAAAACTTTATAACGTTTTTTAAAAATCCGTCTTCAGGGCAAATAATATGGAATACGATTCGTATCGGAGTGGTAACCATGTTATTTGCATTTCCGGCTCCTGTTATATTTGCTATTTTGCTGAATGAAGTAAAAGGAAAAATGTTTAAAAAGACGGTTCAGACAGTTTCCTATATACCGCATTTTATCTCCATCGTGGTTGTAGTGGGTATGTTGAACAGTTTTGGTTCCATTGACGGGATATTTAATACAATTCGCGGCTGGTTTGGACTGGCGGCGGTCAACATGAATGAGGGGACAAAATATTTTATGCCCATGTATGTAGGATCTCAGATCTGGCAGACCTTTGGGTGGAGTTCCATCATATACCTTTCTGCGTTATCCAATATTGATACTACCTTATATGATGTGGCAAATATCGACGGTGCCAACAGATGGCAGAAAATTAAAAATATTGCATGGCCAACTATACTGCCCACAACCACAATCATGTTAATTATGAATGTGGGTACTATTCTAAGTTCAGACTACCAGAAGATACTGCTAATGCAAAATGACACCAACCGCAGTGCTATCGATGTAATATCTTCCTTCGTATACCGGGAAGGAATCGTAGGTGCCCGGTTTGAATACACAACAGCGGTTAACCTGATGCTTTCAGTTGTGGCATTCGGTCTGGTAATCATTACAAATAAAATCACCCAGAAGGTAAATGCCGAGAACAGCTTATGGTAGACAAAACGGCTTAAACCTATGGGTAACGGGAAGGAGAAGTAAGTTGAACCAAAAAAAGAAAAATAAAATTTATATTGGAAATAAATCGGCAGACATTATTCTGATCATCATTATGTGCCTGCTGATGGTCACAATTTTGTATCCCTTTATCAATATTATTTCCATATCTATGAGCAGTCCCAGTGCCATTACTACCGGAAGAGTAAGCTGGCTGCCGGTGGGCTTCAACCTGAAAGGGTATGAGATGGTATTTGGGGATCCGAAGATCTGGAGCGCTTATGGAAATACTATTTTGTATGCAACGCTGGGTACGGCATTAAACCTTATTTTTACTGCAATGATTTCCTATTCTCTCATGGTAAAAGAATTTGTACTGCGAAAACCCATGACCGTATTTCTAACTATTACAATGTTTTTTAATGGAGGAATGGTTCCAAGTTACATATTGATTCAAAATCTTGGATTGATGGACAGTATCTGGTCTGTTATTCTTCCAGGCTGTGTCTCTGCCTATAATATATTTATTTACCGCTCATTTTTTAAAGGAATATCACCGGAGATACGGGAAGCGGCATTTGTAGACGGTGCCGGAGAGGCGAGAATCCTGTTTCGTATTTATATGCCTCTGTCTAAGGCATTGTTTGCAACGTTTGGCCTGTTTTCCCTGGTAACCTACTGGAATATGTGGTTTGAACCGCTGCTGTATTTAAAAACAGACACAAAGCAGCCTATCCAGATGATACTTCGCCAGATCTTATTTACTTCGGGAGCAGCCGGAATGAATGGTGCCCAGGAGATGATGAACCAACAACTGGTTAATCCTAAAAACATACAATATGCATGTATCATAGCGACCATAGCACCAATCATGATTGTCTATCCCTTCCTCCAGAAATATTTTGAACAGGGGATGATGGTCGGTGCGGTTAAGGGATGATCATGTCCGAAATACACGTTCCAATGAAGAAAATCTGATATAGAACCAAGATGGATAATTCCTTACTGGGTGTAAGGGAAATTACCATAAATACATGGTAGTAGAAGGGAGATTATAAAATGAAGAATAAAATGGTAACAGCAATGTTGGCGGCGGCACTGTTTGCAACAGTTCTGGCAGGATGCGGGCAAAAGGACAAAAGTACGGAGGCAAAAGCCAAAGGGGAAACTTCGGCGGGAACTGAATTACCGGAATTGCCGGATAATACCCTTTCCATTACAGCATCTATTCCTACTTTTGGTACGGATCCGGGAGATACGGAGGTACAAAAAGAGTGGCAGAAGCGAATGGAAGAATATCTGGGATGCAAACTGGATATTAAGTGGACTTATACACCGTGGCTTGACTACAGGGAAAATGAGAAGGTAATTCTGGCTAGCGGGGAACTGCCTGATGTGTTTACCTATTCCTGGGGAGACACAATTAATGAGTATGGCGAGGATGGCCAGGTACTGGATATTGCCAAATACAAACAGTACATGCCGTACTATTCAAAGTTTGTGGAAGAGACAAGAGGAGGAGAGGATTTTGCATATAATGCAGATGGAACTTCCTACTATTTTAAGGACGGTTTTGTAAACAATAATGATATCATCGGTGCACAGTCATTTACAGCATTTGCGTATCGATTTGACCTGCTGGAGAAAAACAACCTGACCCCTGCTACAAATTTAAATGAATTTACTGATTTATGTAAAAAGTTAAAAGAACTTTATCCGGATTCCTATCCCATATCAAACAGCGATAAAAATTATGCTTTCTACCGGGGATTTGCAGGCATTTACCATACATCCGATACGCTTTACTGGAATGGCACAGAATGGGCATTTGGACCTATTGATGAGAATTTCAAAGATATGCTTTCCTATCTGAAAACCCTCTATGATGCAGGTTATATTGATCCTGAATTTGCTACAGATGATGCCGATGCCTGCAATAAAAAAGCTGCCACAGGAAAAGTATTGATCTACCCCACGGTATGGTCGGGCATGGTAGCACACTGGAACCGCAACAAAGAAGATCAGGATATTAATTTTGGACTTGCCTATTTACCGGAAAACGAAAAATATGGAACGCCGTGGAAATGGGGCTCTAAGGAAGAGGGGCTGTCCCTTGCAAATACCGGATTCGGCGTGGGCATTTCCGGAAATGTAAAGTATCCGGAATGGGTTGTGAAAATGATTGATTACCAGTACTCACCTGAGATGATCGAGCTGCAGAACTGGGGCATTGAAGGGAAGACTTATGTGGTAAATGAAGATGGTTCAAAATCATTTACCGATGAAATTACAAGTGCGGATAACCCTGTACAGGCTCTGGCTAATTATGGTGTAACCTCCTCGGCAGCATGCAGGACAGGCGTAGTATTTACACCCCAGGAATTTGAACCACAGATAGAACAGCTGGAAGAAGAGCCATGGTGGGGCAAAGAAGATGGTTTCCATACGGACAAATACTGGGTTGCCAGCTCAAAGTACGGAGGGGAGGAATCAGTTGCTCCTTACGACCGTGCGCCGATTCTGAATCTGGACCCTGATCAGGCTACCGAAAAAGCTACGCTGATGAATGCATGCGAGACGGTTGCGAAAGAAAAAGCAGTAGAGTTTATCACCGGGAAGATGGATTTGGAAAAAGACTGGGATACCTATGTGGATTCGGTTAAGTATGCAGTGGATGATTTTGAAGGAACCCTGCAAATGCTGAATGAAAATTCGGTGAAGTAATGGCAGCCGGATAAATTTTGCTATGAAATATAAATATTTTACTATTTAAATAGGGGAAGGGGATTGATAAGCTGTAGTTAGCTAATCCCCGGCAGCCCCATGCCGTAATCTGCAGCGTGCAGGCGGCAGGAAGCAATTTTCAGGAACGTTGGGAAAGGAAATCTATTTGTCAGGTAACAGACATAAAAGGAACAGGTGGCTTGTATGGAAATAATGCAACAAAAAGTGCAGTACCAGAAAAATCCTATTGGAATTGATACAGCAAAACCACATTTTGAGTGGAATATTCATCTGGATGCTGCAGTAGATGGGAAGATGTGGTTTCAGACGGCGTATCAGATATTGGCAGCAGATAATAAAAAAAGTTTGGAAAAAGATGAGGGGAATGTCTGGGACAGCGGGAAACAGAACAGCAGCCGGATGACACAGATTCTCTATAACGGAAAGGAGCTGCAGTCCTGTACCAGGTATTACTGGAAGGTTCGGGTATGGGATCAGTCAGGCAAGGTTTCAGCGTACAGCCGTATATCTTTCTTTGAGACAGGCCTACTAAACAGCAGCGAGTGGAACGGGAAGTGGATTGGAGAAAAAGAGGATTTTATAAATCACATCTACCGGAAGCCCTTCCGGTTAAAAGAGGGGATAAAAGAGGCCAGAATTTACATATGCGGGATGGGGCACTATGAATTGCTGATAAACGGAGAGCGGGTGGGAGACAGTGTGCTGGCTCCGGGGTGGACAGATTATCATAAGTCCTGTCTTTATAATACGTATAATGTAACCAAGCAGGTTCAGCAAGGGTGGAACTGTATTGGTTTATTTTTGGGTGACGGAATGTTTCGCGTGAAGAAAAAAAGATATGTCTATTTTGAACGGACTTATGGATATATGAAATTCCTTCTTCAGCTTCATGTTACGTATGAGGATGGAAGCAGGGATGTGATTCTTTCGGACGAAGAGTTTCATATGGCACAGAGTCCGATCACTTATTCAGGAATCTATGGCGGCGAGGATTACGATGCAAGGCTGGAACAGGACGGATTCTCACGTCCTGATTTTCAGGAAAACAGTTCCTGGAGTCAGGCGAAGACTGCTGAGGCGCCGAAAGGGAAACTCCGTGGGGAAAGCACAAATCCGCTGAAAATCATGGAAACCTTAAAACCAGTAAAGGTCTGGGAGGTATCAAACGGTATCTATATGTATGATATGGGGAAGAACTTTTCCGGTTGGGTGAGTATGAAAGTCAGGGCAGAGAAAAATAATGCGGGTGCCTGTATTACGCTCGTACCCGCTGAAATACTTTTTTCGGACGGCAACCCTGACCAGCGTGTGACCGGGGATGGTTACTGCTGGAAATATACCTGTAATGATAAAAATATGCAGTATTATCGTCCTAAGTTTACCTATTATGGTTTCCGGTATGTACAGGTGAGCGGCGCTGTTCCGGCGGAGTTTAAAAAAGACGGCAGCCAGCCTGTAATAGAAGAAATAACAGGAGAATTTATTTATCCGGATATTGAGAGAACAGGGAGTTTTGAGTGCTCCAACACACTTTTTAATAAAATACATCAAATTATTGATCAGGCGGTACGCAGCAATATGAAGTCCATATTGACGGACTGCCCCCATCGGGAAAAACTGGGGTGGCTGGAACAAACCCATCTGATCGGACCAGCCATTATGTGCGGGTACGATGTAAGAAGCCTCTATGAAAAAATAGAACAAGATATGGCGGACGCCCAGCATGAAGATGGACTGATACCGGATATTAGCCCGGAATACGTAACCGGTTTTGAAAAATGGCATTATGGGTATCTGGATTCTCCTGAGTGGGGAAGTGCCTGCATCATTAATCCCTGGTACCTTTATAAGCGGTATGGGGATCAAACGGTATTGGATAAATATTATCAGGTCATGGTGGAATATCTGAATCATTTAACCAACATGACCCACCATCATATTCTTCATCACGGACTGGGTGATTGGCTGGATATCGGTCCCAACACTCCTCATTCACAGAATACGCCGGTTCCCGTTGTAGCCACGGCAATCTATTACTACGATATTTCCATTATGACGGCTGTCTCGAAGCTCCTTGGTAAAGAGAAGGAGGCGGAGTATTACCGTATGCTGGGAAACGAAGTTAAGAGAGAGTTCAACCTGCAGTTTTATGATAAATCAACCTGCAGATATGCCACAGGCAGCCAGGCGGCACAGGCAATGAGTCTTGTGACGGGTCTGGCAGAGCCGGAAAATGAAGCAGGTATTCTGGCTTATCTGGTTCAGGATATAGAGAAAAGAAATTATGCCACAACTGCAGGAGATATCGGACATCCTTTTGTAATGGCGGCACTTACTGCATATGGCAGGTCTGATCTCATAGAGAAAATGACAAATGTTACCGATGCACCTGGGTATGGCTACCAGGTCAGATGCGGGGCCACAACATTAACCGAAGAATGGGATGGACCCGACCCCGGCAGACCCCACGGTTCCCAGAACCACCTGATGCTGGGCAGTGTGGAGGAATGGTTTTACTGTGGTCTCGGGGGCCTGACCGGAGTGAGAAGCGGCAATATCCTGGAAGAACTGGTAATCAGTCCCTATTTTTCTTCTGATCTGAACTATGTCAGGGCAACTACCAGACACCCTTACGGAAAAATTTCATCCGAATGGACGCGGGAGCAGGGGAAAATACGGGTTGAAGTTGAGGTTCCTCCAAATATAAAAGGTATATTTAAATCCCATCCTGCATCGGAGGGTATCGTATTTTATGGGAAAGAGACATTTATTATCACAAATTGTAACGCATACCTGTCGGAGGAAAATTAAAACACGCTCTGGAGCATGTTTGAAATTCATTCCGGGCAACAGAATAAACCAAAAATAAAAAGGAGGTAAAATTATGGCATATCCGAAGCGTTTGGATGACTTAATAGAAGGAAAGGGAGGTAATTACATACTGCCCTTTTTATGGATGCACGGTGAGAGCAAAGAAATCATAAAAGAAGAAATGGATAAAATATGTGAGTGCGGGATTCGGGAGATCTGCCTGGAATCCAGACCTCACCCAGACTTTGCAGGTCCCAGGTGGTGGGAGGATTTAGATTTTATAATGGAAGAAGCAACAAAAAGAGGGCTTCGCATCTGGATTCTGGATGACGATAAATTTCCAATGGGCCATGCTAACGGTGCATTTAAAAAGTATCCTAAGCTGGCAAAAGTCTATCTCGCGCAGCGGCATATGGATGTAATCGGTCCTGTGAAGGACAGTGCCGTGTTAATTGCACCGTTTTTGGGAGAAGACGGAGAATTGCTGTCTGTTCTCGCGTGTCCCAAACCGGATACGGAATCTTTGGATATCTCAGGAGAAGGCATTCTGGATCTGACCGCCAAGGTACAGGATGGAGTATTATATTTTGACATACCCGAAGGGTTTTACCGGATTTTTGTACTATTTAAAACCAGGAAAAATGGAGGGCGGGAAAATTATATGAATCTCATAGACAGCAGTTCCGTAAAAGTGCTGATAGATACCGTATACGAACCGCACTATCAGCGGTATAAAGCATATTTTGGAAAAACCTTTGCAGGGTTCTTTTCCGATGAGCCGGAGCTGGGGAATACGCCCGGATATAATTTTCAGGATAAGCTGGGAAAGCATGACCATGAAGCAGATACGCATTCTTTATCCGGGCAGTACCGCAGGCCTGCGTGTGGAATACAGGGGTATAAGTGTGATGATAAGCTGCCCTGGAGCGGTGAATTGGAAAGCCGTCTTTTGAACCTGTGGGGAGATGGGTTTTGTAAAAATCTCCCTGCGTTGTGGTATGGCATGGGAGAAAAGACATCTGAAATCAGAAGCAGCTACATGGATTGTGTGACCAGTCTGGTCAGCTCCTGTTTTAGCCAACAGATAGGAAATTGGTGCAGGGACAGGGGAATTGAATACATTGGACATATCATAGAAGACGATAATGCCCATGGCAGGCTGGGCTGCAGTATCGGGCATTACTTCCGGGCACAAAAGGGGCAGGATATGTCGGGGATTGATGTAGTATTGCTGCAAATTATGCCGGGATTTACAGGAACATACCATCAGTGGATTGCATCTGACCGGGACGGAGAGTTTTTTCACTATGGTCTGGCGAAGCTGGGCAGCTCCTACGCCCATATTGATCCGGCAAAAAAAGGTCGGGCTTTATGCGAAATCTTCGGTGCCTATGGATGGGGCGAGGGCATAAGCCTCATGAAGTGGCTGACAGACCATATGCTGGTAAGGGGAATTAATATCTTTGTGCCTCATGCATTTTGTCCAACATTTCCAGACAGGGATTGTCCCCCTCATTTCTATGGAAGGGGAAATAATCCACAGTACCGATTTTTTGCATTGCTTATGAAGTATATGAACAGGTGCTGTCATCTCTTAAACGGAGGCATACATAAAGCGGATGCTGCCATTCTCTACCATGCAGAGGCTGAATGGACAGGGAAGGAGGCAATGCTTTTTCAAAAGCCCCTTCGGAAATTGCTGGAACATCAGTTGGATGCCGATGTGGTTCCGGCAGACTTATTGGTGTCAGATGCGGTGGAAGTAGACAATGGAACATTTAAAGTAGGCGAAGCGGAATACACTTCATTTATCATACCTTATTGTACCTGTATTCCAAAAGCAGCAGTTGATTTTGCAATTCATGCATCTGGAAAAGGAATTGCCGTTTATATGGTGGGAGGATGCCCCTCTGCCTTAACAGACACAAGTGAAGTTCATGAGGCGTTTACCAGGAGTGTAACAGTCGTCTCGCTGGAAGAACTTGCTGGAAAAGTAAGGGAAACAGGAAAGCCGTCCTTTTCATTTTCAAAAAATCACAAAGATCTCAGAGCACTTTGCTACAGGCAAAAAGATACTAAAATTTATATGTTTTTTAACGAAAGCCCTTTTGAAACCGTGGATACTTATGTACGGTTTTTAAATGAAGAACGCCGGTATATCCTCCGATACGATGGAATCAAAAATGAAATAAAACCCGGCTGCTTAAGGAGTGAAGCCCTTATGCTTCACCTGCTGCCAGGGGAATCTGTTATATATATGGATAGTGATTCTGCGCCTGACCATAAGCTCCTGAGCCGGAAGGAAGTCATTTCTCCAGACATTGGCTGGGATGTATCCCTCTCGGAAGAACATGATTATCCAAATTTTCAAAAAAGAATGCACATTTCTCCTGGACAGAGGCTGCCAAATATGAATGGAGTAACTGGGTTTTCTCAATTCTCCGGCACATTTTTGTATGAGGGTAAATTTGATTATCTAGAATCAGGTCTGAAGGCAGTGAAGTATATGCTGTGCCTGCCATCTGTGGGTGACTGTGCACAGGTGTGGCTGAATGGATCATATGCAGGAATGCTGATTGGCAATCCCTATGAAGTGGATATTACCCCTTTCATAAGGAGGGGTGAAAATCAACTGAGAATTGAAGTTGCCAATACCCTTGTGTGGAAAATGCACGACGGACAGTCAACCCATATGCAGTTGTCCCCCACGGGGTTGTTAGCCCCGCCGCAGATTCATTTATACCGATAACAGCAGAAAGGGAGTGTAACAAGGCTGAAAGAAAATATTGATATAGAAAGGAAGCCGTCGAAGGGTTTTTTCAGCTGGATTAATGGCAGCAGTATTGCAGGAAACAGCAATATGCAACAGGTATAAGAATGAAAAGAAATTTATTATTTACAAAAGTTAACGAGATTCTCCATGGCGGGGATTATAACCCTGAACAGTGGCTGGACCGCCCTGATATTTTAGTTGAGGATATCCGTATGATGAAAAAAGCAGGGGTGAATACTGTGACACTGGGGGTATTCTCCTGGTCTGCCTATGAACCGTCAGAAGGTAACTATCATTTTGAGTGGCTGGATGAGGTAATGGACAGATTGTGGGAAAATGGCATTTATACAATACTGGCGACGCCCTCGGGTGCAAGACCGGCATGGCTGGATCAAGCCTGCCCCCAGGCTATGCGTGTAAATCAAATGGGGGTGCGAAACCGGCATGGGGTGCGGCATAATCATTGCATGACTTCACCGATGTACCGGAAAAAGGTCAGGGAGATTAATACGATGCTTGTAAAGAGGTATGGAAACCATCCGGGGCTGATCTTATGGCATATCTCCAATGAACTTGGAGGAGTATGCTTCTGTGATCTGTGTGTAAAAAAGTTTCAGGTGTATCTGAAAAGAAAATACCATGACAATATCGAAGAATTAAATCAAGAATGGTGGACTACGTTCTGGAGTCACAGATATAATGCTTTTGACCAGATAGAGCCGCCGATGCCCGGAGGCGAGACCAGCATTCAGGGGCTGAATCTGGATTGGAAACGGTTTACAACCTGGAATATGACCGATTATATGAGAGATGAAATTGCTGTCTTTAAAAAATGGACGCCGGGTATTCCGGTTACAACTAATTTTATGCGTCTGTACGAAGGTCTGGATTACCATAAAATGTCTAAAGAGCTGGATATCATATCCTGGGACAGTTATCCGGATTGGCATACAGACAAAGAAGAATTAATCGATACCGCAGCCGGGACTGCATTTGATCACAGCATCATGCGTTCCTTCAAAAGAGACAGGCCATTTATGCTGATGGAAAGCGTACCAAGCCAGGTCAACTGGCATCCTTATAACAAGTTAAAGCGTCCCGGTGTTCATAATCTGTCCTGCATGCAGGCAATAGCCTGCGGCTCCGACACCGTACAGTATTTCCAGTGGAGAAAGAGCAGAGGATCCTACGAACAACACCATGGAGCAGTGGTTGACCATTTGGGGAGGTGTGATACCAGGGTATTTCGGGAAGTAGAAGAAGTGGGTAAGAATTTAAAATTGCTGCAGGAGGTGCAGGGCAGTATCATAAAAGCTTCAACAGCAATTATTTTCGACTGGGAGAACTGGTGGGCGATTAATGATATGGCTGGATTAAGCGTGGAGAAAAATTATCCCCGGGAGTGCAGAAGACTGTATCAGATGTTATTTCATCACGGCATAGACGCGGATATAATATCCCAGGAAGAAGAACTGAACCCATATAAGGTGGTATTTGCACCAATGCTTTACCTGATAAAGCCGGGGACAGAAGAGCGGTTCAGACGTTTTGTGGAAAAAGGCGGCTATCTGGCAGCAACTTATCTAACGGGCTATGTAAACGAACACACGCTCTGCTATCTGGGTGGATTTCCGGGAGGCAGCTTGAAAGATCTCTTCGGGCTATACACGGAAGAAATAGATTCACTGTATCCCTCGCAAAGCAATGGAGCGGCATTCACAGAAGACAGCAAATTAGAGGGGGTGTGCCGAGTCAGGGATTTCTGCGAAATCATAAAACCAATTACCGCCCTGACGCTGGCACATTATACTGGTGATTTTTATCAGGGCACGCCGGTAATCACCGTAAACACATTTGGAGCAGGAAAAGCGTGGTACCTGGGCGCCCGGGTGGAAGATTCTGGTCTGGAAAAGCTGGTGGGGAAAATGATGTGTGAATTGGGGATAACTTTTATAAAATTACCACATGGTGTGGAAAAACACATTCGGCATCATGATGGCGCGGAGTATACGTTTTATTTAAATTATACAATGGAGGAAAAGGAGGTCCGTTTAGGAGACAGTGAAACCGGTTATTCACTATTAAATCAGAAACCTGTCCATGATTCACTTAGAGTGAAAGGGTATGGCGTGGATGTTATAAGAACAGGCAGATACCTGCCGGATTAAATCTGCCATTCCTTACGATACGCCAGCGGTGTGATGTTTTCCCTGTTTTTAAACAGATTAATAAAATGGCTAACGTGATTCATTCCTATTTTATAAGCGATTTCATTAACGGAATCATTGGAATACTTTAGCAGCTCCTTAGCATAAGAAAGCCTGTTTGCAATGATGTATTCATTTACCGTAGTTCCGGTATACTTTTTAAACTCCTTAGAGAGGTGGAACTTACTCACACCGTGGCGGATTGCCAGTTCATCCAGTGACAGGGGGGACTTAAAGTTTTGGTCAATATCCTTCAATACATTTTTAATATAAGCAGGCATAAAAATAGTCTGGGCGTCAAAGGTAATTGTCTGGACAAGAAGCTCTGTCAGGACGTTGGTAATCAGGCTGGAAGTAAGAACCTCGGTAGATGCATTGCGTTTCTGGTTAAGTGCCAGAATTCTGCGCAGCGTGCTTTCCATGAAAAAGGTGTCCTGGATCTGGACTGTTTTAAAACCGTTCTTTACAAATTCTTCGTAATAGCCAAGAGCACTGCTGCCGTTAAAGTGAATCCATAAGAATTCCCATTTGCTGTTCCTGGCGGTTTCGTAATAGTGGTGTTCCGTACAGTTAATATAGAAGCACTGCCCGGCTGACAAGGAATAGTTAGAACCCTGATATTTCAAAAATCCGTTACCCGATATGGTGTAAACGATCAAAAAGGAGTTCAGGTTCTTCCGTTCTGTGAAATAAGAGTCACTGGTCTTAAAATAACCGGCTTCCTGGATGTAAAAATAAATGGATTTTGCCACATTGCTGGCAGTAATAATCAAACGGACCGAGTCTTCTGACCAGCTGTATGAGGCACGTTCCTCATAGTTTTGTTCATTTTTTAACTTCAAATTAATATCCTCCTAAGCAGTGAATGCCTGTTAGAAACCAAAAAATACCAGATACAAGATTCTGTTATTTTTGCGCAATAAACTTGATTGATAAATCAATAATAAACGATTACAATGGATTTGTAAAGTGATAACAGGACAACAATATAATATTATACCAGGAGTCCATAAAGCTTATATTTACAGTCAATGCGTCCTGTTAACTGGAAATTAAACTTTTAGGGAAGCTGGAATCAGGAGGAAATAAAATGGCAAAATTAAAAGAAACCAGAAAAGCGCGTATCGGTGTATACACAATGGGATTAAAACATTACTGGGGGCAGTTTCCGGGACTTCGTGAAAGAATGATTGAGTATGGGCAGTTTATCTCGGATAAAATTACGGCAATGGGAAATGCACAGGTATTCTTCTATGGGCTGGTAGACTGCGAACAGGAGGGTCATAAGGCAGGAGAATATTTCAATGCCAATAACGTAGATTTGATTTTTGCCCATGCAGGAACTTATGTGACCAGTGCTTCCATACTTCCGGTACATCAGGATTGCAAAGCACAGACCGTAATCTTAAACCTCCAGCCTACGGCTAAAATTAATTATGCCCAGACAACTACAGGAGAATGGCTGGCTCACTGCGGTGCATGTCCGGTTCCTGAAATCTCCAATGCATTTAACAGGGCAGGAATTAAGTATCGTGTAATAAATGGATTGCTGGGACTGGATTATACACCCGGGATTTCGTTGACTAATGAAAATACTGCTAATCGGCCGGAAGCCATTCAGGCATGGAAAAAAATCGAAGAATGGGTTTTAGCTGCAAGTGTAAAAAGCGGACTATCGGGTGCGAGATTTGGATTTCTTGGCAATACATATAGTGGTATGCTGGATATGTACAGTGATTTTACCATGTTCCAGGGACAGACCGGAGCACATCTGGAAGTGCTTGAAATGTGTGATCTGAACCGGGCGATGGAAACGGTGACCCCGGAAGAAGTGGCACAAAAGAGGGAAGAAATAGCTGAATTTTTTAGAATCAGCGAAGATTCGGCAGCAGACCCGCTGGCTAAAAAGCCGACAGAGGAGCAGTTGGAGTGGTCGGCGAAAGTGGCAGCAGCACAGGAGAAATTAGTAAAAGAATATGATCTGGATGCTTTGACTTACTATTATCACGGTGCACCTGGCGGCGAATATGAGAAACTCCAGGGAGGATTTATTGTTGGGCATTCACTGCTGACAGCTAAGGGAATTCCCTGCGCCGGAGAAGGAGACTTAAAGACCTGTCTGGCGATGAAGATCTGTGATATTGTAAATAAAGGCGGATCGTTCTGCGAAATCGTAGTAACTGATTATGAAGAAGGAACCATTCTACTGGGACATGACGGACCATTCCATTTGGAAATAGCCAATGGAAAACCAATCCTTCGTGGCATGGGACTGTATCATGGAAAACAGGGAACAGGCGTATCCGTAGAAGCAAAAGTAAAAACAGGACCAATCACCAATCTGGGTTGCAGCCAGACCATAGATGGAAGATTAAAATTTATCATAACGGAGGCTGAATCCACCGATGGTACAATTATGACCATAGGCAACACACAGACCCCTGTAAAATTCAAAAAGGATCCTGACAGTTTCATGGATGAATGGTTTGCAGAAGCGCCAACCCACCACTTTGCAATGAGTGTAGGACATAATGCATCACTGTATGAAAAAATAGCAGATATCCTGGATGTAAATGTCGTTACCCTGGATAAATAAGAATTGTAAAAGCTATAAAAAAGGAACAGCATTTTGCGCTGTTCCCTTTTTTATAACTGAAAACCCTCAGCCTTATCTTTTAAAAGCTGCTTAAACTGTGCCAATGGCATTGGCTTTGCAAACACATAACCCTGTACAATATCACAGCCAACTTTTTTTAGAAAATCAACCTGTTCCTTCATTTCCACGCCTTCGGATACAGTACGCATTTTCAATTGCTTTGCCATGGTAATAATGTTGCGGATTACAATCTGTTCCCTTTCTGTATTGGCGCCCTTGCGGAAGAAGAGCATGTCCAGCTTTAGCACCTGGATAGGCAGTTCCTTTAAAACGTTCAGGGAAGAATACCCAGAGCCAAAATCATCTAAGGAACAGACAAAACCATTATCCTGTAAAGCAACTACGAAATGCTGAAACAGTTCATTGTTATTTAATACAACGCTTTCCGTAAATTCCAGTTCAAGCATTCCGTCAGGAAGATGATATTTATTTTTCGTGTTAATGTAAAAATCAAGAAAATCATCCTGGAATAATCCCAGTCTGGAGACATTCGTTGCCAGCTTTATCTTAGGATTCCCTTCATCCAGATAATTTCTGGCCCATTTACAGATTCCCTCAAACATATAGCGGTCCAGATGGATAATAAACCCATTCTTCTCAAATAAGGGGATAAATTTACCGGGGACAATCAAAGATTCCTGTGAACTGACCCATCTCACCAGTACCTCACCGCCGGCAATGCGGTTCCCATTCTGGATATTTACCTTAGGCTGGACAAATATCTTAAATTCTCCATTCTCCAGTGCCTGGTGCATACGGGACTCCATTTCCGTTTCCATAAGAATTTGTTTACGGATATCCTGGGAATAAAATGCATAGTTATCTTTGCCGGATTGCTTAATGGCCTTTTGTGCCATATTTGCCCGGTTAATCATATCATTAAAAGTAATCGTATCATTAAATTCATTTACACAGTAGATGCCAATACTCAGATCCAGATGATACTCCTGATTTTCGGAAGTAACATAGTGGTTCATCTGCTCATTCAAAGCCTGAAACCATCCAACAAGCTCTGACTTATCAGTGTAATATTTCAGTCCGGTGAAATTATCTGCATTTACACGGCAGAAGAATTCGTTTTTCAGCGTAAATCTTGATATCAGGTCTGCAAAATACTTTAATACTTCATCTCCGGCATCATACCCAAACAAATCATTGAAATATTTAAACCTTTTAATATCGCAGTACCAGAATGCACAGTTTAAACCTTGCATGTGATCATTCAGCGAATCAATATCCAGCAGGAATTTATCAAAGCTGGGATATCCGGTAATGGGATCCACATAGGCAAGCCGTTCCAGATGTTCTTTGTTTTTGCGGTTCATCTGGTTCATTCGGTAGGCAAAAACCGTAAAAATAATAAAGGCAGAGCTTACGATCAGAATGACCCCCATGGTATAAATGTAGTTGCCATTTATGACAGACTCCGGCACAATACTTAAAATAAACCAGTCGTTGATCACTATTGGTATGTATACAGCCCAGTATTTTTTGCCATTGTGGGTATAGCTAATCGTATTTTCCTTTCCGGAGGCAAAATCCGACAGGATATTTGCATACTCCTCATCTGAGAAGCTGCCGATATCCTTTAACCTGCCTATACTGTCGGCATCATATTGCTCGCTTGACCTGACTACAAAGTTACCATTTCTTTTCAGGATATTAGAGAATCCACCACCCTGTATCAGGGTTGCGTCCACAATGGTACGTAAAATTTCAGAACTGTTTACCGCACATAAGACGCCAATGACTTTATCCGATTGATATACAGGAACCCCATAATAATTAACATACCCTGTGGTATAAGGGTCTTCTTGTGTCTCGGATATCGTATTATTTCCGGCTAATGCATCCTGAAAAAAGATCTCATCGGAAAAATCCACATGCGAATAGGTATTCCCGTTAATGTCTATGAGATCTCCAACCCCGTCTGCGTTAATAAACCCCATACGAATAAAAGTATTCGCATTATTAATCGTAGTCAGAATTGGTGTAAGCTGGTCTGTTTCAGTAATGTTCAGATCTCCAAGGCAGATAGATATGCCGGACAGAGTTTCCCAGTCCCCGCGTATCTGTTTCAAAATCATCATTTTTTCCTGCGTTGCCAAATCATATAGACTGTTCAAATCATCCTTTTCGTTCTGGCGCATCATAGAGTATACAAAGATACATCCGAATAACAAAAAAAGGAAACAGATCATTGTCATTAGTAAATAAGAAAAACTGCGCTTTTTTTCCTTCATATAGTTCTCCCAAGCAGTTGTGTAATTAAAGTCTATATTAATATTCTTATTAAAATCATATCATAGGATAAATCATTTAACAAGCTGGAGTATAGTAAAACCTTTTAAAAAAATTGCTTAAATTTACCATTTGCTCAACATGATGTAAAAAGCAGTCAATAGTTTTTCTGAAAATCCAATTTTGTATTGAAGTTAAGAATTGAATACTATATTATAGTAGATATGACAAAAATCCAGGAGGTTATACCATGATTCGTACAATTCAAGTAGACAAGTTAACGGAAAACATAAAAGAGATGTGTATAGAAGCCAACCATTATTTATCCAGTGATATGGACAAGATAATGAAAGAGGCTGTCGATATAGAAGAGTCTAATCTGGGCAGGCAGATATTATGCCAGCTCCAGGAAAATCTGGAGATAGCCGGGAAAGATATGATACCGATCTGCCAGGATACGGGGATGGCAGTCGTTTTTCTGGAAGTGGGACAGGATGTGCACTTTGAAGGCGGAAGTGTGGAAGAAGCAGTTAATGAAGGGGTACGTCAGGGCTATGTAGAAGGATTTTTAAGAAAATCCGTAGTAAATGACCCTATTATCCGTGAGAATACCAAAGACAATACACCTGCAGTTATTCATTATGAAATAGTGACGGGCGATAAAGTAAAGATAACCGTTGCACCAAAGGGATTCGGCAGTGAAAATATGAGCCGGGTCTTTATGCTAAAACCGGCAGATGGCATAGAAGGCGTAAAAAATGCAGTATTGTCAGCAGTAAAAGATGCCGGACCTAACGCATGTCCGCCAATGGTAGTAGGAGTTGGTATTGGAGGAACATTTGAAAAATGCGCAATTATGGCTAAAAAAGCTCTTACAAGGGAAGCCGGTGCCCATTCAGAGGTGGAATATGTAAAAGATTTAGAAATAGAATTGCTGGATAAAATAAACAATCTTGGCATCGGACCTGGCGGTCTTGGGGGGAGAGTAACTGCGCTGGCGGTAAATATCAATACATACCCCACCCATATTGCGGGACTCCCGGTTGGCATAAATATTTGCTGCCATGTAAACCGCCACAGTGTAAGGGAATTATAGAAGCAGGTATGATATAGGATATATATGATATATGGAAGCGGATACTATGTAAGATATATATTATAAAAAACAGTATGATAAAAGATATAATATATAGAAGAAATATTGAGATATCGACATAGGCCAATAGGAAAATAGATGAAAAGGTGAAGGAATATAATTTTCACCGTAATTGAAATTGAGCCGCAGTAAATGAGGCATTGGAGGAAAGTATGGATAAATATATAAATGCACCAATGAGCGAGGATGATGCAAAAGGATTAAAAGCAGGCGATTATGTATATATAACCGGTAAGATATATACAGCCAGAGATGCTGCCCACAAAAGAATGCAGGAAGCTTTGGATAAACAGGAGGTTCTGCCCATCGATGTAAAGAACAATATCATCTACTATATGGGACCGTCTCCGGCGAGGGAGGGGCGTCCAATTGGGTCGGCGGGACCCACTACTGCAAGCAGGATGGACAAGTACGCTCCCACACTTCTGGATCTGGGGTTGCGTGGCATGATCGGGAAGGGTAAACGAACGCCAGAAGTTCTGGATGCTATTAAAAGAAATAATGCAGTTTATTTTGCAGCAGTAGGAGGAGCGGGTGCATTACTGTCTCAAAGAATCAAAAAGTCTACAGTAATTGCCTATGATGATCTTGGAACAGAGGCTATAAGAGAACTAGAAGTAGAGAAATTTCCTGTGATTGTGGTTGCAGACTGCGAAGGAAATAATCTCTACGAGAGTGCAATAGAGCAATATAAGAAAGAGAGCTGATAAATTAGTGGAAAGAATAATTTTGATGGTTTTGAGAAATATATTGTTTGTGCCTTATTGGGCCTGCCAGCTGATATCGTATGCAAAGGAAAAAGATAGGCATACGGAAGAAGAACGTTTTGCATTATTAAAAAAGATTACAATTAATGCAAATAAAGGAGGAAGAGTCACCATTTTGACAACCGGGGAAGAGAATCTTCCAGAGAAAAATGGCTTTGTACTATTTCCAAACCATCAGGGGTTATTCGATGTGTTGGCGTTAGTGGAAAGCTGTAGCCGCCCATTGTCAGTTGTTATGAAAAAAGAAGTGGCAAATGTTCCTTTCTTGAAGCAGGTGTTTGCAATCATGCGGGCTAAAGCAATTGACAGAGAAGATATCAAGCAGTCTATGAGGGTGATTATGAATGTTACAAGAGAGGTAACAGAAGGCAGAAACTACGTGATATTTGCAGAAGGAACAAGGACAAAGCATCCAAATGACCTGCTGGATTTTAAAGGCGGAAGCTTTAAGTCAGCCATAAAAGCGAAATGCCCCATTGTTCCGGTGGCATTAATTGACTCCTATAAATCATTTGATACTCATTCTATAAAAAGGATTACGGTTCAGGTTCATTATTTAAGTCCTATCTATTATGAAGATTACAAGGATTTAAAGTCTACAGAAATAGCTTCATTAGTAAAGAACCGAATAGAAAAAACAATTAAAGATAACGAATAAAACTTTTTTGAAAAAAGTGATTGACAAACAGAAGTCTCTTTAGTATAATAACTTGTGCGTCACCACAATAGGTGACAAGCTATATTATATAAGAAATAAAGATTCAGGAGAAATACTCAAGTGGCTGAAGAGGCGCCCCTGCTAAGGGTGTAGGTCGTTTGCGCGGCGCGAGGGTTCAAATCCCTCTTTCTCCGCTAACTTATTTCTTACATTGTCCATATTGTAAAAGTTGGGTAGAGTAATATAGTTCAAAAACATTTGTAAAAATATGTAAAAAAGTGCTTGACAATATGTAAGCTAAGTGATAGACTATAAAAGCTGTCAAAACAGCAAAGAAACATCACAAAAAACTTTTAAAAAAAGTTGTTGACAAAGACTTGACGGTGTGATATCATATAGAAGTTGCGCTAAAGAGTACAACAACAAAGAGAAACAAGCAGAACCTTGATAATTGAACAGTGAAACAACCTTGAAAGATTCTATTAAAAGAGA
>OATB01000551.1_pt1 | contig 24209 bp, 19 predicted proteins | sample 1494941 | NCBI WGS metagenome assembly OATB01 (sample SAMEA2579931, study PRJEB22360) | human gut metagenome | reverse complement strand
TTAGGCGAACACTATCATAAAATTACAGCGATGTTAGCTGATACAACGACCGATGGTTTGTTTGATAAAATTAAAGGATTGTTTCAATAGTCGTAATTAAAAAGGCAAAACACAGTTAACCACGCACTGTGTTTTGCCTTTTTTGCCATGTAAAGTTTGACAACATCAACAAATAGTAAAAGATATTACCATACAATAAATATAGATTCGTTATTTTAAGGAAAGTAAAGAAATTAAGGTAAGAGATTCTTAAATAGATAATGTTATTTTTGTTATGTATATAATTCTATTAGTTTACAAAAACTATAAATACCCCTTTTTTTAAGAAAATAAGAATGGTAAACTTTAAGTAGCGGTATTCAGTTTGATTAATTTGAAAGCGATTACTTTCTGGTTGTAAACAAAAAAAGCGCCGAAACAGCGCCACTTTACAGTTGATTACGGTTAAAACCTTATTTTAACTTGCTATGTTGTTTAGAATAGTCCCAAAAGAACTTAACTAAATTATAGCATAGAATAAAAATCATTCAAGTAGTAATTTAAAAAAAGGAGTGGAAATAAAATGAAGAAAGACTACGTTATTGGTCTGGATATAGGGACTAATTCTGTCGGCTGGGCAGTTATGACAGAAGACTATCAGTTGGTGAAGAAAAAAATGCCTATTTATGGAAACACTGAAAAAAAGAAAATCAAGAAAAATTTTTGGGGTGTGCGTTTATTTGAAGAAGGGCATACAGCCGAAGATCGCCGATTAAAAAGAACAGCACGACGAAGAATTAGTCGTCGACGGAATCGTTTACGCTACTTACAAGCTTTTTTTGAAGAAGCGATGACAGATTTGGATGAAAACTTTTTTGCTCGTTTACAAGAGAGTTTTTTAGTGCCTGAAGATAAGAAGTGGCACAGACATCCGATTTTTGCTAAGTTGGAAGATGAAGTAGCTTACCATGAAACGTATCCGACAATCTACCATTTACGCAAAAAATTAGCAGATTCATCTGAGCAAGCAGATTTACGACTAATTTATTTGGCGTTGGCACATATTGTCAAATATCGTGGACATTTTTTAATTGAAGGAAAATTAAGTACAGAAAATATTTCTGTTAAAGAACAATTTCAACAATTTATGATCATTTATAACCAAACCTTTGTGAATGGAGAGAGTCGCTTAGTTAGTGCGCCATTACCTGAATCTGTCTTGATTGAGGAAGAGTTGACTGAAAAAGCTTCTCGGACTAAAAAATCTGAAAAAGTCTTACAACAATTTCCTCAAGAAAAAGCTAATGGCTTATTTGGTCAGTTCTTAAAGCTAATGGTAGGGAATAAAGCTGACTTTAAAAAAGTTTTTGGTTTGGAAGAAGAAGCCAAAATAACCTACGCTAGTGAAAGCTATGAAGAAGATTTAGAAGGCATTTTAGCAAAGGTTGGGGATGAATATAGTGACGTGTTTTTAGCTGCTAAAAATGTGTACGATGCAGTTGAATTATCAACGATTTTAGCAGATTCGGATAAAAAAAGTCACGCGAAATTATCTTCTAGCATGATTGTCCGTTTTACAGAACACCAAGAAGATTTAAAAAAATTCAAACGATTTATTCGTGAAAATTGTCCAGACGAATATGATAATCTCTTTAAAAATGAACAGAAAGACGGCTATGCAGGCTACATTGCACACGCAGGTAAGGTTTCACAGCTTAAATTTTACCAGTATGTTAAGAAAATCATTCAAGATATTGCTGGAGCAGAATATTTTTTAGAAAAAATTGCTCAAGAAAACTTTTTAAGAAAGCAACGGACCTTTGATAATGGGGTGATTCCTCATCAAATTCATTTGGCTGAGTTACAAGCAATCATTCATCGTCAAGCGGCCTATTATCCATTTTTAAAAGAAAATCAAGAAAAAATTGAACAACTGGTTACATTTCGAATTCCTTATTATGTCGGACCATTATCAAAAGGAGATGCAAGTACCTTCGCTTGGTTAAAACGTCAAAGTGAGGAACCAATTCGTCCTTGGAACCTTCAAGAAACCGTTGATTTGGACCAATCAGCGACAGCCTTTATTGAACGAATGACCAATTTTGATACGTATTTACCTTCTGAAAAAGTTTTACCGAAACATAGTTTGTTATATGAAAAGTTTATGGTATTTAATGAATTGACCAAGATTTCTTATACGGATGATCGAGGAATCAAAGCCAATTTTTCAGGTAAGGAAAAAGAAAAAATCTTTGATTATCTGTTTAAGACGCGTCGAAAAGTTAAGAAAAAGGATATAATTCAATTCTATCGAAACGAATATAATACGGAGATTGTCACGCTTAGTGGACTTGAAGAAGACCAATTTAATGCTAGTTTTAGCACGTATCAGGATTTACTGAAATGTGGTTTGACAAGAGCAGAATTAGACCACCCAGATAATGCCGAAAAATTGGAAGATATCATAAAAATTTTAACTATTTTTGAAGATCGGCAACGAATTCGGACGCAACTTTCCACATTCAAAGGGCAGTTCTCAGCAGAAGTACTAAAAAAATTAGAACGCAAGCACTACACTGGCTGGGGAAGATTGTCGAAGAAATTAATCAATGGTATCTACGATAAAGAATCGGGTAAAACAATTTTGGGCTATTTAATTAAAGATGACGGGGTCTCAAAACACTATAATCGCAATTTTATGCAACTGATTAATGATTCACAATTATCTTTTAAAAATGCTATTCAAAAAGCACAGTCCAGTGAACATGAAGAAACATTAAGTGAAACTGTCAATGAATTAGCTGGTAGTCCAGCAATAAAAAAAGGAATTTATCAAAGTTTAAAAATTGTCGATGAACTAGTCGCGATTATGGGTTATGCGCCCAAGCGGATTGTTGTCGAAATGGCACGTGAAAATCAAACGACTAGCACTGGCAAGAGAAGATCCATCCAACGCTTGAAAATAGTTGAAAAAGCAATGGCCGAAATCGGCAGCAATTTATTAAAAGAACAACCAACGACTAATGAACAGTTACGAGATACCCGTCTTTTCCTTTACTATATGCAAAATGGTAAAGATATGTACACGGGAGATGAATTATCGCTTCATCGTTTATCTCACTATGATATTGATCATATTATCCCACAAAGCTTTATGAAAGACGATTCATTGGATAACCTAGTTTTAGTGGGCTCTACTGAAAATCGAGGGAAATCCGATGATGTACCTAGCAAGGAAGTTGTTAAGGATATGAAAGCTTATTGGGAGAAATTATATGCTGCTGGCTTAATTAGTCAACGGAAATTCCAACGTCTGACCAAGGGGGAGCAAGGTGGCTTGACTCTCGAAGACAAAGCGCATTTTATCCAACGACAATTAGTAGAAACTCGTCAAATTACCAAAAATGTTGCAGGGATCTTAGATCAACGCTACAATGCTAATTCAAAAGAGAAAAAAGTCCAAATCATCACCTTGAAAGCTAGTTTAACGAGCCAATTTCGTTCGATTTTTGGCTTGTATAAAGTTCGTGAAGTGAATGATTATCACCATGGACAAGATGCTTATTTAAACTGTGTGGTCGCAACCACGTTATTAAAAGTTTATCCTAATTTAGCACCAGAATTTGTTTACGGAGAATATCCTAAGTTCCAGACCTTTAAAGAAAATAAAGCCACGGCGAAGGCTATAATTTATACAAATTTGCTGCGCTTTTTCACGGAAGATGAACCACGGTTCACGAAGGATGGCGAAATTCTTTGGAGTAACAGTTATTTAAAAACTATCAAAAAAGAATTAAATTACCATCAAATGAATATTGTCAAAAAAGTAGAAGTGCAAAAAGGCGGTTTTTCAAAAGAGTCGATTAAACCCAAAGGACCATCGAATAAATTGATTCCTGTCAAAAATGGTTTGGATCCCCAAAAATATGGCGGTTTTGATAGTCCTATAGTTGCTTATACAGTGCTATTCACGCATGAAAAAGGTAAAAAACCTCTTATTAAACAGGAGATACTGGGCATTACGATTATGGAAAAAACAAGGTTTGAACAAAATCCTATTCTTTTTTTAGAGGAGAAAGGCTTCCTACGGCCTCGTGTATTAATGAAATTGCCTAAGTATACACTGTATGAATTTCCAGAGGGACGCCGGCGCTTATTAGCCAGCGCTAAAGAAGCACAAAAAGGGAACCAGATGGTTTTACCTGAACATTTACTTACATTACTGTACCATGCGAAACAATGTTTGTTACCAAATCAATCAGAAAGTTTGGCTTATGTAGAACAACATCAACCAGAATTTCAAGAGATTTTAGAGAGAGTGGTTGACTTTGCTGAAGTGCATACATTAGCCAAGTCAAAAGTCCAGCAAATTGTGAAACTTTTTGAAGCAAATCAAACAGCAGATGTGAAAGAGATTGCGGCATCCTTTATCCAACTTATGCAGTTTAATGCGATGGGCGCACCAAGTACGTTTAAATTTTTCCAAAAAGACATTGAGCGAGCACGCTACACGTCAATCAAAGAAATTTTTGATGCCACTATCATTTACCAATCGACTACGGGACTGTATGAAACACGCAGAAAGGTTGTCGACTAGATGGGCTGGCGAACGGTAGTGGTTAACAAGCATTCAAAATTATCCTATAAAAACAATCATCTTGTTTTTAAAGCAATTGATCACCAAGAATTAATTCATTTGTCTGAGATTGATGTTTTGTTGTTGGAAACAACGGACATTTCGTTAACCACGATGCTATTAAAACGATTAATTGATGAAAAAATATTAGTGTTATTTTGCGATGATAAGCGTTTGCCAATTGGTAAAATTTTGCCCTTTTATGGACGGCATGATAGTAGCTTGCAATTGACACGCCAGTTGGCTTGGACGGAAGAACGAAAAGGTCAAGTTTGGACAGCGATCATTGCACAAAAAATCACCAATCAGAGTTTACACTTAGCGCAACGAGACTATGGTCAAAAGGCTGCTGCTTTGTTAGCTATGCGCGCTGAATTACGTCTGTTTGATCCAGCCAATCGAGAAGGTCATGCAGCTCGAAGTTATTTTAATACTCTCTTCGGCAATGATTTTACACGTGAACAAGAAAATGACATTAATGCTGGTTTAAATTATGGTTATACGTTGTTATTAAGTATTTTTGCTCGAGAGTTAGTCCAGACAGGTTGTTTTACACAACTAGGACTAAAACATGCCAACCAATTTAATGACTTTAACTTAGCAAGTGATCTTATGGAGCCTTTTCGTCCATTGGTAGATCAAATCATTTATGAGAATAGAAAAGAAGCATTTCCGATAATGAAACGTAAGTTATTTGCTTTGTTTATGAATACGTATATGTACAAGAAAAAACAAATGTTTTTAACCAATATTGCTACCGATTATACAAAACATGTAGTAAAAGTTCTGAATCAAGAGGAGGAAGGAGTTCCAGAGTTTGGGATATGAGTTATCGATATATGCGTCTATTATTAATGTTTGATATGCCAACGGACACAGCCAGTGACCGGAAAGCGTATCGGAAGTTCCGGAAATTTTTGATTAATGAAGGATTTATTATGCATCAATTTTCGGTTTACAGCAAAATTTTGTTGAATGATACTGCTAATAAAGCAATGTTGGCTCGCTTAAAGCAGAATAATCCGCAAAGAGGACTAATTACACTATTAAATGTAACAGAAAAACAATTTTCTCGAATGATTTATTTGCATGGAGAACAAGACAATCGAGTTGCTAATTCAGATGAACGGATTGTCTTTTTAGGAGAAGAATAGATGAGAGTTAATTTTTCTTTATTGGAAGAACCCATTGAAATTGAAAAAGCCACCTTTTTAACGATTAAAGACGTTCAAACCTTTGCCCATCTAGTGAAGTTAATTTATCAATATGATGGGGAAAATGAGTTAAAACTATTTGATGCGCAACAAAAAGGGCTGAAACCAACGGAATTATTTGTTGTTACGGATATTTTAGGCTATGACGTTAATTCGGCTGCCACGCTGAAATTAATCTATGGGGATTTAGAAGCACAATTAAATGATAAACCAGAAGTCAAATCAATGATTGAGAAGTTAACTGGAACAATTAGTCAATTAATTGGCTATGAATTGTTGGAACATGAAATGGATTTGGAAGAAGATGGCATCACTGTGCAGGAACTTTTCAAAGCTCTTGGAATCAAAATCGAAACAACGAGTGATACGATTTTTGAAAAAGTTATGGAAATTACACAAGTACATCGTTATTTATCAAAGAAAAAATTATTGATTTTTATTAATGCGTGTACGTATTTGACAGAGGATGAAGTGCAACAAGTGGTAGAATATATCTCTTTAAATAATGTGGATGTCCTGTTTTTAGAACAAAGGGTGGTCCAGAACAGATTCCAATATATTTTGGACGAAAACTTTTATTTGAGTTATGAAAAAGCTTAAATTGTTACTGATTAGTGGTTCATTCTAAACTGAAATCTAGCTATGGATAAGTGATGCGAGTACGGAACTTTGGAAAAAAATAATTCTCCGAGGTTTTAGAGTCATGTTGTTTAGAATGGTACCAAAACATCCCTCTGTACATATCAGAATATGGATCCGTTTTAGAGTCATGTTGTTTAGAATGGTACCAAAACTGCAGACTTTGGTGGTGCTGGTCGAAGCATGTTTTAGAGTCATGTTGTTTAGAATGGTACCAAAACCGAAGCACGATTGATATTAGCGCAACTATCGTTTTAGAGTCATGTTGTTTAGAATGGTACCAAAACTGGCTTGTTGTTACGTGTATTACAGACGGGGTTTTAGAGTCATGTTGTTTAGAATGGTACCAAAACGCACACACACGCTACTCACAGGCATTATAGGTTTTAGAGTCATGTTGTTTAGAATGGTACCAAAACGTGCAACAAAAGAATATTGTTGTCAATGGTGTTTTAGAGTCATGTTGTTTAGAATGGTACCAAAACATCAGTTGTCGGGAAATTGCCGGAGCGTGGGTTTTAGAGTCATGTTGTTTAGAATGGTACCAAAACTCATAGCAGACCAACCTGCTCCATCGCTTGGTTTTAGAGTCATGTTGTTTAGAATGGTACCAAAACCAATGTAAATGCTCATTATGATTTACATATGTTTTAGAGTCATGTTGTTTAGTTTTCGCAGATACGATTTGATTGATGTAAAAATATCGTTAATATGTATAAATATGGTTATTATATAAAAAATATAAGTAATAAATTGAAGCTTTGCTAAAGCAAGTGATGCGATTACGAAATTATTTAATTTTAGAGTCACGTTATTTATTACTTTACGAATAGAGAATACGATTATCTATAAATCAAGAATTAATCCCCAATTTATTGAAAATGACACTCCCTGTTTTATTAATATTTCATGCTTTTGTTGTACTATTTGATGATACAAAAAAGTAAAACTGAGGCCCCAATTAAAGTCAAGTTAACCACATTGAAAGATAGAACTTTCAATGTGGTTAAAGATGCTTAATGAGATTCATGAAACATAGAAAGCGGATTAATTTCCTATGCTCTTTATTTGTATATTTTCTTGGGAATCATTATTGATTGTGGATTAAAAAGATAATCCGCTCCCCGTTTCACCACAGGCATATTCGTAATAGCTAAAATGAAGAGGGCTAAGAAGAAGAGTGCCAGGATTCGGAAAGTAAACCATTCTTTAAAGAGTGTGTCTAATTGCAAACCACTTTCCAACAGAATAATTAAGGGCATATGCAAGAGATAAGGGTAGAGGGTATCTTTTCCGAGGGCGCTTAAAGGTAACTTTCGTTTCGGCAATAATGCAAACCAAGAAAGAGACACCAATGCTGCAGCAACGTAAAAGAACAGCTGAATGAAACTACTGTATTCAAAGGCCGGACTAATTTCAGCGTAGGAAGCCCAACCAGTTAAGAAGCCCCAAAATTTCGTTGCCAATGACCATTGACTATTTACAAATAAAAAGGAGCTTAAAATTACGCCTATCGCTGCCCATTTGACTTTGCGATGATCTAAAAAGGTTTGTAGCTTTTGAATATCCATTAAGTAGCCACAATAAAAGAAAGGGAAGAAGCCCAGAGTCCGTCCTAAAGACAAGAAACCTTCCACAGGCAAATAGCCTGAGGCGCAGCCGATAACAATGATGATGGGCAACATGATTTTCGGCTGAACGCGCTGAAGAAAGATGGTAATTAAGTAGAAACTTGCTAAGGAAAGTAAGTACCAAGGAACGCCTGTTTCGTTCAGTAAATCAAAATTCATTTTATTTGCAAAGGCGAAATTAGCAAGCGTAATCAACAACTTCGCTAAGAGATAAAGCCAAACAAAGGAAAGTAAGCGTAGATATTTTCGTTGTTTAATGGCATGTTTACTAAAGAGTCCAGAGACAAAAATAAAGGCCGACATATGGAATGAATAGATCCAAAAGTTGATCGTTTCCATGAGTCGTGAAGGAGAAGCTTCACGATCTAAAATATGCCCAAAAATCACTAAGAAAATTAAAAAAAGTTTCACGTTGTCCCATTTATAAATTCGCTTGTCGTTTTCCATAACGATCACTCCTTTTAGTAGAAAACAGTTCACTTTTGTTTAAGGCAGAAGAGGACAATTTTTCCATTCATTGAGTAGATAATTGTAGATACGAACCGGCAGCCGTTAAATGAGCCCCACATACTTGCGCTTAAAACAAAAAATTAGGCAGGATGTTAGTCTTAAATTATACTGAAAGAGTGACGATCCTCCAAAGATTTTGTTTATTAAGAAGTGAAAGATGCGGTGAAAATAAATGATAAAATTTCAAAATGTTTCAAAAGTATATCAAGAAAATGCTGTTTTGTCCGATGTGAATTTAACAATCCAACAAGGCGAATTTTTTGTATTAGTAGGGCCGAGTGGTAGTGGAAAAACGACGACTTTGAAAATGATTAATCGGCTCATTGAGCCAACGACAGGTGAAGTGGCTCTCAATGAACAAGCGGTAACCAATTATCCTTTACGTGAATTACGACTAAAAATTGGCTATGTTCTTCAGCAAATTGCCTTATTTCCTAACTTAACCGTGGCGGAAAATATTGAGTTGATTCCTGAAATGAAAAAATGGCCCAAAGAGCAACGCAGAGAGCGAACCATTGAACTATTGAAAAAAGTTCAGCTGAATCCTGAGGAATATCTGCATCGTAAGCCAGCAGCGCTTTCAGGAGGCGAGCAACAACGTATTGGAATTTTACGCGCCATTGCAGCTGAACCAGAAGTGATTTTAATGGATGAACCTTTTAGCGCGCTAGATCCGATTTCAAGACATCATCTTCAACGTTTGGTGAAAGAACTTCATCAGGAATTAGCGAGTACCATTGTTTTTGTGACCCATGATATGAATGAAGCTTTATTGTTAGGAGAGCGCATCTGTATTATGGACGCTGGTAAAATTATTCAAGTCGATACGCCAGAAGCCATTCAAAAACATCCGAAAAATAATTTTGTCGGTCAATTTTTCAAACAATCTTCGCCAGAACTAGCGAACTATTGTGGCGCTGACTTGACTGCATTTTTAGAAGCCGCAGATGAGACGATTGAGCCAGTGCCAACTGTTTTCATGGAAACCAATTTAAAAGAGATTGTCCAACTCATTAATGCACAAGAGAAAGCAAATTTAGTAGAAAAACAACAAGTTTTAGGGTGTATCACCTCAAAAACGATTACTCGTTTTATGGAACAGCTGTTGGAAAGCGAGGGACAGTAGATGCAAGCACTGATTGAAACTTTTTTCGCTCGAAAAGAAGAATATCTGCAAGCGTTAATCGAGCATATGCAATTGTCCTTTATCTCGTTATTATTCGCTGCGTTGATTGCAATTCCTTTAGCCATTTATTTAACAAGTCATCGTAAGTTAGCGGAAAGTCTGTTACAAGTGACTGGGATTTTCCAAACCATCCCTTCTTTAGCCTTGCTAGGCTTACTGATTCCGTTAATTGGTATTGGTCGACCACCGGCAATTGTTGCGCTAGTGATTTATGCCTTATTCCCAATTTTACAAAACACCTATACTGGTTTGACGGAAATTGATCCTTCGTTAGAAGAAGCTGCAGAAGCATTTGGGATGAGTAAAAAAGAAAAACTGTTTAAGTTTGAGTTGCAAATGGCGTTACCATTTATTATTTCTGGGATTCGAACGGCTACCGTTTTAATTATTGGTACGGCCACGTTGGCGGCGTTAATTGGAGCAGGTGGTTTAGGGACCTTCATTTTATTAGGAATTGATCGAAATAATTTATCGTTGATTTTTATTGGAGCCCTTTCATCGGCTGCACTAGCAGTCTTATTTAATTATGGAATTCATTGGTTGGAAAAAGCGAATGGACGGCGACTAATCATTGGCGGTACTATTTTAGGCCTTTTGTTAGGTGGTTCATTTTTCTGGAATCAACAAACTTCTTCAAAGGAAAAGCAGCTGACAATTGCTGGCAAATTAGGAGCGGAACCAGATATTATTATTAATATGTATAAAGCCTTAATTGAAGAAAATAGCGACATTCAGGTGACGTTAAAGCCAAACTTTGGCAAGACTACTTTTTTATATAATGCCTTGAAATCAGATGAAATCGATCTTTATCCGGAATTTACAGGCACAGTGATCGAAACCTTTTTAAAAAATCCTCCTCAGCTAGACAATCAACCTCAAGTAGTCTATGAAGCGGCACGCGCTGGCTTGAAAAAACAAGAAAACCTTACTTTGTTGAAACCGATGCGCTATGAAAATACGTATGCCGTCGCAGTTAAGCGCTCATTTGCAAAAGCGCATCAATTAAAAACGATTAGTGATTTACAGAAAATTAGCAATCAGTTGAAAGCAGGTTTTACGTTAGAATTTATTGATCGGCAAGATGGTTATAAGGGATTACAAGAAAAATATCATTTAAATCTGAATGTCCAATCGATGGAACCGGCGTTACGCTATCAAGCGATTAATAATGGTGAGGTAAATGTGATTGATGCCTATTCAACGGATAGTGAATTGAGACAATACGATTTAGTAACGTTAGAAGATGATCAAGCGCTATTTCCGCCTTATCAAGGAGCACCACTTATTAAAACAGCAACGTTGGAAAAATATCCAGAATTAGCAGAAATATTGAATAAATTGGCAGGAAAAATTAGCGAAGAAGAAATGAGTGAAATGAATTATCAAGTCAATGTGGAAGGGCAAGATCCTAGCATAGTGGCGAAAGACTATTTAAAAGAAAAGAATCTTCTTAAATAAGTATTTTTTACTGAAAAAGACTGGTATATAAACATTTATCCAGTCTTTTTCAGATAAATAAAGAGTTTAATGTGAAAAGTACCTGTATTTTTACTCATTTTTGGATATAATAAAAGAAATGAATGGAGAGGAGTGGTCTATATGAAAAAAGCAGAACGTCAACGTTTGATTAAACAATTAATTATGCAACAAGAAATTGAAACACAAGATGAATTAATCACTCGTTTGGAAGAACTTGGCGTCCGAGCCACTCAAGCGACTGTTTCAAGAGATATCCGTGAAATGAGTATTGTTAAAACACATGGTGCAGATGGTCGTGTCAAATATGCAATTTTTTCTCAAGCACAAGGCACAAGCAGTGAAGAGAAATTACGAGAATCAGTAAAAGATTCAGTTGTTCGAATGGAGCGAGTACAATTTATTGTCATCTTGCATACAGAGATGGGAAATGCCGATGTGGTGAGTAACTTTTTAGATGAAGTAGCTTATCCAGAAGTGGCTGGTACAGTGGCTGGTGCGGATACAATTATTGTGATTACACGTTCAGAAGAGGATGCGGAACACTTTATCGAACGCATCGAAAATATGATTTTTTAAAATTGAAAGCATCAATAGAAGGGAGTTTTTTTCTTGGTAGAATTGAAAGCGCTACAAAATGGTTCGGATATTCGGGGAATTGCTTTGGATACGGAAGAGCAAACTGCAACATTAACCGCAACAGCAGTAGCCGAGATTGCGGTGGGCGTGGTTCGTTGGTTACAGGATAAAAAACAGCTGCCACGAAAGGCACAACAGCGCCTGACAATTGCAATCGGACATGATAGTCGTCTAACGGCGGAGCCGATTAAGCAAGCATTAGTAGATACGTTTCTTTCATTAGGTATTCAGGTGATTGACGTTGGTTTAGCTACGACGCCTGCTATGTTTATGGCTACTCAATTTCCAACGCTTCAATGTGATGCAGCGATTATGATCACAGCTAGCCATTTGCCTTACTACTTTAATGGCTTGAAGTTCTTCACAGCAGAAGGTGGAGCAGAGAAAGAAGATATTCGGTATATTTTATCTCATACTGATCCGCTGACAGCCAATGAAAATGGCACACTGATGAAGCAAGAGTTACTGCCAATTTATGCGGAGCATTTGGTGGCAAAAATTCGCCAAGGAATTCATTCGCCAGAAGAGAAACCTTTACAGGGCTTTAGAATTATCGTTGATGCGGGTAATGGGGCTGGGGGCTTCTTTGCGGAGCAGGTTCTTCAAGTTTTGGGCGCTGATACGACGGGATCACAGTTTTTAGAACCAGATGGGCATTTTCCTAATCATGTACCTAATCCAGATAATTCTGAAGCAATGAAAAGTATTCAAACAGCTGTTTTAGCTAATCAGGCAGATTTGGGCATTATTTTTGATACAGATGTAGATCGTTCGGCCGTAGTGGACCAATCAGGTGAGGTACTAAACCGAAATAATTTAATTGCTGTTTTAGCGGCAATTGTTTTAAAAGAAGCGCCTGGTAGTTATATTGTGACAAATTCGCCAACCTCAAGTCATTTAAAAACATTTATTGAAGAAAAAGGCGGCCAACAGATTCGTTATATTTCTGGTTACCGAAATGTCATTAATAAAATGATTGAATTGAATCATGGGGGCTTTCAGACACCGTTAGCCATTGAAACCAGTGGTCATGCAGCATTTCAAGAAAACTACAATCTGGATGATGGTGCATATATCGTGGCGAAAATTTTAATGTTGTTACCAGAATTGAAACAAAACAATCAAACGTTAGGAGATCTGATTGCTACATTGAAGCAACCGGCAGAAACCAACGAATTTCGCTTCAAAATTACTGCGGAGGATGTGACTTGTTATGGGCAACAAGTCTTGCGAGACTTTGAATTGTTTGTAGAAAATCAAGCAGACTTTGCTGTGGACCGTGAAAACCAAGAAGGTGTTCGGGGAAACGTGTCTGGTCAATATGGCAGTGGGTGGTTTTTGCTACGCTTAAGTCTGCATGAACCGTTGCTTGTTCTTCAGGTAGAGAATGACCAAAGCGATAAAAATGCGTGTGTCATCGAAAAAATTGCCACTTTTTTACAAAAATACGAGGAAATAGATAGTCAGCAAATAGAAAATAATTTAGGAAATTAAAGGTGTTCTTATGGAAAATGTCTTAAAAGGAAAACACATTGGCTTTTCTCATTTTAGAGAAGAATATATCGAACATATTGCAAAACAGCAATGGGATAATGAATTGCTTCGGCATTTGAGCTGGGATGCTTTACATCCGTGGGGGCTTGAAGAATGGAAAGATTTCACAATTAATAAAGGAGAAGATGATCGATTTCTATTTGCTATTTTAGAAAATACGACAGAGGAATTTATTGGTTGGGTTTCGTTGTCTGATGTACAGTTGAAAAATAGAGGGGCCAATTTAGGGATTGCTATTTTACAAAAAGAGCAACGTGGTCAAGGATATGGCTTTGAGGCGGTGTCTTTAATTTGTAAATTTGCTTTTTATGAATTGGGCTTGCACAAAATCAGATTAGCTGTCAATAGTAACAATCAAAACGCGATTCATGTTTATGAAAAAGTAGGCTTCAAAAAAGAAGGAATTGATAGAGAAGCGTTATTTCAAGATGGCCAATGGCTGGGTATCTACAATTACGGAATTTTACAAAAAGAGTGGCTACAAATGATTAAGGCTGAGAGCTAGCTCAGAAATTGTTTAACACCAAGAAACTGAGCAAATGCAGATATGCTGTTTTCGACAGTGAATGCACAGTGAAATAAAAAACAGAAGAAATCGGCGGTTGCCGTCCGATTTCTTCTGTTTTTTACCATAGGCCAGGTGCTGCAGTCACAACGATTTGTTTTTTTGTAAACGGATGGAGTAAATGAAGTTGTGAAGCATGGAGCATTAAACGAGCTGCCTGCGATTTTGGGTTGTATAACGGATCACCAATAATTGGATGCCCTTCGCTAGCTAAATGGACCCGAATTTGGTGCGTCCGACCTGTTTCTAAAACACAGGTAACTGCGGTTTGATTATTAGAAAGAGCTTTGACCACTTGGACATGCGTAATCGCTGAATCCCCTTTTTGAGGATCAATCCGTCGTTTCCGGCGATCATGCCGATCACGACCAATCGGCTGATTGATTGTCTGTTCTTTTTGGTTAAAGTGACCAGCTACAATCGCTTGATATTGACGGTAAATTTGTTTTGTTTCTAATAAACGCCCTAAAATAGGTAAGACAAAAGGATTTTTAGCAAAGACAATCGCACCACTGGTTTCTTTATCTAATCGATGAACGACATAAGGGACCTGATTTTTCTCAGCTAAATAGGCAGCAACATGATTTAACAAGGTGTCTGTTTCCTGTGGCTGATTTGGATGGGTTTTAATGCCATAAGGTTTATTTACAATCATTAAATGTTCGTCTTCATATAAAACCTTCACACGCGTTGCTTCCCCCAAATGAATAGTGGGAAACACATAATCGGTTTCTTCAAACGTTAAGGTGACACAATCGCCAGCTTGGACTGGAAAATGAAAAGCAGCTGTTTCTCCGTTGATTTTGACATTTTTTCGCGTGCGTAAAAAATGGCGCACTTTTCGAGGGACTAGCCACTCATTTTCTAATAGTTCTTTTACAGTCATTGTTGAAAAATTTTCAGGTAATCTCATTGAATATTCCACCAAATCCCACCTTTCACTGATTCGCTATTTAGTGTAACAAAGCTACTCAAAAGGTCAAGTCAGAACGGAAAAAAAGCTGAAATTTGTTAGAAAGGCAGTTCCTTGAGAGATTCTTAAACAAATTTACATAAAAAACGAAGAAAAGCATGATAGAATAGAGGCTAAATAAAGACTCGTTTCTAAGCGTAAGCAATTATTTACCTCTAGTGAAGGCCATATTTCCTTTGCTACAGCGAAAAGACCATTGAAATTGTTTTTCAAGAATTTTTCATGCTTTAGACCTAGGTCGTACCTGCAAGAATATGGTAGACTTAGCCAAGAAACGTAAACAGAGGGAGTACTATGGACAATCTTAAACAATTTTTTAGTAAAGTCGGTGTCGGATTACGTCATTTTTGGACGTGGATAAAGCCTTATTTAATACAATTCCATCAAGCCAGAAAGCGGATTTGGAAAAAGTATCAAATCAATAAAATTTTCTTGTTAATTGGTTTGGTAGTCGCTTTAGGTGCCAGTATTTATTTATTTTACTTAGCCAAGTCCGCAAACGTTGAGACCCTAAAATCGGGGCTAAGTGAATCAACACGTGTTTATGATGAATCAGGAGAGGAAGTCGGAAAATTATTCGGGCAAAAAGGGACTTTTGTGGAACTGGATAATATTTCTCCTTATATTCAAGATGCGGTTATTTCAACTGAAGATCGCGGGTTTTATCAACATAAAGGGTATTCCATCAAAGGGATTGCCCGTGCGGTTGTTGGAAAATTGACCTTCGGGAAAATCGGTGGCGGTGGTGGCGGAAGTACAATTACGCAGCAATTAGCCAAAAATGCTTACTTAACGCAAGAGCAAACGTTAGATAGGAAAGCCAGAGAATTATTCTTAGCGATTGAAATCGAAAAGAAATATTCGAAAAAAGATATCTTGGCAATGTATTTAAATAATTCTTATTTTGGTAATGGTGTCTGGGGCGTGCAAGATGCAGCTCGTAAATACTTTGGCGTGGATGCATCCCAAGTGACAGTGGGGGAAGCCGCAACGCTAGCAGGTATGTTAAAAGGGCCAGGAATTTATAACCCAATTGATTACATTGACAATGCCACAGCGCGACGGAATACCGTTTTACAACTAATGGTCGACAATAAAAAACTATCTCAAGAAGAAGCCAATCAAGAAGCGAGTGTTAACTTAGCGAGTCTATTAAATGACACCTATGTTGGCGACGAAAATAGTTACAAATATCCATATTATTTTGATGCGGTAATTGATGAAGCGGTCAATCGTTATAAATTTAAAGAAGAAGATATTTTAAATAAAGGCTACAAGATTTACACGTCTTTAAATCAAAAATATCAAGATGCGATGGATGCAACTTATAAAAATGATGCACTATTTCCACCCAATGCAGAAGATGGTGCCATGGTTCAAAGTGGCTCTGTAGCCATTGATCCGAAAACCGGCGGCGTGCAAGCACTGGTGGGCGGTCGAGGGGAACACGTTTATCGAGGCTTTAACTTTGCAACGCAAACAAAACGTTCACCAGGCTCGTCCTTAAAACCAATTTCTGTCTATACACCAGCTTTAGAGGCTGGCTATAAACCAGACTCTGTTTTAGAAGATAAACCACAAGATTATTATCCAGCGCAAAACTATAGCCGCACGTACAGTGGAGAAGTTCCTATGTATCAAGCCTTAGGAGAAAGCTTAAATTTACCAGCGGTGTGGTTATTACATCAAATTGGTTTAGATAAAGGCTATGAAAAAACAGAGAAATTTGGCATTCCGTTATCAGAAAAAGATCGATATTATGGTTTAGCACTTGGGGGATTACAAACGGGTGTTTCGCCACTAACTATGGCGGGAGCTTATAGTGCCTTTGCCAATGAAGGCTATAAAACTGAAACGCATTTAATTACAAAAATCGTCGACTCAACTGGCGCAATTGTAGTTGATAATACTAAAGTCAAGAAAGAACAAGTCATTACCAAAGATGTTGCAGACGGGATTACAAGTATGTTACTAGGGGTCTTTAGTTCTGGGAGCGGGGTCAACGCACAACCAGCAGGCTACGTAATGGCTGGTAAAACAGGTACGACAGAAACCAACTTCGATAGTAGTAAAACGAACGATCAGTGGGTGATTGGTTATACACCAGAAGTTGTCATTGCTACTTGGTTAGGCTTCCAAGAAACCAGTAAAACCCATTATCTGGAAGGTAGTAGCGCCACATATGCCTCTCAGGTGTTCAACAGTCAAGCCAGTGGCATCTTGCCACAAGTCAAACAAGCACAATTTCCTGTCGCGGATGCTTATGCCACAGGTGGGAAAGTTGTTGATAGCAACGATAGTTTAACTGGTGGTGCCAATTCTAATTGGCGGGATAACTTGAAAGACTTTGGAAATTCTGTTCAAGACGGCGCTAGCAATTTCGGAGATACATTGAATGAAGTTGGGGGACAAATTAAAGACGGCGCGAAAAAAGTCAAAGACAAGATTGAAGGAATTTTCGGAGGCTTATTAGGAAATTAGTTGGGAAAACCTAAGAGAAATGGTACAATAAAGATGAAACTATTGAGAAAAGAGGGATTCCATTGAGTAACATTTATGATACAGCCAATCAGATTGAACGTGAACTACGTGAGTTAGACGAATTTAAAGCATTACAAGCAGCGTATGAAGAAGTAAAAGCAGACGAAGCAGCTTACACATTGTTTAAAGAATTCCAAGGATTCCAACAAGGACTTCAAGAAAAACAAATGCGCGGCGAAGAATTCACGGATGAAGATGCTGAAAAAGCACAAAGCATTGCAACGAAAGTGCAAGAAACAGCAGTTATCAACGAATTAATGCAAAAAGAACAAGCGTTTAGCTTAGTTGTCAATGATTTAAACCGAATTATCATGACTCCTGTGCGTGATATGTATAACGATTAATTTACGTAATTGAACTCTGACAAGTTGTCTATAAGACAATTTGTCAGAGTTTTTCTTTTACTGAAAATAAAAAAACGAACAAATTTTCGTATGTTTTTACTGACCAAGCTGGCAGAAAATGATATGATAAAGGGAGGAGAAAAGGAGGGGAAACGATGAAACTATTGCATACAGCTGATTTACACATGGATCGGTCTTTTGAAGGGTTAACTGGGATCCCGACAGCCTTAGCGAAGCGCTTAAGAGAAGCTAATCAACAATTGTTAATGAATATCGTAACAGTTGCCATTCGAGAAGCGGTGGACTTGGTTATTTTTGCAGGAGATACGTTTCATCAAAGTCAGACCTCTATTTCAATGCAAGCCCAATTGATGGCTGCATTAGAACAGTTGAAACAAGCAGAAATCCCTGTGATTCTAACATTTGGGAATCATGATTACTATAAAAAAGACCGCTATTGGTTTTCTTTTCCAGACAATGTTTTTTTATTTGAAAAAGAAATGGTTGAGACACTGTATTTTGAAACGAAAGCGGGCGAACAAGTGGCTGTTTCAGGGTTTAGTTATGAGCATCCCTGGATTGATGAAAATAAAGCACTAGAATTTCCTATCAAACAAGCAGAATCTGATATTCATATTGGGATTTATCATGGAGACACCAGTCGGAAAGCGCAACAAAATTATGCTCCGTTTACATGGAAGGATTTAAAAGCCACTGGCTATAATTATTGGGCATTGGGCCACATTCATCAGCCGCAAATTGTTAGTGAACAACCGCTAATTGTTTATCCTGGAACACCTCAAGGACACACGAAAAAAGAACAGTCTTTACAAGGGGTTGCAGTGGTCACACTTTCCCAAAATCAAGCGACTGTTCAATTTGAAAAAGTCGCAGAAATAGATTGGACGAATGAAGAAGTATCTCTTGCGCAATGCCGTGACACCCAAAGCGTTTTGTCTTATCTTGAAACCAGTTTGCTGACGAAGTGGCATGCGCATCAGCAACAGCAATTGATGGCGTTGACACTGAAAGAAACGCAACATTTGGATGTGACCGTGGTGCAAGCCATTGTCAATGGTGAACTATTAAGCTACTTACAGCAGCAGCTTTTACAAAAAACGCAAGGTGATTTTTTTGTTTATCGCCTAATATTGCAAGCAGAGGAACCAACGAAAGAACCGATCTATTTATCCGCTAGTCCCAACTTATTAACGGCATTAGAAAAAACATACTTAGATCCAGTTATTTTTGAAGATACCACCAAGGAATTGTTACGTTATCCAGAATTTGCTGGAATTTTTTCAATGGATGAGCAGTGGCGATTAGAGAGCTTGCGCCTAGCACATGAGCAAATTAATGAAGACTTTACTATTCAGGAGGACCCACTATGAAATTACTTGCAGTAGAGATTGTGGGCTTTGGAAAATGGCAACAACAGAAAATTACATTTGAATCTGGTAATCAATTGCTGTACGGCGCAAATGAAGTTGGCAAGTCCACATTGTATCAATTCATTCAAGCAATGCTGTTTGGTTTTCCCACAAAGGGCAAAAGAAAACGCGATTACGCACCTAAAAATGGTGGTTCGTATGGTGGTCGTTTGTGGTTGGCACATCCTGTGTTTGGGGAAGTTCAAGTCGAGCGTTTTAAAGAAAAAAATAAAGGGCAAGCAATCATTTATTATCAACAACAAATGGGGGATGAAAAAACCTTACAGCAAATGTTACATCCGCTAACGAAAAAGTTATTTCAAGAGGTTTTTACTTTCCAACAAGAACAATTAATTACGAGTGACAAGTTGACAGAAGAGGAACTGCAAACATCCTTGTTAGCCATTGGTGTTTCTGGTAGTCAACAACTTTTGACTTACCGAAATACGTACTTTAAAGAAGCACAAAAAATCTTTAAAGGTAAAGGACAGCAGCCATTACTCAATCAGAAGTTGGCGGCTTATCAAGAACTAAAAGAGCAAATTCAAGAGAAAGAAGCGCAGCAACAAACTTTTCAACAATTAGAAGAAACGATTCGCGAAACAGAACAACAGCAAGTGACACTGCAACAGCAATTAAAAGAAACGCAACAGGACTTGTTACAGGTTGCGGAACAGCAACGTCACTTTCCCTTGTACGAAGAATGGCAGTCACTACCTGAAGAAACAGAGAACGTTGTTTTAGTAAAAGAAGACCAAGTTCAATTAGAAGAAACCTTTCAAGAATATATGTACCTAGACAAAGAACGACAACGTTTGACCAAAGAGTTATCTCTTCAGTCAGAAGCGCTCGATGTTCCAGAAGGCTATGCTTTTTACCTAGAACAAGAAGCATTGATTCAACAATTGTTGAATCAACGCTATGATATGCAACAATTGATGACGGAATCGGAATGGATGACCCAAACCTTTGAGCAAAATCGTCAAGAAATGGTCCTTTTAGAGAACGAATGGTCATGGTCGCCTGAACGACCACCACAGCTTTTTTATGACAACGAAACCGTTCAAAAGTGGCGCCAACAACAAGTTGCGTATACGCAAGCTCTTCAAAAAGGACAAGAACAGAAAGCATTCTTGGCTTCTCAAATTGAAAATCTGGAAGACCAGTTAACGGATTTTGAAAAAGCGCATGCCGCATTTTTTGGTGAAGCGACGCGTGCCCAAAAAGCGCAGAAAACAAGTCAACCACTTTGGTTATTGCTAGGAAGTATCCTTGCATTACTCGGTTTCTTTTTGCCAAGCCCTTTAAAATGGGGCCTAGTTCTCGTGGGAGTTAGTTTTATCGCGAAAGAAGTGCTTAGCTACGCCACTAGAAAAGAAGCTTCCTCTGATGAAGTGAAAGAAGAATGGAAGACGAAACTTTCGCAACTAGATTATTTAAATGAACAGTTCCAACAAGCGCTGAATCAAGAACGTGAGGCACAACTGCAAGTGGAACAACTTGAACAATCAGTAGCGGAGCAAGCCCAACTCCATCAATTAGGAAAAATGAATCAAATTGATACTTTAATGAATCAGCGGGAATTGATTACGCGCTATTTATTGCTTGTTCAAACAAATGAAGAACTCATGAGTCAATTGAAGGAAAATCAACAAAAACGCCAAGTATTTGAAGAACAAATCTTCCCATTGATGACGCATTTACCCTTGCAAGGAAAGAGCCTTTCCGAAAAGTTACACTTTTTAGAAGGATTTGCTGAAGAAATGGAGAAGGTTCGCTTTGCTCAGGAGTATCAAGCAGATGGCTATCTCAAACAGCAGTTACGAGAGTTGAAAACTAAACAGCAAGAAGCATTAACACGAATTCAGCCTTTACTAATTCGTTATCGGATTCTATCAATCGCTGATGTTCCAAGTAGGATTCAACAGCTGACCACTCAGCAAGCTCAAGTTGGTCGTGGGCAAGAATTAGCGACACAATTAGGCAATCTGTTTCCAGAAGCGGTAACAGAAGCAGCGTTAAAAGACCGTTCTTTACAACTGGCGCAGCAACAAGCACTGGAAGAAAGTCAGTTAAATAAAATACAAGAACAGTATCAAGCGCTGATTTATGAAAAACAACAATTAATGACGGATGGTACCTTAGATGAGTTGTATCAACGACAAGCAATTTTAAAAGCGGAAATCAAAGAACTAGCTCAACGTTGGTCTGGGTATCAACTAGCGGGACAACTGTTAATGGACCTATTAACAGAGCTTTCGGAACAACAATTGCCCAGCTTATTACAGTATGCATCAAGCTACTTTGCACTTTTAACAAATCAGCGTTATCAATCAATCCAAGTAGCCGAAGGTCAACTAGTTGCGGTGACGAAAGAACAAGAAATGTTTTATTTACATGAATTATCAACTGGCACTAAAGATCAATTGATGATGGCTGTTCGTTTTGCCTTTTTAGCAGTCCAAGGCGAGCAACTGATTTGTCCAATTATCATTGATGATGGCTGGTTACACTATGATCATCAAAGAAAAGCCCAATTAGCTGAATTATTTACTAAATTTGGTCAAAAACAGCAAGTCATTTGTTTTTCTTCTGACCAAGAAATGGTAAGCTATTATCAGGACTTACAACAAAGAGTAATTGCGTTAGAAGGAGGAAGCGTCAAGTGAAAAAATTACGTGAATTAACAGTAGAAGAACTTTTTGAATCATTTGTTCTAATTAAAAATGCCGATGTACGTGTAGCTAAAAATGGGAAAAAGTTTATTGCCTTTACCTTTCAAGACACATCTGGCACGATTGACGGAAAATATTGGGACGCCTCTGAGGATGAAATTACACGATTTACTGCGGGGAACGTTGTTTTACTGAATGGGAAACGAGAAGTTTATCAAAATAAACCCCAAGTAAAAATTTTACACATGCGTTTAGCGACAGCAGAGGAACCAAGCCAGCCAAGTTTATATATGGAACGAGCGCCTTTGAAAAAAGAAGAGATGGTCGAGGAAATCAATCAAGTGATTTTTGAGATTACCAATGCTCATTGGAATCGTATTGTGCGCTATCTCATGACGAAATACCAACAAGAATTTTATGAATTTCCTGCAGCCAAACGGAACCATCATGCTTTTGCGAATGGCTTAGCTTACCACACTGTCTCAATGTTGCGCCTAGGCAAAGCAATTGCTAAGGAATATCCTGAAATTAACACGTCACTATTATACGCGGGGATTATTTTACATGACTTAGGAAAAGTTTTAGAGTTATCTGGCGCTATTACGACAGAATATACGGTGGCAGGGAACTTAATTGGTCATTTAGTTTTGGTGGATGAGGAAATTACCAAGGCGTGTTTGGCTTTGAAAATTGATGATCGAGAAGAAGACGTTGTCGTTCTTCGGCACATGGTCTTAGCCCACCATGGATTGTTGGAATATGGCTCACCTGTGCGACCAAGAATTATGGAAGCGGAAATCTTACATCAAATTGATACCATGGATGCGTCCATTCAAATGATGCTAGGGGCAATTCGTCAAACACAGCCTGGGGAGTATACGGAACGAATCTTTGGTTTAGATAACCGCAGTTTCTATGTTCCAAAAGATAAATAAAAAAGGGAGTGGTCAATCGACCACTCTCTTTTTTATGCTTATTTAGAAGAAGATTCTGTTGTTTTGCTTGAAGAATCTGTTGCTTTTTCAGAGTCGCTTGTTTTGGTATCGCTTGTTTTAGAATCACTTGATTTTGATTCTTTTTTCTCTGAAGAAGCGCTTGAAGATTCAGTTTGCATGTAGCCTGCTAAAGCGTTCTTGAAGGCATCATCTTTAATTTTCACATTGGCCGCTTTTAATTCGTCACTAATGACTTTCGAAACAAATGTTTGATCGGCTAATTTTGTTTCTTCAGCAATTTTCTTGATCTCTTTTTCATAAGGTTTCATGTCATTGCCTTTTGCTTTGTTTTTCGTCATTTTCACTACATAGTAGGTTGTTTGGTAGGTTTGCATATTTGTTGCAGCAATTGGTTCTGACACTTCGCCATCTTTTAATTTGAAGGCAGCTTCTTTAACTTCGGCAGGAACAGTTGTTGCTTGTGAATCAAATTTAATTTTACCGCCATCTTTTTTCGTAGCAGCATCTGTTGATTTTTCTTTAGCAATTTTTGTGAAATCGCCGCCGTCAGTGATTTCTTTCTTGACAGCTTTGGCATCATCTTCTGAAGCAACTTGGATAATTTGTGCTTCTACTTCTGGATGGAAACTTGCCCAAGCTGTTTTTAAGTCTTCATCTGTAATTTTTAAGTGGGCTTTTAGACCTGCATCATAGGCTGCTCTTTGTTTTAACTGTTTCTTGAATGTTTTTTCAGTTAAACCAGCTTGTTTTAATGCATCAGAGAACTTTCCACCTTGTGCTTCTACTTGTTCTTTGGCTTCGTCAAAGTTTTTTTGAATATCTTTGTCAGTTACTTTGTCGCCATATTTTTCTTCAAAGACTTTATAAATAACCATTTGGCTAAACGCTTGTTGGCTAGTGCTTTGTTCTTTAATTTGGTTATAAAAATCATCAACAGTAATTGTTGAACCTTTCATTGTTGCGATATCTTTTGAACCGCTTGAACACGCTGCTAAACTAAAAACGGCCATTGCGCCCGCTGCAGCTAAGATTAGTTTTTTCTTCATTCTCTTATGCACTCCTGTTTTTTTTAGTTTTATTTCTGTTATAACTATACCATACCTTATTTTGAAAAAGAAAGAGTCTCAGGCATAGTTTCAAACAAAATTCGTATTTACGTCACACTTTTTATTTTTTATGATTTGTCAAATTAAGTTAGAATAAAATGCTTCTTGTACATAGCTCAAAAATATCTCAATTGGTGTTCTGTAATTCAATGATT
>OATB01000548.1_pt1 | contig 24472 bp, 18 predicted proteins | sample 1494941 | NCBI WGS metagenome assembly OATB01 (sample SAMEA2579931, study PRJEB22360) | human gut metagenome | reverse complement strand
CGGATACTAAGCGGGCACTGAGCTGCGAAATGCATCAGGATTTCGGAGCGAATGCCCGCGTGCCGCCAAAAAGCGCTTCGGAAAGGTTAGAAAATACCAGTTCTGCGGCAAGCTGACGGAGTCCATATCAGTTTCCCACCCCCATCTTTTCGTACACTACCTCCATCTACAAAGCGTCCTCCCTCAGCAAAACCCAAATTTAATGCAAATAGTTAATCCCTTATAAACCGTTCGCCTTTATACTAGTAGTCAATATTATACAAGAGATTTTCCTTCCGCTATGTTATACTGAAAACGAATAGGAGGATTTTATCGTGTCTGAGAAACGTACAATACGGTATGACCGTGATTTAAACCTGGAAGCTTATCATTTCAAAGGGATTATGCAGAAGTTCCCTAACCATTTCCATGAACATTATGTAATCGGCTTCATCGAAAAAGGAAGCCGCCGCCTGACCTGTAAAAACAGGGAATATAATATAGAAACCGGAGATATTATTCTTTTGAACCCTCTTGAAAATCATATCTGTGAACAGATTGATGACGGTGTACTGGATTTTCGGTGTATTAATATTCAGCCGGAAGCGATGCAAAAAGCAGCTTATGAAATCACCGGCAAGGATTCTATGCCACATTTCGGAGTTAATGTGGTTTACCGCAGCGACCATGTCAAACCACTGCACAAGCTTCACCGGATCATTATGGAGCAGCAGCCGGATTTTGAAAAGGAAGAACTTTTTTTCTTCTTGCTGGAGCAGCTGATTGAATTGTATGCAGAACCATTTCATAAACAGCCGCCAAATAAAAACAGTCCTGCTATACAATCTGTCTTTGATTACATAGGTGGGCATTATGCAGAACATATCCGCCTGGATGAACTGGCAAGCCTTGCTGGTATGAATAAATATACATTATTACGTGCCTTTACCCGGCTCAGAGGGATTACTCCATATCGTTATCTGGAAACAGTCCGGGTGAATGAAGCCAAGAAATTACTGGAACAAGGCATAGAACCAATAGAAGCAGCAATGCAGACAGGATTTGTGGATCAAAGCCATTTTTCAAATTTTTTCAAAGACTTTATCGGGCTCACACCAAAACAGTACCAAAATATATTTAAGGACAATCCAAGACCCGGAAAGGAATATTATGAATCAAAATAAAAATATCACAGGACATCTCGCAGCAGTGCTTACCATTCTGATCTGGGGAACTACCTTTATTTCCACTAAAATACTTTTAAAAGATTTTACCCCCATTGAAATTTTATTCTTTCGGTTCAGCATTGGATTTATTGCCCTGTTCCTAATCTCCCCCAGGCGTTTCCATCCCCGGGAAAAGAAACAGGAATGGCTGTTTGCCGGAGCAGGATTATGCGGTGTAACCTTATATTTTCTTTTGGAAAATATTGCACTTACCTATACTCAGGCATCTAACGTGGGTGTAATCATTTCTATCGCACCTTTTTTTACTGCCTTATTTTCACATTGGTTTCTGAAAGGGGAATCCCTGAGACCTAATTTCTTCATTGGTTTCTTAGCGGCCATAAGCGGTATTTTTCTCATCAGCTTCAACGGCAGCTCTAACCTGCAATTGAATCCTGCCGGGGATGTACTGGCTATACTTGCCGCTTTCGTGTGGGCTGCCTACTCCATCCTGACCAAGAAGATCAGTGCATTTGGCTATGGCACTGTACAGACCACCAGAAGGATTTTCTTTTATGGCATACTGTTTATGGTTCCTGCCCTGTTTCTCTTTCCATTCCGCCTGGGCCTGGATCGTTTTACCCAGCCGGTTCACCTGTTCAATATCTTATTCCTTGGACTTGGTGCCTCTGCGCTGTGTTTTGTAACATGGAATTTTGCCGTTAAAATTCTGGGTGCCGTAAATACCAGCATCTATATCTATATGGTTCCTGTAATTACTGTTGTCACTTCCGTAATTGTCCTTCAGGAAAAAATTACAGGCATGGCTCTTGTTGGCACACTGCTTACTTTGGCCGGACTTCTGATATCAGAAAGTAAGCTGTCTTTTCGAAATAAAAAACAGAATAAATTATCGGATTCCCTGTAATATAAGCTATTTCATTAATTGTTGATTTCAAAAAACGATCCGGCTTGCAGTATCATGCAAAGCCGGACCGTTTTATACTTACTATTTACTTATTATTACTTGCTATTTATGATAATATAGTCTGCACACGTCATCTCCCTTAGCAATACTTTTTAAAAGCTTTAATTTGCCGCCATAGGCTTCCCCAATTCCATGGTCACCGCACATGGCTATGTCACATAAATCAGCGATTTCTTTATCTGTACAGCCAGCCTTCTGCCAGGCCTTCACAAGGGGGCAATAATGAAAATCTATTGCCAGTACCTTATCTGTGCTTTTGCGGATCTTCATCTCAAATACCCACTGTGCCGGTTTAGTAAACAAGGTTTTTCTCAAACCTATCAGACTGTCTGTCCCGCCTGACTTAATTAAATCTTGTCCCTGTGCCAATCCGCATCTTTTAATTGCCGCACTTCCAAAATCTTTCCAGTCCAGCCCCCGCTTTCCTCCTTCGTCACAAAGCAGATACAGCCACGACGCTCGTTGTTCCAACTGCCCTCTTACCGCCTGTATAAGTGGGTTTTTAATTGATGGCTCATTTTTTACAATACTCTCCATATCATATACCTCCTCTTTACTGGTTCTGTTATATTGCTGCGTTTATTGCATGTTACTATTACTGCATAAACCCATGGTCAATTCATGCTTTCTATTGCTGCACTACTCCCATGCTAATTTCATACTTTCTATTACTGCATTTCTCCCATGCTCTTTTCATACTTTCTATTACTGCATTTCTCTCATGATAATTTCATACTTTCTATTACTGCATTTCTCCCATGCTCTTTTCATATTTTCTATTACTGCATTTCTCCCATGTTCATTTCATGCTTTCTATTACTGCATTCCTCCCATGCTCTTTTCATGTTTTCTATTACTGCATTTCTCCCATGCTCTTTTCATGCATATTATTAACGCATCACTCCTATGCTTAAACCAGCCTTTTATTTATCTTATCACACTCAGACCAGATTAAAAATCACTAATTTTACAAAAGAATCAGAATGTGGCTATGGCAAAAATAAATATTTCGGATTTAATCTGGCAGGCCAGACATGCTCCCAATGCAGTGCGCAGAAAATCCCTCCGGCAGACTTTCATCTGTCGGAGGGATCCTCATACTTGCATTCCTACAAAGTCAAAATGTATGAACATTTTGATTACTGATTTTTAAATCAATACCTTTACTTCCCTTTCACTGTTTTTACAGTACTCCATTTACTATAGACTTTCTTGCCCATAGAATTTGTCGTATATCCTCTGGCTCTTACATAATAAGTCTTTTTCTTCATGCCTTTGAGTGTATAAGAAGTGTTCTTTGTAGTTTTCGTAACCGGTTTACCCTTGAAGGTCTTCTTTAAGGAGTATTGAATCTGATATCCGGTTGCTGCTTTATCTTTTGTAAGTGTTACCTTTATTTTGCCCTTCGTGCTCTTGGTGGATTTAATCTTTGCTCTTCTGCCAACCAATGTCAATGCATTAGAATCTTTCTTCGCATTATTTCTGGCATCCGCAATTGCTTTATCCGCTGCCGCCTGGGCTGCCTGAGCTGCTTTCATTGCACTCTCAGCTGCACTTTGTGCTTTTTCTGCTGCAAGTCTGGCTGCTTCGGCATCTTTTTTCTTTTGTGCTGCATCTGCTGCCGCTCTTTCAGCTTCTTCCTTTGCCTTTTTAGCTTCCGCTGCTGATTCTTCCGCTGCTTTTGCCGCTGCTTCCGCTGCTGCTTTGGCTGCTAATGCATCTGCTCTGGCTGATTCCGCTGCTGTCTTTGCTGCAATGGCTTCTGCTTTTGCTGCCTCCGCTGCTGTTTTGGCTGCAATGGCTTCTGCCTTGGCTGCCTCTGCTATTGTTTTGGCTGACTCAGCTGCTGTTTTGGCTGCTGCTGCATCATTTTTAGCATTAACTGCCGTATCTCTCGCTGATTCTGCTGCTGCCTTCGCTGCTACCGCATCGTCTTTTGCAGTTTCTGCTGCTTTTTTCGCCTTGTCCGCTGCTGTTGCTGCTGTTTCCGCTGCTGTTTGTGCCGTCTTAGCTTCATTTTTGGCGGTTTCTGCTGCACTTTGGGCTGCTTCTGCCTTTCCTTTCGCTTCTTCTGCTTTTTTCTGGGCTGCTTCTACATTAGTCTGGGCTGTTGCTGCTTTTACCTGGGCTTCTTCCGCTTTCTTCTGAGCTGCCTCTGCTGCAAGTCTTGCTGTCTCTGATTTTCCTGCGTCAGCCAATGCCTTATCTGCTTCGGTTTTTGCTCTGTCAGCCTCAGTTTTCGCTTTATCTGCTTCAGTTTTTGCTTTTACCGCTTCTTCTGCTGCTTTTGCCGCTTCGGTAGTGGCTGTTACTGCAGAACCTGCTGCAGCATCTGCATCTGCTTTTGCCTTTATGGCATCTGCATTAGCCGCATCTGCAGCTTCCTTAGCTTCTTCTGCTGCTTTGATTGCTGCTTTCTTTGCCTCTTCCACAACTTCTGTGGATTCATCATTCAAACCTTCTATTGCCTTTTTCAGATCGTTTATAACACCGTCACGTTCCGGGAATGTAAGGCTTGCATATTCTACTCTTTCTTCCGCTATCACAATTGCACTTTGAAGCGCCGCAAAGCTTTCATCTGTATATTTTTTAGGATCGTTCTTGTATGCTTTTGCTTCCTCAATTGCAGTTTCCAGCGGTTCACGTTCATCACACAGATTGAACGGCAGCAATGCATCCATTGCTCTGTTTAAAGCTTCTGCCGCATTGTCGATCTCACTCTGTGCCGGAACTTTTGGATCGTTGTCATTTACTTTTTTGGAATCTGCTTCTATTGCCTTAAAATTATTCCAGGATTTTCGGGTATACACGGTGTATTCATGCTCTTCCCAATTCTTTTCTTGGGTATTCTGGGGATTAACCTTTTCTTTTGCAATGTTCAACGCTTCTTCCAAAGCTGCTCTGTCCAGCAATACCAAAGATTTTATTGCATAATCAATTTCAAAAATATAATCTGCTGTTTCCTGGTCTGTATAGACATTGTCATCTTTATATGCCTTTGCATCCGTAATCTTGCCGCTCAGAACAGCAAAACTGTCCGGAGTATAATCTGCTTCCAGCAAAGCTGTGGCTTCATTTAATTTTTCCAGAAGCTTTGATATATCTACAGGAACTGCTTCCAGGTTGGCAATCGCTTCCTCAAGGGATGTTATCGTACTTTCCAGTTGGTCAGCTGTCGTATCTGCACTTTGGTATACCGCTGCTGCTGCCACTAATACTTCATTGATTGCTTCGATGCTCTCATCCGTATACATTCCGGAATTAATTCTGTCTGTAACTTCATTGATTTTACTAAACAGCGGTGTTTTATCAACACCTGCATTTTCATCTGAAGCAGGAATATAGAAGTAGGTTGTATATGCGGGAAGTCCTGCAAAATAGTGGGGAACAAAAGTTTTAACGGATGCTTCTCCTCCTTCGGTTCCGGCTATTACATTTACGCTTAAACTAGGCACATTGCGGGTTGGTGCTTCTCCTGATGTGCCGCCTGTCATTGTATCAGGTGCATTCATGATAACGTTTGTTCCCTCTCCCGTTGTAAGATAGGAATCAAGTTCCACTCTGGAAAGGTCTTTTACATCTGTTGCAGCCATTACCAGAGGCCCATTCATAAGAGAACCGTACCATTCTGAATCACATTTTCCTGGCAGATAATCCACATTAAAACCAAATGGCATGGTTACCACGATTGTATCATCAGATGTCCAGGCTCTCACACCTGTAGTAACATAAGAACTAGGCTCATAGCTTTCAGCCAGAGAAGTTCCGTTAAGTGTGATATCAAAGTCCTTTGTTGCCCAATAAGGAACACGGAATTTCATTTCAAATTCACCTGTCCCTGCACCTGGTGTCACCGTAAAGGTAGATTCCTGAGCCGGGAATACGCAGGACTGATGGATCGTAATATCCTGTTCTTCCCATTTTGCTGTGGTAGGCATATACAGACCAACGTAAAATGATTGATTGTCTGCTGAGGTGAAATAAGCCGCTTCCTGATATTTAACATGGTTCTCTGTACCAGAACCGGAACAGCAGGTATTACCAGGATTAGTTGCATTTCCTGTGCTTCTCTTTCTGGTGGTATTCGGATAGATCGAATAACCGTAGGATACCTGGTTGGATTTACTTCCCGGAACAATGGAGCCTATAATCTGGTTGTAAAGCAGACGTTCGTAATAGTCCATATACTTTGCATCGTCCGGATTGTAAGTGTTAAGGTCCTTGGTAAGCTTAAGCATATTGTAAGCTGCGCAGGTCTCACAGATTTTGTCTGAGTTATTCGTATTGACAACCCCAATCTGATTATAGGTTCCTGCAAACTTCTCTTCGTTACTGTTATTGCCGCCGACACCACCGATTGTGAAAGAATATCGTCCGATGATATAATCCCAGAAGTTTTCGGCTATATTATAATATTTCGCATCATTGCTGCCCTTGAAGTTCCAGAGTGCGCCGATGATCTGAGGTATATGCTGATTACAATGTAAGGTTCTGATAGAGTCCCTGTTATCAGCCAGTGATGAGAAGAATGGAATGTTCCCAGTATCACTGCTGGCACCGTTGTTATCAAAGCACATGGATGCTTCCAGCAATTTAGCTGCCTCATCTTCATTGCCCTGTGATTTCATAATATCGGAAAGTCTTGCCAGTGTTTCATTTACACCGCCAAATTCTCCTGCAATATATAGAGCCCACATGCTGTCACGATAACCGGGTGAATTTGCATCCGGACGTGTACCTTCTTTTGTACAATAGTGAAGCCTGTTCCATACCCACATACCCATATCTTTTGCAATAGCAAGGGCTTTGTCCGCTACTGCCTGCTCATCTGCACTTCCGCCATCCAGCGCGTAATAGATGTCAACCAGGCCTGCAAGCTGTTTATGCAGGGAGTAATATGGCGCCCATACGCCGTAGTTATCCATATTTCCATCATAAGGAGCATAATTCTCAATGAGGATAAGATGTTCCGGCTGGATTGCATTGATATATCCGTAACCGAACAGGGAAGGATCTCTTGGTGCTGTCGCATCATCCATTAAACGGACGTTTGTCATTGCCCTTACTTCAGCATCTGTTGAATATCGGTCACGTGCTTCCCGGTATCTGTCTTCGGTTGGCAGTTTGACAAATGTCATCTCCTGCATTTCACGCATTTCGTCTGTCATTCTTTTCATTCTGCTCATAAGCTGGGTCTTTTCGTCTTCGGTTGCACCGGAGGCATAAGCGAATGCAAGTCCGGACAGATAATGTCCATAGCCGTGTCCTTTAAGCTTGGTTGTTCTGGAATCCCAGCCGCCTGGAGCAGCGTAGCCTTCCGTACTAAGCCCGAAAGTCTCTCTGTAATTATAAAGCATGCGGGTCACATCTACACCCAAAATATATTCAATCTGATTGTCTCTGTTTAATGTAAGTCTGTTAGCCTCTCCATCAGGATCATTCTCCAGGGTCACTTCATTCAATGGCAAAGTTTCCGCAAGAGGATTATTTGACGGTACAGCATTCTCCTGATCTACAACTGTGATTTCTGCAGTAACCTGATATCCGTTTGTAATCGCATTATCTCCAAGTACATTTCCGTTCAAGGTATAGATATGCCCAACCGGGTATTCTGCCTGTGCAGTCTGAGCTGCCGTGGTGTAGCCTTCCCAGCTGACTCTGCGCTGTTCGGATTCTCCGTTGCTGTAAAGAACCTTTACAAAGTTAGGCAGCTTAGGAGCATTGCCTGCCGGGCATTCAATACTGAGCGGCTCGCAGGATACGATTGACCTGCCCGCACCCGGATATGCCGGAATCGTAACTTCCCATTCACGTGTTAAGGATGCAGTTCCAAATGCAGCGGTAGCCGTTAATTTAACGGTAGCATCCCCTTGTCCTGAAGGTGGTCTGAGTACATTTCCGTCTTTCCACAAATATTGGGAGTTTTCCGTATCCCATGTAAATACAGCTCCAAATCTTCCTTGCTGAGGGAACGTAAAATTCGTCGTTCTGTTAGATACATTTCCAATATCAATGGCATCTAAATCGGTTTGCGCAATTTTTTCATCATCCATTGCCGCAAATACAGAAAATTCAAAATGTTTCACTGCACTGTAATCTCCATTCACTGCAGTTGCGGTAATCTGACCAGTTGCATCCGGTTCCCCGTTTGCCGGACGGGTTACTTTACCATCATTGCCCAAAGCTGGATTGGTCGATTCAGACCAGGTAATAGTACTGCCGTTAGATCCTGTTGTGGGAAGATCAACGTCATTTAGGAGCTCCATCAGGAAATCTTCCTGAATCTCAGCTAAATCTGCTACAGCCGGATCCACATAACCGAATACTTCCCATTCACTTATACCGATACCAGGTGCTGTACCGGAATTTCTTTCTGCCGTTATACTTAACCGCACCCCTTTTGTAATAACCTGATTATCCAATGTTACTACGTTCCATTTCGTATTAGTTCCCCAACGTTTTGGAGCCGGCCATGGCTTATTAGCATCTGCTCCGCCGTCCCCCGTATAGTTTGCCGAATTTCCGTCAGTTCCAACCGGACCGTAGTCAACCCATTCATCATTTTTTAAATACTGAAGGGTACAGTCCCTTGCCCAGCGAACTCCGCTGTCTGTGTAAATCCACCACATTACTCTCATGGATTCTACCACTTGGGGCTGATCCCAGGTGTACTGAATCCAAAGAGGATTATCCGGATTACCATACGGTGTGCCCCATGTGTTCCACACGGTTCCGGTATTGCCGCTTGCCAGTTTTCCGTCTTTAACATTAGCCGCCACTGAACCCCCGTTAGCATATGGCGCTTCTACTTTTGCGGAAAGTGCAATATTCCCATCATCCGCTCCGTAAGGCTCCAGCCTCTCCATATCCTGCCCGGCAGATGCCGGTTCCATAACAGGTGAAGCTGCTGCCGGTAATACTACGCTGCTGACCATAGATAAAATAATAAGCAATGAGACAATCATATTCGTTCTTTTTCTACGTAAACCTTTTGTGCTTTTTCTTAACATAAGTTCTCCCTTCTCCATTAAACAACACAAAGTTAATGATTGCTAAATCCTGTTTTTTCTGGTACTGCCACACACCTCCTGACTTTTTATTTTTTACACCGGAATCCAACATGAAATCCTGGAACATTCAGCAGCGGTAAAAATAAATGCCTGCCGCACCTGCATCCCTGAAATCCCGATATTTGTTAACACAGCCATGCAACTTAAACACGTCTCCGAAAACAATTTCATGAATCTGTTACACCTTTATCGCTCTCGCTTCTATTGCAAATTTTCTAAAACAAATAATTGCATTTTTCATGTTTTAGAAACTTTTTTTATTAATTAATTGCATTTTTTTATTAAAAGTTATTTCTACTACCAAACTGTTTCATTATTTACCTTATTCTACCAAACTACAAAAAGAAATGCGTTCGATATTTTTAGACAAAAGTGTGATTTCTTTCTTTTTTACTTAATTCTGCCAAAATCATCGCGAATATGATACAACATTAAGATTTTATTTCACTCTATAGTTTTTTATCTTTGAATACGCTTCAAATTATTCTAATATTAGAAACGTTTCCGCTCTTTTTTTGACAAGTCAGACGCATTTTTGCACAAAAAAATGCCAGAGACCTGTTGATGCCCCAGTCTCCGGCATTCTTCACAAAAACACTTTCTCATAATACGCAATGTTATCCTCATTCAAATACTATTTTCCATTACTGCATTCAATACATAGAATGCTGTTCCATACACTCCTTTAATTCAGCAAATCGATTCATATGTCCATCCACTTTTCTGCTGGCCTCCAAAATTTCATCCGACGTTAGATTTCGTCCTTCTTCAATCAATCGTTCCAGCTTTTTACAATCCACTTCCATTGCGTACTTGTACCAATTCTTTTGAATATTCTGTAACCATCTCTTCATACGTTTATCTCCTTTGTAATTCTAATAGTGTGTGAGTAGTTCTAATAGAGTTAGTATAACACATCTGGTATGTCGAAGTCTGTCGAAACGAGTGCGAAATTAATATTTTTTTATATTATTTTGTAAAAAAAGCAGCAGACAAAACCATATCTTTGGTTTTATCTGCTGAATGCTAACATCCTATTCTTTTTTATTTCTTATCTTCGTACAAGTAAGGTTTTACTGCTTTGCCTCCTTAACCAGAACCTCAATTACATGGAAGATTCTATCCTGCTCTTTTGGCTCTAATTCTTTCATGATATCTACAAAAGCGGAAGCTTTGATTTCTGCACCTCTGTCTAAAACATCTGCTAACAGCATGTCTGAAGTTACTTCCAACGCATTTGCTATCCGTACAAAAGTTTCCAGACGTGGCACTTTTACACCTCGTTCGATGGCACTCATGTAACTGGTGCTAAGCCCTGTCCTTTCTGCCAGCTCTTCCTGCTTCATGCCTCTTTCTTCTCTGCACCTTTGTATTCTTTTTCCAATTCGATTCATTATACCTGCCTCATTTGTAATATAGTATTCGATATTCCCGAAAGTCCTTGATTTTTAAAGGATAATTCCTTTCTTGGATATACTCATATTATATACCGGATGTACAAATTTGACAAGAAACTCTATTCAGAAAGCATATCAATATATTCTTCTGCAAATTTAGAAGCCACAGCTCCATCCGCCGTTGCGGTTACGATTTGCCGGAGGGGTTTTGTCCTGACATCACCTGCCGCAAATACTCCCGGCAGATTCGTTTTTGTAGTCTCATCTGCCACAATATATCCACCCTCATCCAACTCGATCTGGCCTTTAAATAAATCCGTATTAGGAATTCTCCCTATTGCAACAAACACGCCGTCGCAGGCTACTTTAATTCTGTCCCCGCTTTCGATATCTTCTGCCACTATGCCGGTTACCTTCTTATCATGGAGAATTTCACTGACTTTTGCATTCCAGATAAATTCTATATTTAAGCTTTGCTTTAACGCAGACATATAACTCTTAGAAGCTCTTAGCTGATCTCTGCGGTGAACCAAATAGACTTTATTACAGATCTTGGATAAGAACAGTGCATCCGCAACAGCAGTATTGCCTCCGCCAACTACCACAACTGTCTTATTACGGTAGAACATTCCGTCACAGGTAGCGCAATATGCAATGCCCCTACCCTTTAGTTTCTGTTCTTCTTCCAATCCCATTTCCCTTGGATTGGCTCCTGTTGCCAAAATGACTGTTCTGGCATAAAAGTCTCCTTCACTGGTGTGTATTACTTTAGGCTGTATATTTAAATCCACGGATTCCACTTCAGCAAATACGGTATTTACCCCAAAGCGCTCCGCACCCTGCCGCATCTTTTCTCCCAGTTCAAATCCGTTGACACCGTCTTCAAATCCGGGATAATTATCCACCTGGTTTGTTGTAGCCATCTGTCCCCCCGCCGAAAGCTTTTCGATTACCGTAGTATTCAGATTTGCTCTTGCACTGTATAAAGCCGCTGTATATCCGCCTGGCCCGCCGCCAATGATAATTACGTCTGCTATCTTCTGTTCCATGCTGTACACTCCTCTCCTACTCTCCTGTAATTCCCAGTTCCTGCATCCAGCCTACGATCTGAGACTTTGCAGTTGGCGCTACCAGCGGATCGCCCACTGCCTCTCCATTTTGAAATGCAATGAGAGTTGGAATGGTCATAACATCAAACTGTTCTGCTAAATCCGGTTCGTCATCAATATTGATCTTGGCAACTTTGACATCATCCTGATATGCCTCGGCTATTTGATCCACCGAAGGTGCTATTCTAGTACAATAACCACACCAGGGTGCCCAGAAATCCACTATTGTGACCTTGCTTTCCTCTATTTCCTTATTAAAATTTTCCTTTGTTAATAATGTTCCCGTCATTTGTATTACCTCCATTTAATGTTTTATCTGCTTTCACTTGCATCATTTCAGGTCTTATCTGCTTTTTCTTTCTATCTTATCCCCTTGCTTCAGCTCCGTTTTCATCCACTTGCATCATTTCCGGTCTTCCTCAATTGTATTATCCACCGACTTTTTCTCCCTGGATACCGGTTCCCAGAAACCAATTGCCAGAATCAATCCGATGATCCCGCCAAAAACCATGCTTTTCACAGGGTCTGAAGTAATGGCACAGGTTCCGCTGATGCATCCAATCTGCCAGTAATATAAGTATCCGGCAGCTATGCCTCCTGCTATAAAAATCAGAGGTTTTATAAATCTTTTCTTTGTTTTTCTTTGAACTTCCATAGATGCCTCCTCTGCATAATCAGATGTAGAAATAATGTTGCAATTTATATCTGTAACTTTTTTAGTTTCATTTATACTGTAATTATAATGGTTACAGTATGGTTTGTCAATATCTTTCTAAAATAATTTTTTCCCATCTTAAAACAAAGAAAAAGCCTGCGGGCTTTACGACCTTGCCGTACCGCAGACTTTTACAAATATACTATTTTAATTACCAGGCAAATTCAAATACGCCCCCTCTAATATTTCCGGTTGGGAAGTTCCTTTGCCGCTGTCTCTGCAGGATAAATCCCCTCTTCTACATATTGGAGCTTATCCACTGATTCCCCGCTCATGATTTTTTTCGCAATCTCCGCTACCCGGGGTCCATGCAGGGGATTGCATTCTATGGAAACATTTAATTTTCCTTCGATCATCGCTTCAAAGGCTGCTTTGACTGCATCAAAAGATACAATGACAATATCTTCTCCAGGCTTCTTGCCAATTTCTTCTATGGCTTCAATTGCTCCAAATGCCATATTATCATTCTGGGCTATAACCACATCAATGTCCGGATACTTCTGGAGGCAGTATTCCATTGCTTTCTTACCCTTTGTCTGGATAAAGTCTCCCAGCTGTTCCGTAACAATCTCGTAGTTCTCATACTTCTTGATTGCTTCATTAAATCCTTTGGTGCGCCCGATTTCTGCTGTTGAACCAATTGTTCCTTTTAGAATTGCAATCTGATGCCGCCCGCTGGTCACATCCCGGGATTCCATATATTCTACCAGCCAGTCTGCCGCAACACTGCCCTCCTTCTCAAAATCAGATCCGACCCAGCACGTATAGAGAGAATCATCCGAGACATTAATCATCCGGTCTACAACAATTACCGGAATGCCCGCATCTCTCGCCTCTTCCAGTACCGTTTCCCATCCATCCTCCGTAACGGGTGCTATTACGATGACATCTACTTCCTGTGAAATGAAATCCCGCACTGCTTTTGTCTGATTCTGCTGCTTTTGCTGTGCATCGGAGATCAGAAGGCGGAATCCATTTTCCACGCTCAGCGCTTCTTTCATCGATTCTGTATTGGCAATCCTCCAGTCAGATTCCGCCCCGATCTGGGCAAATCCTACTGTTATGAGACTCTTTTCTTCCGCAGATATTGTCTCTCTGTGATTCATAGTCATAGTGCAGCCTGCCAGTAACATGCTTGCTATTGTAATACAAAGTATCCATATCTTCTTCTTTTCCATTTTCCTACCGATCCTATTTTACAACTCTGTTTATACAACACTTTTCATTCGATAATCTTTCGGCGTACATCCAACTTCTTTTTTAAATATGTAATAAAAATAATGTGCATCCCGGTACCCCAGCCTGCTCCCTATGTCCGAAGTCTTCATACTGCTGCATCTGAGCATTTCTTTCGCCTTATTAAGCCTGGTATTGGTCAGGTATTCCACAAAGGTCTTCCCCTCTACCTGTCTGAATACTCTGCTGAAGTGGTTCGGGCTTACATTTACATAAGCGGCAACCGCATTAAGGGAAATCTTTTCATCTCCATAATGCTCGTTAATATAATCTTTGGCGTCTTCAATCCATCCTTCCAGGCGGCTTTTGGACATCTGATCCCGGGTCTCGATACAGAGTTCCAGAATTTTTATAAGATAATTTCTGGTCAGCTCTGTAGAGCTGATATTGGCCAGAAGATCCCCAACTTTTGTATGATGCTCTTTCAGGGTTTCTTCTTTATTTCCTATTCGCTTCAGAAAACGGAGTGCTGCAAAATTTGTATCCAGCACAATATACTGTCTGAAAATCATTGACTCCATATTTGCTTTTCCTATGCTTTCGATGTAGCTGTCTATAAAGGCTGAGGCTTCCTGCCTGGATCCGTTTTTCAGAAAATCTTCCAGGGTATCCTTGTCCATCTTCCCCAGGTCAATCTCATCCATGTTAATCTGCAGCCCCTGCTCCCGGTCTATATCCGGAAGTTCGGCGCTGAACACCACCTTCTTAGACTGATCAAAAAGCCGGTAAGCAAATGCCTTATTTGCCTGATAATAACATTTTGTAATGTCCCGAAGCCTTGCAAAACACTGACCCACACCGGCGAAATACCGATACCCCGGACACGACTGCGCAATCTGCTCCAAAGTCTTTAGCATATTATTTACCGTACTATTTAATTCATCCCTGTCTTTTCCCTTTACAAGAACAGCCCCTCCTTCTGATTCCCGGTTGAAATATACTGCATTGTACTGCTCTCTTTCCAGTTTTTCTGCTATTATATCCATCAGCGCCTGTTCAGATAAGTTTGACTGTACTTCTGTTTTGTCCTGCCAGCACTGAAACAGAATAATATTATATGCCTTTGCAGCAAGGTCAATCTGAAGCTGCATTCCTCTGGATATAATCTCAGATACGGAACACCTGTCTGAGATCATGTCATTAAACAATTGATTCTTTTTCAGTATTCTTTTTTTCTCACGTTCCATTTCATAAAGTTCAATATATTTTCGCTTCTGTTTCTCCCCTGCAATCTGCTCTTTTACCTGAATCATGATATTTAAAAGCTTTCTGGCATCCACCGGCTTAGACAGATAATCCACAATTCCGATTTTAAGTGCCCGGTTAGCATAGACAAAGTGTTCAAAACCGCTGATGATAATAATTTTAATCTGAGGCATCTCTTTTTTCACAAGTTCACTAAGTTCCAGTCCATCCATAAATGGCATCATAATGTCCGTGATAAGCAGATCCGGCTTAGTCTCCAAGATCATGGGATATGCTAATTCCCCGTCACCGGCTTCTCCCACCAGACACAGCCCATTCCCTTCCCAGTCTATCCTGCGTTTGATTCCTTCCCGGATGACGGTTTCATCTTCCACTATAAAAACTTTTATCATAATAAATCTCCCTTTTTCCTATTCCACTACTTTGTTGCAGACAGGTATCTTAAAGTACACCTCCGTTCCAACACCGTATTCACTAGTGATATGTATTTTACACTCCTCTCCGTAAATCAGACTCAGCCGCTCATTGACGTTTAACAGTCCAAATCCCTTCTTACTGTCGGACAGCTGCTCTCCTTTTAACTCATTTTCCAAGCTTGTTAATTCTTCCGGGCTCATTCCCCGTCCGGTATCTTTTACGGAAAAGTGAATATAGTCTCCTATCCGGTATCCTTTTACACTGAGCTTTCCTTTTCCTCTTTTATTCTTAATCCCATGATAAAGGGCATTTTCTACAATTGGCTGGAGGCAGATCTTAAGGATATAATTACATCTGATCTCCTGATCCATCTCTACCTCATAGTCCAGAATATCCTGATACCTGAACTGTTGGATCATAAGGTAGCTTCTTACATGGGATTCTTCCTCTGCCAGGGTAATAAACTCCTGCCCTTTGCTTAAAGTAGTTCGAAAGAAGATGGAAAGCTGATCCACCATCTGCACTACCTGTTCATTTTGCTCATCTTCCGCAAGCCATATGATCGTATCCAAAGTATTATACAGGAAATGAGGATTAATCTGTGCCTGCAGTAATTTCAGCTCAGTCTTGCGCAGATGGATCTGTTCATTGCGGACATCCTCCACCAGGCTTCCAATTTTCTTAACCATACTGTTAAAGCTGTTTCCAAGCACCTCCATCTCTTCCATCGGATCGATTTGCACCTGGATGTTGAAATTCCCTTTTGCAACCTCTTTGGTGCTGTCACACAACTCCCGCACCGGACGTTCAATGCTTTTAGATATCCTGTTTGTCAAAATCAGTACCAGGAATATAATCGCTACTCCAATAATAACACAATATTGAATAGATGTCCCTATCTGAACTTCCAACTCTGTTTTTACCACTTTTGCATGTTCCGCTTCATACCGGATATAATCTGACATTTTTTCATCTACCAGCTCTGTAAACTGATATATATCTTTATCCAGAATCTCTGTATTGTCTTTCCTGCCAAGAACCGTTTCATTCTTCTCGATAGACTTCATGGTATTTTGCAACTGTTTTAGAAGGCGGAGAATTGCATCAATCCTGTCCACACTGTTTTCTGTTGTGGCAGATTCTTTTAGCTTTTCCAGAATAATCTTTGCCTCGTTAATGTCCTCATAAGGCTTAACTTCTTCAAATGTGACAGCTCCCGCCACAATCCGGTACATTTTATAATCCAGTTCATTGCGGAAATCGGAGTTAAACTCCGTAGCCGCCGCCATATTGTTTATTACCGCACTGTATTTCTCATTATAAGAAACCATCAGCAGAATCATCCAAATAATTAATACAATAAATGGCATAATAATCCCGCTTCTTAGAATCATCAGCTTTCTTCTGATCGAACATCTGTCAAACCGGGACTCTACTTCCTTTAAACCCATCCGTATCTTTCTCCCTCTGCCGCTTTTATCTGGATCATTCCGATAAAACCCTGTTATTTCATATCTGCCCAAAACCATGAACAGATACGCTGTATCATATATTTTATAATTGACAAAAAGGGCCTATCAGATATTCTATCAAGAATCTCTCTGGATCAGACCCGAATTTTTTTGCTTATATATTTATTATAAGAATTATGTTTTTTACGTTCAATGGGTTTTCTTATCAAAAAAGTACGAAAATGTGTCATTTACCTGTTCTCCTTTTTTTGTACTTTAACGCGGTAATCCTTCGGAGTACACCCTTCCATCTTTTTAAATAAATAGTAAAAGTAGTGGGAATCCTTATACCCCACTTCATAACCAACATCTGAAATCCGTATACTGGTGCTGCGCAGCAGTTCTTTTGCCCGTTCAATCCGGATGTCAGTCAGGTACTCTACGAAAGTAATGCCTGTCTCCTGACTGAAGATGCGGCTAAAATGGTTAGGGCTTACATTTACCCAGGCTGCCGTTGTATTAAGGGATATATCCTCATCGTTGTAGTGGGACCGGATAAAATCTTTGGCGCTCTCTACCATATCCGCATATTTATTGACTGCCGCCAGCTCCCTTAAGTCCATACAGTTCTCAAAGCTCTGCATAATATATTGCTTCGTCTTGCCAATAGAATGGGTGTACATCATAATGTCACCAAATTCCGGAAAGCGCTTCTGCAGGTCTTCCCTGCTGCGTCCTATACTTTCCAGAAACTGGATGATCTGCAGATTTACATCCAATACGATATACTGCCGGAACATCAAGGAATTCAAATTATTCTCGCCAAGGCTGTGAATAAATTTTGCTACAAACAGTTCGATGTCACTTTTCAGACCGCTTTTCAGAAAATTTAATGCAACCTTACTGTCTGTATGATCCGCAGATATATTTTTTAAGCTGAATGCTGCGTCTTCTTTCAGGCTGCCTGCGTAAATATCGTCTCCATAGAGCACTTTGTTTCCCAGCGTGAGAAAACGGTAGGTATATGCTCTATTTGCATATTGATAACTAATGGGGATATCTTTCAGATCGGTTATTGTTTTTCCAATACCGATAAAGTAAATAAGATTTTGGGTTTCATCCGTTTTATTTGAAATCGTCCGGATGCATTTTGAAATTGCCTGTTCTATTTCCTTTGGCGTCTTTCCTGTAATTAACAAAGCGGATCCTTCCGCTATATGATCAAAATAAATGATTCTTTTATCTTTTTCAAATGTCTCTACCAGAAATTCCTCCGCCTGCATATAATCCTGCCGGTTATTCATACTTTCATCATAGCTGGATGCTGAGATCTTGTATAGTAAAAAATTATAAGCCCCTGCTTCCAGCTCGATCCCCAGGTCTTCTCCTCTTTGCTTCAGCTGGGCTGCAGTACTCTTACCGCTTACCAGTTCATGATAGAACTGATACTTTAATATTTCATAATCTTTTTGCGTTTCCTTCTCGTATTGTTCCAGAAACTGCCTCTGTGCCCTCTCCTCTTCTAGTTCCTTCTTCATTTCCAACAGCGACTGCAGCAGCCTTGCGCAGGTGACCGGCTTTAAGAGATACTCTGCAACCCCGAGCCTGATTGCCTGTTTTGCATATGAAAAATCATCATACCCGCTTAAAATAAGAATTTTTATCTCAGGTAACTCTTCTTTTACCACCCTGCATAATTCTAACCCGTCCATAAAAGGCATTTTAATGTCGGTAATGAGAATATCCGGCCTTATCTTTCGGATCATCGAAAGCGCCTTTTCCCCATCCTCTGCCTCACCGGAAAAGAGAAAGCCGTTTTCTTCCCACTTTACCCTTTTTTTAATACCTTCCCGAATAGTCATTTCGTCTTCTGCCAGAAATACTTTAATCATATTGTCCTCCGTCCTTAAGCATATTTCCACACCATTGACCATACTACTCCCCAGATCGTGTTCGAAAATTCTGCAAAAATTACAGATGTGACTCACGGTACAGCATAGTCTATTATCGTTATAATCAATATCAAAAGCAATAGTGTAGAAACATATTCGTATTTTTATACAATATTTTCTATAAAAAAGGGCCGTCATAAAAAGCGAAATTCCGGTAATTCACGATCCGATTGACCTCTAATACCAATGATCAGATCTTCTCTCAATTACAGAAGTTTGTGCTTAGATTGACAGCCCTGCTTTTATTTATGTTTGGATTTTGTAGCTCTGTATTTTCTTTATTTTTTCAATTTCATTCTGGCAAATATCGATTGTAATACGATGAAGAAACAAAGCAATGCAGATAATACGATTCTTACCCACCAGCTGGACAGCGTGCCCTGGGTTGTGATCAAACTGGATATGGAGCCTTTTATCAGTACGCCGAACAGGGTTCCAAATGGAGTACCGACACCTCCGCTTAGCAGCGTACCTCCGATAACCGCTGAAGAAATGGCATCCATTTCCAATCCCTTTGCCTGTTCAACAAACCCTGCACAACTGTTGAGGCAGAAGAGAAATCCACCGATTCCGGCTAACAGGCCATTCAGTATGTATGCGCAAAGTTTCGTCTTACGCACATTAATCCCCATCATTAATGCGCTCTGTTGATTTCCGCCAATAGCGTATAACTTACGGCCGAACTTTGTATATTTCATAATGATAATAACAACTACCAGTATAATCAGGGCTATGACCACCGTGGGATAGATATACGCCGGCTGGAAGACGCCTTTCTTACTCACAGTTCCAAAGGGCATGTTGATTTTAAAGTTTGCCCAATTTAAAAACACTTCATTTTTAATGGAAATCATATCCGTACTGACTATAGCAGTCAGTCCACGTCCAAAGAACATACCTGCAAGGGTAACAATAAACGGCTGAATATCCAGATAGGATATTAAAAATCCCTGGATTACGCCATATGCCAGACCGATCACCAGTGCCAGCAGTACAGCAGTATATGCACTTGCACCATTATTCTCCATCTGATTTGCAGCTACCATACACACCAGCGCCGTCACCGATCCTACGGAAATATCGATTCCTCCGGTGATCATAACGATGGTCTGCCCCATAGCAATTACCAGAAGCCCTGCATTTGATATAAACAGGTTTAAGAACATCTGTGGTTTTGCAAATCCTTTGTCATTGAAAATAATCATACCGGCTGCATACATGATTACAAACAGCAGAATCGTAATTATAAGGAGGAAACTGTTTCCATTCAGTTTTTTCTTATTATTCAAACTTTTCATTACTGGTTACCTCCTTGTGCGGCTAATTTTTTTGCGTCTTTCTTACCGGTCAGATTTTTGAAGAATTTTTTAAATACCTCGCTCTGCAGTGTTACGATGATTACAACTACAACGGCTTTGTATACCGGCAGCTGGTCAGCAGATACGTTCATTGCATAAAGTGTTGTAGTCAGCGCCTGAATGGTGTATGCTCCGATTACTGACCCCATCAGACTGAACTTTCCACCGCTTAAGATATTTCCGCCAAGTGCAACTGCAAGAATGGCATCCATTTCCAGGTTTAATCCGATATTATTTGCATCTGCGGAATAAATACGGCTGGATGCTGCAATGCCTGCAATTCCAGCAAGCAGTCCGCACAATACATAAGCAAGAAACTTAATCATTTTAGAATTCAGTCCCACAAGGCGGGATGCTGCTCCATTGATTCCGACACATTCAATGTATAAGCCTAACGCAGTTTTCTTTAATACCAGATTGATAACAATGATCACAATAATTGCTATAAATATAGGGGTTGGAATCGGACACTTTCCGATATAGCCGCCCAGTATCTTGTATGTTTCCACGCGGACATATGTGATCTGTCCCTGGGTGATAAGCTGTGCAATTCCTCTACCTGCAGTATATAAGATCAACGTTGCAACCATAGGCTGAATATTAAGCTGTGCAACCAGAAATCCATTAAACGCACCACAGATCATAGCTACAACCAGGGCTGCCAATATAGCAATAATCAAAGGATTCTGAAATGCATTGGTTGATACCTGTCCTCCGGATAAGATCTGGCAGCATACTGCACCTGCCACTGCCATAGTTGCTCCAACGCTGATATCCTGTCCGCCGCTGGCTGCGGTAACCAATGTCATACCAACTGCCAGAATAACCAGCTCTGAAGCACGGTTGATTACATCGATGATATATCCGTACAGCACACCATTATTCAGGGAAATCTTAAAGAAGCTGGGAGTTGTAATTACATTTACAAGCAATACGACCAGCAGACATAAAAGCGGCATGAACAGACGCATCTTCGTTATTTTTTTAAAGTCCATTTTCTGTTTCATGTTATTCCTCACCTCCTGCAATTGCTTTCATAATACCTTCTTGTGTCATTTCATCTCCGCTGATCTCTCCTACTTTTTTACCATCCCGGAGTACACCCATACGGGAACAGGTACGGATCATTTCTTCTACCTCTGAAGAAATAAAGGTTACAGCCATTCCTTCATCTGCCAGTTTCAGTACCAGTTTCTGAATCTCAGTCTTTGTTCCAATATCAATTCCTCTGGTTGGTTCATCCAGAATCAGATATTCCGGGTTGGTCAGCAGCCATCTGCCGATGATTACCTTCTGCTGATTTCCTCCTGAAAGGCTCTTGATTGGAGTTTCACGGCTTGCAGTTTTTACCTGGAGCATTTCAATATATTTGTCTGCCGCTTCTTCCATCTCCTTGCGGCTCATTGGTTTGAACATGCCACGTTTTGCCTGAAGGGCAATGATGATATTCTCACGAACCGATAAATCTGCTATAATTCCTTCTTTTTTCCGGTCTTCCGGCAGATATGCCATACCCAGTTTCATTGCATCTATAGGTGCATGGATCTTCACTTCTTTTCCATTTACCATGAGACTTCCGGAATCTGCCTTATCCGCACCATAGATCGCCCTGACAAGTTCCGATCTTCCGGATCCCAGCAAACCGGTAAGTCCGATTACTTCACCTTTATGTATGTCAATGTCAAATGGTTTTATTGTTCCGGTATGACCAAGCTTTTGAGTACTGATAACCGGCACGCCTTCTTTTGCCTTGGATGCATTCCTGTCACCTTTAATGTCAGCCAGATCATCAAAATCTTTTCCCATCATCTTTGCTACCAGCATAACTCTTGGAAGATCCTTGATCTCGTATTCTCCCACCAGTTCCCCGTTTCGTAAAACGGTAATGCGGTCACATACAGCATAAACCTGCTCCAGAAAATGTGTTACAAAGACAATTCCAACTCCTTCGCCTCTTAACTTCCTCATTAATACAAACAGTTTTTCAACCTCATCATCATCCAGTGAAGATGTAGGTTCATCCAATATCAGTACACGGCATTTCATATCTACTGCACGGGCAATTGCAATCATCTGCTGGATTGCAATAGAACATTCTTCCAGCTTCTGTGTGGGGGATACCTGGATGTCCAGACTCTCCAACAGCTTGCCTGACATCTGGTTCATCTTCTTCCAGTCGATCAGCCCCATTTTCCTGGGTTCTCTTCCGATAAAAAGATTTTCCGCTACGGATAAATTGGGACAGAGGTTTACTTCCTGGTATACCGTACTGATCCCGTTATTCTGTGCATCCTGGGGAGAGTGGTTTTTGACCGGCTTGCCCTCCATCTTAACCTCTCCCTCATCAAATTCGTATACACCTGTCAATACTTTAATTAAGGTTGATTTTCCGGCACCGTTTTCACCCATCAGTGCATGGATTTCTCCGGTTCTTAATGTAAAATCAACATTCTGCAATGCTTTTACGCCTGGAAAAGTTTTATAGATGCCACGCATAGTCAAAACTTCATTCTGCTTCATTCTTCCTCTACACCTGCTTTCCTATTACTGTTTTTTGCGTTTGCTGCTTACGGTAACAAAGGCGCAGCAGCTTATCGGTCTACCGAATTATTCTGCCACGCCCTGTGCCGATTCTAGTACAGCATAGCCGTACTTATTTTAAATCTGCAATTTAAATTTTTTTAGTATGCACGGCTATCAAGCACTTCCTGGGTCATAACAGTAACCGGATAATCGGTTCCGTCAACGTTAATAGATGTAACTTCGCTTGGATTTGCAAAAATTTCTTCATCTACATACTGTTCTTTCTCTACATTTTCTCCTGCTTCCAGTTTCTGAATGATTTCTTCAACACGTGGTCCGTGTAATGGGTTACATTCTGTGTTGCACACGATTTTGCCGGATAAAGTATCTGTCAGACCAGCATTTGTAGAGTCAAAGGACATTACCAGAATATCACCGTCAACGCCTACTGTCTTACCAGCTGCTTCAATTGCATCAATTGCTCCAAATGCTTCATTATCATTTTCACAATATACTACATTGATGTTGTCGTACTGTTTCAGCATGGACTCCATAACTTCCTGTCCTTTTGCCTGTGTAAATTCTCCAGTCTGAGCTGCAAGTAAATTCCAGCCATTTGCTTCCACTGCATCAGCAAGACCTTTTGTACGTCCGATCTGTGCAGAAGCTCCGATTGTTCCCTGGATATCTACGATATTTATTTCTTTCATTCCTTTTGCATCTGCATAAGCTTTTAACCATGCACTTGCTTTTTTACCTTCTAATTCGAAGTTGGATCCTACCCAAGCCGTATACAGGCTGTCATCGGATACGTCTACCATACGGTCAACGATGATTACCGGAATCGCTGCATCTTTTGCTTCCTGAAGAACGGTGTCCCATCCTGTTTCAGTTACCGGTGCTAATACAATATAATCTACTTCCTGCTGGATAAAGTTACGGATTGCCGTAATCTGATTTTCCTGTTTTTGCTGTGCATCATCAAAGATCAGTTCATAACCGTTGTCTTTGCTGAATGTTGATTTCATGGATTCTGAGTTTGCTGTACGCCAGTCAGACTCTGCTCCAACCTGTGAAAAACCAACGGTGATATTGCCGCCTTCATCTGATCCTCCATCAGTGTCTGCCGGAGCTTCTGTTGTAGCCGGTGCATTTGTCTCTGCAGCATCTGTTGCTGCCGGTGCTTCTGTTGCTGCATCTGTTGTTGCTGTCGTAGCTGCCGCCTCTGTTTCTTTGGCACTGCTTCCGCATCCTGTTGCCATTGTTGCTACCATTGCTGTACAGAGTAAAACGCTGATTACTTTTCTTTTCATTAATAAATCCTCCTTAGATTTTAAAAAATTGATAGATCTGTTTCCTGAACAGATAAGCAGTAAGCTCTTGCAAATCGCCTATGGCGATGAGACCTACGCTCACTCGTTCCACACTTCTCAGGCTGTCCAGTAAACGCACATCCCTGTATGGAACAGTTTTAAGTTGATTTCTTTAAGCATCTTTATCATAATCTATTTCTAAAAAATTTTATACGGACGGACTTTTGCGATTTGTAATGTATTTTTTGTATTATTTGATCTGCGTGGATATTTTGTAAGATATTTTTTTAAAATGTTCGAAATTTTTTGAAGTGATTTAGAGGGTATGGAGGGTAGTATTCGACTGGCATACATTGATGGAACGTTTTGTAATGTTCTATTAAATGCATTATATTTGGGTTTAGCTGAGTAAATTACGCTTTGTAGATGGAGGTAGTGTACGGAAAGATGGGGGTGGGAAACTGATATGGACTCCGTCAGCTTGCCGCAGAACTGGTATTTTCTAACCTTTGCGGAGCGCTTTTTGGCGGCACGCGGGCATTCACCGAGAAATCCTGATGCATTTCTCGGTTCAGTGCCCGCTTAGTATCCG
>OATB01000546.1_pt1 | contig 24640 bp, 18 predicted proteins | sample 1494941 | NCBI WGS metagenome assembly OATB01 (sample SAMEA2579931, study PRJEB22360) | human gut metagenome | reverse complement strand
GGTTTCGCCGGTGCCTCCACCGCCATGGCGGCTGAAAACAACTACGACATCACCGTGCCGACGACCGACACGCACACCTACTCCGTGTACCAGGTCTTCACCGGCGATCTGAGCGAAGGCACGCTGAGCAATATCAAGGCCGGCCAGAACTTCAACAAGAACAATACGGCGAACAAGTCCGCTGCCGATGCTGCTGCTGAGATTGCTCAGGGTACTTATGCTGACAACACGGCAAAGCTGGCAGCCATCACCCCGTACGTTGATTTGGCTGGTACTGCCTATGGCGAGGTTTCCGCCAAGACGGCTTTGCCCGCTCCTGCTGGCTACTACCTGCTTAAGGATAAGGATGCTGTGACCGGCAACGACGCGGCAACGCTGTTCATCGTCCAGGTCAACGGCCCGGTGACCGTGAACCGTAAGGCCAACAAGCCGACCTTCGAAAAGAAGGTCAAGGACGTCAACGACTCCACTGGTGATAAGACCAACTGGCAGGATTCCGCCGATTACGATGTGAACGACGAAGTGCCGTTCCAGCTGACCGCTACCCTGCCGACGAACGAAGCAGACTTCGCAGCCTACAAGACCTACAAGCTGGTCTTCCACGATCAGCAGTCCGCTGGCCTGACCTTCAATAAGAAGTCCGTGGTCGTCAAGTACGGCGACAAGACTCTTGGCGCTGGCTCCTACACTGTCACTGAGAATCCCGAAGATAAGGACACCTTCGACATCACCATCGCTGACGCGAAGGCCGTCAAGGATGCTGAAGACAACGCAATCACCGTTGCCGCCGGTGGCAAGTTCACCGTCGAATACACGTCCACGCTGAACGAGAACGCTGTGATCGGCTCTACGGGCAACCCGAATGAGGCTTCCCTTGAGTTCTCCAACAACCCGAATGTTGGCGGCGAAGGCGAAACCGGCAAGACCCCGACCGACAAGGTCATTGTGTTCACCTACCAGCTGGACATCAACAAGACCTTCAACGGTGGCACCCCGGCTGAGAACGATCTGCCGAAGTTCAAGCTCTACAAGTTCGATAGCACCACGAACGATTACACCATTGACCGTGGCGAGGTGACCATCACCAAGACCGAGGGCGGCAAGTACACCGCTTCCTTCAAGCGCGTTGATGACGGCAAGTACAAGCTCGTGGAAACCAAGACTCCGGCAGGCTTCAACACCGCCGCCGACACGCTCTTCGAAATCACCGCTGACCATGACGTCGAGTCTGACAACCCGCAGCTTACGGTGCTCAAGATCAACACCACTGCCGGCAACACCACTACCGGTACGGTTACCGCCGATGTTGTGAACCAGAAGGGCTCCAACCTGCCGTCCACCGGTGGCATGGGCACCGTGCTGCTGTACGTGGCTGGTATCGCCGTGTTCGTGCTTGCTGGCGCGACCCTGGTGATGGCTCTGCGTCGTCGCAATGCCTGATCCTCCGGATTCCATAAGAATCTGAAGTAACCATGCGAAACCCGTGAGCCGCGTTGACGCAAGTCAGCAGCGGCTTACGGGAATCGCAATACATAATTTAAAAACTGAAAATTAAATAATAACTGAACCCACATATGCTGGGCTGGACCACCTCAATCCCTTGTACACTGCCTAATTTTCTTGAGTATCCAGCCTGGCTCCATATATTTTCCGGTTTGCCGTTGGGGGCGAATCAAACATGCTTACTTTCCAATCCACAGAAGAGGGGTCGGCAATGAAGGAACGCACGATCGCAAGCCGCGTCATCGCCGCATGCTGCGCAATCGCCGCCACATTCGCCGCGGCAGCCTGTGCATTCACTACTCGCGATGCCGTCGCGGCTCCAACAACAGACTCTGCCAGCGGCAGCATCGCCATTTCGTACCACCATAAGAGCTCGGACTCCGAAACTGGCGACGATTCTACCAACTTCGCCATTTCGGACGCCAGCTTCAACCTCTACAAAGTCGGACAGATCCCGGCAAGCGGCGGCGCCACCTTCGAACCCGTCGCACCGTTCACCGACTCCACCGCCTACCCCGTCGACTGGTCGAAGATGACCGGCAAGGACGCGCAGGTGTGGCGAGACATGGCCAACACGCTCGCCGGGCTCATCGCGGTGAACAAGCCTGACGCCACGGCAACCGGTGTCACCAACGCTTCCGGACACCTGACCTTCACCGGACTGTCCGACGGCTTGTACCTGGCCGTGTCCGACAGTGTTGACGTGAAGGTCACCAACGCTTCCGGAAAGAACCAGACATGGACGTGCTCTTCCGGCAGCATGCTCGTCGCAGTGCCCGAAGACGGCGTCTCCGGCGGGTCGCGTGTGCTGAGTATCGAACCGAAAACCGAATGTGTGGCGCAACCGCCGAAAACCGTGGAACGCACTGTGCGCAAAATCTGGAATGACCGGAACAATTCCGACGGCAAGCGCCCCGAATCCATCACCGTGAAACTCCTGCGCGACGGCGAGCCCGTGGAAAACGTGAAACTGGACGAGTCCAACAAGTGGACGCATTCGTGGACAGCGCTCGACGCGGACCACGAATGGACCGTGGTCGAAGCGGCGGTGCCCGACGGCTACACCACCATCTCCGATGTGGAAGGCGACTCCACTGAAATCACCAACACGCACACGCCACCCACCACGCCGGACCAGCCGCACACCGGCGCCGACGTGCAGCAGGCCGCTTGGATTGCCGTGGCCATCTTGGGCGCGGGTTTGGTGCTGCTGATCGTTGCCAAGACGGCTTTGCGGAAGCGGGCGTAGCATAAATAACGTGACGGATGAATCGGACGCCAAGCCAGCTGCGCAAGTCGAATTGGATGCGCAGGTTAAACCGGGTGCGCAGGTTAAACCGGCTGCCAAGCATAAGAAATCGAATGCGCTGCTCAATGTGATGATTGCCATTTCCGCAATCGCCATGATCGGTGCGCTGGGCCTCATCGCGTATCCGACATTCAGCGACTGGTGGAACCGCATGCACCAGTCATACGCCGTGGCAGGCTACGTGGAACAGACCAAAGACATGTCCGGCGCCGAACGCAAGGCCATGCTGAAAGCGGCGCACGAATACAATGAACGGCTCGCCGCGAACGGCGACCGGTGGCACATGACCGACGCGCAGAAGCGCGAATATGATGAAACGCTCGACGTGACCGGCACCGGCATCATGGGATACGTGACCATCCCGCGCATCAAAGTGAAACTGCCCGTCTATCACGGCACCAGCGACGGCGTACTGCAGATAGCCGCCGGGCATCTGGCCGGAACCTCGCTGCCAGTAGGCGGAGCGACCACGCATGCGGTGGTCTCCGGACACACCGGACTGCCATCCGCGCGACTGCTCACCGGCCTCGACGAACTGAAAAAAGGCGACACGTTCGCATTCCACGTGCTCGACCAAACGTACACGTACAAAGTGGACCAGATCTCAGTGGTGCTGCCGAGCGAAATCAGCAAACTCAACATCGAGCCGGGCGCCGACTACGCGACACTGATCACCTGCACGCCATACGGAGTGAACTCACACCGGCTGCTGGTGCGCGGCCACAGGATTCCGAACCCGAAGGTCCCGGACACCACGCAATACGACGAGCCGGGGGAGATGACGGCTGTGGCGGCTGCTGTTGTGGGGTTGCTTGTATTTGTGGCGGGCTGTGCTCTCGTGCGGCTCGCTGGGCTGTGGCGGCGGTCGTGGCTCGTGCGGCACGGTCGCGTGGCCGGTGCCGCACTGACCGGTGGGCGAGAGGGTGCTGGTGCTGGTGGCCCGCGCCACTCCTCCGGCGTGCGGGGCTAGTCATAGACCCGCCGTGCCGCATTGCTTCTTCCGGACAACGTGGCTGGTATGCGTGCGGGTGGATGCCGCGTGGGCACATATACGGGGCGGCCGTGGCGTCGTGCATGACGACGGATGCCGCGTGGGCGGAATATGAAACCAACGGGCGGCGACGTGCCGCGAATAGCTAGTATCGGGCGTGGAAATACGCGGAAAGGAATCGGCTGTGGGCGGCAAGGTGAGCGGCGATTGGAGAAAAGCGGATCGGCTGTTCGGCAACGACCCGGCAGGGCTGGACGAATCGGCGCGCGGAATCGTGGTGCTGGTCGCCGTCGGACTGCTGGTGGGTGTGCTGTCGGGCACGTTCGGCATCGGCGGCGGCACGGTGATCGTGCCCGCGCTCGTCTCGCAACGCAACGCGGCCGCCACGTCCACGCTGGCGATCGTGCCGACCTCCATTTCCGGCGTCATTTCGTACGCGACCGGCGGGCACGTCGACTGGCTCGCCGCAGCTCTGCTGTTCTGCGGCATGTTCATTGGCGGACAGATCGGCAGTTGGCTGCTGTCACGGCTGCCGGAATTGGTGCTGCGGTGGATTTTCGTGGCGTTTCTCGTGTTCGTGGTGATCAATCAGGTGAGTTTTGTGCCGTCGCGCGACCACCAGATCGTCATGACGGTGGTGACCGGCATTGGCTTGGCGTTGCTGGGTGTGGTCATCGGCACGCTGGCGGGGCTGCTGGGCATTGGGGGTGGTGCGCTTGCGGTGCCGTCGCTGTCGATGCTGTTTGGCGCGTCCGACCTGGTTGCGCGCGGCACTTCGCTGTTGGCAATGTTTCCGAATTCGATCACGACCAGCGCGGCGAACTTGAAGCGCAGGCTAGCGCATGTGAAAACCGCGCTGATTATTGGTGTGACGGCGGCTGTGACCGCGCCGCTCGGCACGTGGATTGCGGGGGAGGTTTCGCCACGAGTTGGGGCGATTATGTTCGCCTGCTATCTGTGCGTGCTGCTGGTGCGGTCCGTGTTCGTGGCCGTAAAGGCCACGCGCGCGGCGCGGGCTGCGCGGGGCTGAGTGGCGCGGGGCTGAGTGGCGCGGGCATTTTTCCCAGTGGCTGGATGATTTAGTCGCGTGAGTGGTGCGTCAGAGGTGGTTTTTTATCCAGTCACTGGGATTTTTGGCGTGTGAGTGGGGTCTGAGAGGTTGGATTTATCCAGCCAGTGGGGGATTTTGGCTTGTGGGGTGCGGTGGGGGTGTTGTTTGACGGAATATGCCAATTTTATTGGCCGTATTCCCCCTGTTCATGCGGTGGATATGTTGCGGTCATCATATGGCGATGAGTGTTCATCTGTCGTTCTTCTGTAGTGCGGTGTGCGTTGGCTTGCGGCGCATAGCGTGGGCGGTGGCATCGAAAGATCCAAGCAATGCAGCCGCGGAAAGGTTCCGCGCAGCCGGAAAACATGGTCGAAACGGGCGTTACCTAACGGGCGCAACCGAAACGGCAGGTTGGACGGCACGGAAGAAACTGCATGGAAGAAAGAAGAAACATGAGCAAGCACAAAGCTTTGAAGGGCGCGATCGCAGCGGTCGCATCCGTAGCGACGCTCGGCGCGCTCGCCGCACCGGCGCTCGCGGCCGACACCACCTACAGCCCCAACGGCAAGTCCGTTGCGGAACTGGCGCAACACGGCGGCGCGCAGCGCATCGCAGCTATCGGCAACAAAAAAGCCAAGAATGTGGTGCTGTTCATCGGCGACGGCATGGGCGATTCGGAAATCACCGTCGCCCGTGACTATCTGAAGGGCGCCAACGGCCACTTCGACGGACTTGACGCGGTCGGCCAGCCGAGCGCGCTTGGTGACGTGCAGGCTGGTACTGGCCAGTACACCACCTTCTCGGTCGGCAACGGCAGCAAGGACAGCGCTGTCGGCAAGGATGGCGACGGCAAGCTGGTCGCCAACCCCAATCCGGGCAAGCTTACCCCCGTAACCGATTCCTCCGCATCCGGTTCCGCATGGGCCACCGGCACCAAGACCTACAACAACGCCGTTGACGTTGATATTTACGGCAATCCGCAGCTGAACCTCTTCGAGCTGGCCAAGGCGGCCGGCAAAGCCACCGGCAATGTGACCACCGCCGAAATCCAGGATGCTACCCCGGCCGTGCTGGAATCGCATTCGTCCGAACGTGCCTGCTACGGCCCACAGGGCAAGACCGACGGCACGTCCAACAATGCCTCCAAGCAGTGCCTCATCAACCAGCTTAAGGAAAACGGTGGCATCGGCTCCATCTCCGAGCAGCTGCTCGACACCCGCGCTGACGTAACCATCGGCGGTGGTTCCAAGTACTTCCGTCAGACCGTGCAGGGTGGTGAATACAAGGGCAAGACCGTGTGGGAACAGGCCAAGGAAATGGGCTTCCAGACCGTCGAGAACGATCCGGCCGCGATGAACGCCCTGCAGTACAAGGACAACCAGCCGGTGCTCGCTCTGATGAGCGACGGCAACATGCCGACCAAGTTCGACCCGTCCAAGGCCACCGCCAAGGATCCGGCCAAGGACGCCAACCCGACCGTGTGCACGCCGAACGCCAATTGGCTCGGCAACCAGGGCTCCTCGCTCAAGGACATGACCAAGAAGGCGCTCGATTTGCTGAACGACAACCCGAACGGCCAGAAGAACGGCTTCTTCCTGCAGGTCGAGGGCGCCTCGATCGATAAGCAGGACCACGCAGGCAATGCCTGCGGCCAGATTGGCGAGACCGACGACTTCGACCAGGCCATTGCCTACGCCATGCAGAACGTGGACCTCACGAACACGCTGGTGATCGTCACCGCCGACCACGCGCACACCTCCCAGATCCTCAACGCCCAGCCGGCTTACGCACTGTCCACCGTGCTGAAGACCGCTGATGGCAACAACATGGTCGTCTCCTACGGCACCGCCCAGGACGATTCTCGCGATGCAGACGGCGGCTACAACGGCGGCGACATGGAGCACACCGGCACCCAGCTGCGTATCGCGGCTTCCGGCCCTGGCGCACAGCGCGTCATCGGCCTGACCGACCAGACCGACAACTTCTACACCATCGCTGGCGCTCTGGGACTGGCCACTTCCACCGAATCGCAGAAGGCACTGTCTGACAACGGCACTGTGAAGGTCTCTGCTGCCGACGGTAAGTTCACCGCGGACGTCGATGGCTTCAACGGCGACGCTGTGCTCAGCTACGAGCTGAAGGACAAGAACGACAAGACCGTGGCCGCGTCCGATTCCTCCACTCCGCTCTCCGGCGTGCGCGTCAAGACCGCACAGACCACTCCGATCGCGCTGGACGGCGTCACCGAAGGTTCCGAATACAAGCTCACCGTCACCGGCCGCCAGTCCGGCAAGGCCGTGACCGTCGACTTCCAGGCTCCGGCCGCCAACTCCGCCGATAAGAACAACGGCAAGCCGGGCGCTGGCAACGCTGACAAGAACGGCGTGATCGCTTCCGGCAAGGTCAACAACGATACGAAGGCCGGCCCGTTTGGCGCCGCACTGCTCGGCAAGACCGGCACCGCTGTGCTGGCTGCGGCTGTTGCGATCGCCATGCTGGTTGCCGTCGCGATGCTCATCAAGACCGCGAAGGCCGCCAAGAACGACCGCTGATTGGCTGAATAACCTCCGATAATCCCCGAAACCGCCGCCGCTGAGATGCTCCCCAGCGCCGGCGGTTTTGGGTTTTGCGCAAAGTTGAGTGAGGTGTGCTCAAGAATTTTTGCGATTTCGGGAATAATAACTTGCGATTCAAAGTTGAGTGGTGTAGGCTCAAGTTTTGGAAAGCATGAGAGACGGCAATCCGGAAACGGCGATCCGAAACTCGAGCGAAGAACGAAAAGAACGTATAGCGAACCTATCTACAAAGGAGACAAGTTATGGGACGCGCAGTTGGCATCGATCTGGGTACTACTAATTCCTGCATCGCAACTCTTGAAGGTGGCCAGCCCACCGTTATCGTGAACGCTGAAGGCGCTCGCACCACGCCGTCCGTCGTGGCATTCAGCAAGTCCGGCGAGATCCTCGTCGGCGAAGTCGCCAAGCGTCAGGCCGTGACCAACGTCGACCGCACCATCAGCTCCGTCAAGCGCCACATGGGCACCGACTGGACCGTTGAGATCGACGGCAAGAAGTGGACCCCGCAGGAGATTTCCGCCCAGGTCCTGATGAAGCTGAAGCGCGACGCCGAAGCCTACCTTGGCGAACCGGTCACCGACGCCGTGATCACCTGCCCGGCATACTTCAACGACGCCCAGCGTCAGGCCACCAAGGACGCCGGCACCATCGCGGGCCTGAACGTCCTGCGTATCATCAACGAGCCGACCGCAGCCGCACTGGCCTACGGCCTCGAAAAGGGCAAGGAAGACGAAACCATCCTGGTCTTCGACCTCGGTGGCGGCACTTTCGATGTGTCCCTGCTGGAGATCGGCAAGGACGACGACGGCTTCTCCACCATTCAGGTGCAGGCCACCAACGGCGACAACCACCTGGGCGGCGACGATTGGGATCAGAAGATCATCGACTGGCTCGTCGGCGAAGTCAAGAACAAGTACGGCATCGACCTGAGCAAGGACAAGATCGCCCTGCAGCGCCTGAAGGAAGCCGCAGAGCAGGCCAAGAAGGAGCTGAGCTCCTCTTCGAGCACCTCCATCTCCATGCAGTATCTGGCCATGACCCCTGACGGCACTCCGGTGCACCTGGACGAAACCCTGACCCGTGCCCACTTCGAGAGCATGACCTCCGACCTGCTGGGCCGCTGCCGCACCCCGTTCAACAACGTGCTGCACGACGCTGGCATCGGTGTTTCCGACATCGACCATGTGGTGCTCGTCGGCGGTTCCACTCGTATGCCGGCCGTCAAGGAGCTCGTCAAGGAGCTTACCGGCGGTAAGGAAGCCAACCAGTCCGTGAACCCGGATGAAGTCGTGGCCGTCGGCGCAGCCGTGCAGTCCGGCGTCATCAAGGGCGACCGTAAGGATGTCCTGCTTATCGACGTGACCCCGCTGTCCCTCGGCATCGAAACCAAGGGTGGCATCATGACCAAGCTGATCGAGCGCAACACCGCCATCCCGACGAAGCGTTCCGAAGTCTTCTCCACCGCTGAAGACAACCAGCCGTCCGTGCTCATCCAGGTCTACCAGGGCGAGCGTGAGTTCGCTCGCGACAACAAGCCGCTGGGCACCTTCGAGCTGACCGGCATCGCTCCGGCTCCGCGTGGCGTCCCGCAGATCGAGGTCACCTTCGACATCGACGCCAACGGCATCGTGCACGTGTCCGCCAAGGATAAGGGCACCGGCAAGGAGCAGTCCATGACCATCACCGGTGGTTCCGGCCTGCCGAAGGACGAGATCGACCGCATGGTCAAGGAAGCCGAAGCCCACGAGGCCGAGGACAAGAAGCGTAAGGAAGACGCCGAGACCCGCAACCAGGCCGAGTCCTTCGCCTATCAGACCGAGAAGCTCGTCAATGACAACAAGGACAAGCTCTCCGACGATGTGGCCAAGGAAGTCACCGACAAGGTCAACGAGCTCAAGGAAGCCCTGAAGGGTGAGGACATTGAGAAGATCAAGTCCGCCCAGAGCGAGCTGATGACCTCCGCCCAGAAGATCGGCCAGGCCCTCTACGCACAGCAGGGTGCCGCCGATGCCGCAGGCGCCGCAGGTGCCGCCGGTTCCGCTCCCGCTGACGACGACGTGGTTGACGCCGAAGTCGTGGACGATGACGACAAGGACAACAAGTAATCATGTCCGACTTCAACAAGGACGAATATCTGAACGACCTGCCCGACATGGACAACCTGTCCGGGCAGGCCGCCCCTGCAGCCGGTGCATCGCAGGAATCGCAGAATAATGGCGATTCTGCAGCAAGTGCAACTTCCGATTCTGCAGATTCTGCAGCAACTGCAGCGAACGCAGCATCTTCCGAATCGCAAGAAAACGGCGATGCTGCGGATGGTGCGACGCAAGATGGTGAAGATACGCTGACTCCGCTTGGCCAGGCCAAGAAGGAAGCGGCGGAATACTTGGAAGCCCTTCAGCGCGAACGTGCGGAATTCATCAACTTCCGCAATCGTTCGCAGAAGGAGCAGGAACGCTTCCGCCAGCACGGCATCATCGACGTGCTGACCGCACTGCTGCCGGCACTTGATGACATCGATCGCATTCGCGAACACAGCGAAATGGACGAATCCTTCAAAGCCGTTTCCGCCAAAATCGACAAGGCGTTCGAAAAGTTCGGCGTCGAGAAGTTCGGCGAAAAAGGCGAGGATTTCGACCCGACCAAGCATGACGCGATCCTGCACAAGCCGGATCCGCAGGCCGAGAAGGAAACCGTCGACACCGTGGGGGAGGCCGCCTACCGTATCGGCGACCGCGTGATTCGCGCGGCTCGCGTGGTCGTGGCGTCCCCGCAGAGCTAGCGCAGTGGCAGCGATTTCAACAACAGGCATTTGACATCAGCAACCTCGTGAAAGGAGGCACATCATGGCTGAGAATGAATGGCTGAGCAAGGATTTCTACAAGGTCCTCGGTGTCTCCAAAGACGCCACGGACGATGAGATTACCAAAGCGTACCGCAAGCTGGCGCGCAAGTACCATCCTGATCTGAACAAGACCAAGGAAGCGGAGGAAAAGTTCAAAGACATTTCCGAAGCGTACGACGTGCTCAGCAACAAAGACAACCGCCAGAAGTACGACGCCATCCGTCAGTTCGGCATGGGCGGCGCGCGCTTCGCCGGCGGCTCCGGTGCGGGCGGATTCGACGCGGGGGCATTCTCCGACATTTTCGGCTCGATGTTCGGCGGTGGCGCTGGCGCTGGAGCGTATGGCACGGGCGGCAATGGCTCGCGCATCCGCTTCCAGACCGGTGGCGGCAATCCGAATATCAACGATATTTTCTCGATGTTCGGTGGCGGCGCTGGTGGCCCTGCCGGGGCTGGCAACCCCTACGGGGGCAGCTACGAGCAGGCTGCGCAGCCGGAAGATGGCGAAGACCGCAATTCCAAGATCAATCTGACTTTCCGCCAGTCGGTCAAGGGGGCAACGGTTTCACTGTCTGCCGACGGAAAAAAGTTCAAGACGCATGTTCCAGCGGGCGTGCGTGACGGGCAGAAAATCCGTATTCCAGGCAAGGGCAAGCCGGGTCGTAACGGCGGAAAAAACGGCGATCTGTACCTGCAGATCAACGTTGCCGAAGATCCGAAATTCAGCCTGCGCAAGCGTGACATCATCATGGATCTGCCAATCACCGTCGGTCAGGCTGTGGCGGGCGCGAAAGTGACCGCACAGGATATCGACGGCAACGAAGTCACCTTCAAAGTGCCGGCAGGCTCGTCCAGCGGCACCGAAGTGCGCATCTCCGGCAGGGGCGTGGCCAACAGGCAGGGCGACGGCGATCTGATCGGGCGTGTGCAAATCCGCATTCCCGACAAGCCGAGCCTGAAAGTCAAGCATGCGGCAAAGGAATTCGACAAGGAGTGCGGCGATTTCGCTGACGAACTTGCCAAGGAGCGCTGATTGCCATGGCACGCGCATCCCGGACCTCCCAAGCCCGTGCGGCGCGGCAGGCCAAAATGCTGTACGACATGTGCGCAATGGCGATCGTGGCCGGCAGGGCCGATCTGGACGGGGCGGATGAAGTTGGTTTCGACATCGAACTGCCGATGTTCACGGTCGGTCGCGCCGGCGAACTCGCCAACGTGCATCCGCAGACGCTCCGCCAATACGATCGTTTGGGGCTGGTGGTGCCGCAACGCACGGACGGTGGCGCTCGCCGGTATTCGCTGCGAGACATCTCGCGCCTTGCGAAAGCGCAGCAGCTGAGTCAGGAAGAAGGCATCAACCTGGCTGGCATCGCGCGGATCCTTTCCTTGGAAGAGGAGAACCGCGAGCTGCGCCGGCAAGTCGAGCGATTGCGCCGGCCGGCCGGTTCCAGCGTGTTCGCGGCCGATGCGGACGGTGACATTGTGGAAATCGAACGTTCCCGCCGCGCTCGCATGTGGCGTCGGCAGATTCAGGTCGACGCCCGTCAGCTGCCGTCGCGCGAGTCCGTGGAGGCCGCGCGTGTCGCGGCTGATGCGTACGACACGCGCGGTGGGGGTGTCGCAGGCGAAAACGAGGGGATTGAGAGGGGTAAACCCGTTTCTCAGCCGATTTCTAGGTCTATCGTGCTTTGGGGGATTGACTGATTTTCAGAAAACATTGAAAAAAAATTCAAAAACAGGCATATCTTGCAACAGATGTGCCTGTTTTGTTATTTAGTTTTACTAAATGCATTGCTTCCTGCGACGATGTCGTCGTTGTGGGGAATAATGTTGAGTATCCGCGTTCTAACTGTCATTCTTCCGGTCGTCAAGGTGCTTCGGTGAAAGATGGTTCTCTTTGCCCATGAATAATCATGGAGGAGGGGGTAAGATATGCGGCGAGAACAGGAAAGGTTAGGAGCGTACAGTGCCAAGAGTTGCGTTCACAGCTAAGACCCGCAAGTATCTCGGGTCTCTGGATGCCGTGGAATCGGTCACCCAGTATCGTATTTGTTACTCCAAGGAGTTTCGCGATGATTGCATGCGCAGGTATGCCGAAGGTGGCTCGCCTGCCGCGATTTTCCGCGAGGCCGGGCTTGATCCGAAGATCATCGGATACAAGCGCGTGGAACGTTGCATCGCTCGCTGGAAGGCGGAAAATGCGGAAAAGGCCGTTGAAACCGCTGTGGAAAACAGTGAAAATCAGGGAGAGTGAATTTCAAATCTCCCGATACAAGTGAAATTTTCGAATTTCATGGATTATAGCGATGGGGGTTGCCGATAATTCGTGAAAAAAATCGGATGATTTTGCGAATACGTAGGCGCGAAGTATTGCGTCGATATGGGAAGCGCTCGGATGGAGGACCGTCCGGGCGCTTTTCGTTTGCCTCGCTTGTATGCCTGTTTGTTGTCTGCCGTTTTGCCGCAACTCGCGAATGCTGCCGTCTTGCCGCTCTGCTGAAATGGCAGTGGAAGTCGCGATGGACGGCGCTGCCCGGAAATCCGGTGCTCCGCGTCCGACGGTCGTAGGGAAGGAACATCATGACCGAGACGAACCTGATGATCAAGGCCGTGTTTTGGGATATGGACGGCACGCTGATCGATTCCGAACCGTATTGGCATGAGGGCGAGATGAAAATCGCAGCCGCGCATGGCGGATATTGGGATGAGGAGCTCGCCTGGCAGGGTTCGGGCACGCCGGTTCCGGATGTGGCCCGTCGCATGGTGGAGCATGGTTGCCAGCTGTCGATTGAAGAGATCGGCCAGGGCATGATCGATTACGTCGCCCAAAAGGAATTCGAGCGCATTCCGTGGATCGAAGGCGTGGAAGACGTGCTTGTCGCGCTGCGTGACGCTGGCGTTCCTTCGATGCTGGTCACCACGTCGCCGCGTCATCTTGCGGAGAATCTGGTTGCCCAAGCGCCGGCTGGCGCGTTTGCGGGCTACGTGTGCGGCGATGATGATGTTGAGAAGAAGCCGTCTCCGGCCCCGTATTTGGAGGCGGGTCGTCGCTTGGGCATCGCTCCGGAAGATATGAAGTACTGCATTGCGATTGAGGATTCCATGTCGGGCCTGCGTTCGGCCGTCGCCTCCGGCGCGACGACGATCGGCCAGACCGGGTTCATGCAGATCGACAATTCCAACGGCCCGCAGTTCGCCTCGATCAAGGGCTACGAGGGCATTGACGCGGCCTCGCTCGACGCTTTCGTGCGTCAGCGCGTATCCCAGGCCTGATTTTTCGCCCCATCTCGCTTACGTATGGCAGATTTGTCTGGTGGCTAGGAAAAGAAAAAGCCCGCTGCGGTGGAATGAATGCAGCGGGCTTAGTGGAGCCGACGGTAGTCGAAACCGCGACCTCTTCGATGCGAACGAAGCGCTCTACCAACTGAGCTACGGCCCCAAGTCATGTCTAGCAACACGCTAAGCAAGACAACTCCCGCGATTCTAGTACGAAGTCTGTACGAATGCAATCTGCGAGATTCGCGTGTTGCGGAATATCCCTTGCAGGAAAAGCATGCGAAAGCATACGAAAACGGTGCCTTCCGAAAAATCGAAAGACACCGCAATCGCAAGAAAAGGAGAAAACGTAAGATCAGGCTTCCGCGGTCGCGGTATCAGCCTTCTTTTTGCCGAACTTTGCTTTGAGCAAGCCGACGAAGGTAGGAATCAGCGACAGCACGAGAATCGCAATGATGACCAGCTCGAAATGCTTCTGCACGGCCGGAATGCCGCCGAAGAAGTAGCCGAGCAGCGTGAACAGGGTGGACCAGCACAGGCCGCCGAGCACGGAGAACGGGGTGAAACGGCTCCAACGCATGCCGGAAATGCCGGAAATGAACGGCATGAACGTGCGGATGAACGGGAAGAAACGGCCGAGGAACACGGCGAGCGGGCCCCACTTTTCGATCATGCCTTCGGTTTTGGCGAGGCGTTCGGGGGTCATAGCCTTGACTCTGCCGGATTCGATGATGCGACGGCCGAAGAAGTGGCCGATCCAGTAGTTGCACTGGTCGCCGATGATCGGAGCGCACCAGACCACAGGCAGCAGCGCGAACAGCGGTAGTGCGGAAACGCCGGTCTGGGCGTCGGGCGCGGCGAAGAAGCCGGCGGCGAACAGCAGGGAGTCGCCCGGCAGGAACGGGAAGAACACGACGCCGGTTTCGACGAACACAATCAGGAAGATGAAACCAAGCGTGGGGGCGACGCCCATGGAGATCCAGCTGGCGATCGCCGTGCGTGGATCCTTGAGCAGATTAATGAAGAAGTTGATAATTCCCATGAAATGCTCTCTGTGAGTACCTTACATCTAAACGTCCAAAATTAAGTGGTTCAGGCTGCCTTGTGTGGGTTGGCCTTGCGGAACCAATGTCAGCCTACCAGCGACCCTCTAATGCGGCGCCTAGTAATGCCCGACGGTTGGCAAATCTGCACAAACGGACGCAAAGTGCCAACTGCGGTGGGTGATTTTGGTTTGGGGGTGTTTGGCGTTTGGCTGTTTGGCTTTAGAGTATGCGATATATCCGGTATATCGCGTATCGCTCATTGTGATTTGGCGTTGTGACCTCACGATTTTGGTTTTTTTGGGGGGAGGGTGACCTCATGATTTTGATTTGGTGACCTCACGATTTGAAAAAAGGCGGCGAAAAACGGAATCGTGAGGTCAACAAATCAAATAGTGGGGCCGCTGAACACGAATCGCGCATGTTGACGGTACGAAAGTGTGTTTCGATGGCGCGGAAGATAGCGTGGAAACAGCAGTAAGGCAATGCGAGAGCGGTTGGGGCAATGCAAGACTAGGCGAATACGGCAAATACAAGGGAGTGTGAATCGTGGCGGAAAATCTTGCGCAATCGGTTGATGGGAATCTGAATCGGCAATCGCGGGCGCTGCTCGAAGCGTTGCATGCGGCGGCCGGAAAATTCTCCATGTTCGGTCATCAAAACGAAACCAGCAAGGTGATTACCCCCGATACGGATTCCGACGTGCATGCCGTGACCGGCGCATATCCGGCGGTCTGGGGCAATGATTCGGGCGCTGCTGGCACGGGCGCATATGGCACTCCGCTGCCGGAATCGCCGTATGCGCGCGATTTCAACGCTTTCGCGCGCAACAGCTTCATACGCATGGCCGATTCGCTGCCACGTATGTACACGAGGTAAGTACGTGTGCGCGGTGTAAGCATGCGTTTGCGGGCGGATTCTTCCAGTCGGTGGAGGAATCTGCCCGCTTTTAGTCTTGTAGGCGGGCGGATTCTTCCAGTCACTGGAAGAATCAGGACGTTTTTAAGCCTGTTGGCGTCCGAATTGTTCCAATGTCTGGATGTTTTGGGACGTTACTGGGGCTGTAAGCGGGGTGATTGTTCCAGTGGGTGGGGGAATCACCCCGCTGAGGGTCTGTTTTGTGTCCGGATTGTTCCAGCGATTGGGGGTTTAGGACGCGGGGAGGGCTGTTTTCCTTTGCGTTGGATAGGCTGAAGGCATGGAACGCATGAATGAGACGTTGGACTTGAAACTGAATGAGTTGAGTGCGAATACGGCAGAAGTAACGGGAACTGCGGGAATGGTGAATACGGCGGAGATGGCAGAATCGCCGACAGCGGCGGAACAGTCTGGAACAGAACAGTCTGGTACGGGACTTGACGCCCTCGTGTGCGGAACCGACGTTCCGCAAGGCACGGTGGTGATGGCTGCCACGCCGATCGGCAACACGGCCGACGCCTCCGCACGCCTCATTGCGCTCCTGGAACGCGCCGACATCGTGGCCGCCGAAGACACCCGCCGTCTCTACGCGCTCGCCAACCGTCTCGGCGTGCACGTGAACGGCCGCGTGGTGGCCTACCACGATCACAACGAGCGAGACAAGTCCGAAGGTCTGCTCGATCAGGTGGAAACCGGCGCTACCGTGCTGGTCGTGTCCGACGCGGGCATGCCGACCATCAACGATCCAGGCCTCGCGATCGTGCGTCGCGCCATCGAACGTGGTCTGCCCGTCACCTGCGCTCCCGGCCCGTCCGCAGTGCTGGACGCGCTGTGCCTTTCAGGACTGCCCACCGACCGCTTCTGCTATGAAGGATTCCTGCCGCGCAAGCATTCCGAACGCGTGCAATACCTGCGTACCCTGCGTTCTGAACGCCGTACCATCGTGTTTTACGAAACCCTGCATCGCATCGACGATTCCATGGCCGACCTGCTTGACGTGTTCGGTCCGAACCGCAAGATGGCGCTTTGCCGTGAACTTACCAAGGATTTTGAGCAGATCCGTCGCGGAACCATCGAGCAGATTCGCCAGAGCGTGATCGACGAGCCGCCGCGCGGCGAAATGGTGTTGGTCGTTGCCGGCGCTTCCGAAGAGGAGGCTGACGCTGCTGCCCCCGCATCGTTGAGCGTCGAAGACTTGGCGGTGCTGTCGATCGACCGTGCGCAGGAAGACAATCTGCGCATCAAAGACGCGATTTCGCAGGTCGTTGCCGAGCATCCCCTTGCGGACGGCTCGCTTGCCAATCGCAAGCAGGTCTACAATGCGGTTCTTGCGATGAAGCAGTAAGTCCACATTATTTACCGTCCGGCGATTGCCTATCGTGCGATTGCCCGTCGCTCAAGTGTTAGCTGCATGCTTGCGATCCGCACGATTCCAACGATTCCAGCAGTATTTGCAGGGCGCGGGCCACGTCCGGCCCGCCGACTTGCGCAAGATAGTCCAACATCGCCGGTGTTGCGGAAGGATTGGCGACCAGCCATTTGCGCAGTTGCGGCGCGTATTCCGCGATATGCCATAGCACGTCCTGCGGTGTGTCCGGACTGCACGCCACCAGCGGCGTCAATGGAATTGGGGGAGACGGCGGATCCACCAGCGGTTTCGGCCGCGGTTTGGGCTGGTATGGCGGCGGTTCGCGGCGCGTCCGCTGTGCACGGTGTGCGAGATTCCGCGCATCCCGATGCGTCGCGCGATGCGTCCGTGGCCTGCGTTTTTCTTGGATTCCGAGCAGTCTGCGGAATCCGTTTGCTCTGTCGGCACCTATCCTGTCGGCGTGCGTCGCGTGCCGCGCCTTATGCCTGCTATGCGCTGCGCTCATATTCGTCGCTTCTTCCGTCGATCGCGAGAATGTAGTTGCGCGCCTGTGGCGCGTTGCGAATATGCTTCGTCTCCTGCATGATTTGCATGCAATCGTTGGAGCGGAAATGAAATTCCTGCATGAGCATGCAGATGATTTCGGAAACCAACGATTCGCTTTCGGGGGTGCAGTTCAATGCGAGATCGCATGCGGTGCGAACAGGCGTGGTCACGATGATCGGACCGACTTTGATGGTGTGTTCGTTTGGTGCGAGACGGTTGAAAACGTTGATTTTACGGCCGTAACGTAGCGCTCGATAGTGGGCTTTCGCGATAATGTCGATGGATTCGGGGAAGGTGCCGCCTAGCCAAACCCATGCGGCGGTGCGTGAACATGCCACGGACCGGCTCGGCAGCAATGTCGCGATGATGCAGGACCGCCCGTACAACGTGTCCGAATCGTGGCATGAATAGGCGTTCGCGCTGTCGAGCTTGCACAGCGCGCCGGATGAGGCCAGCAGGTTCAGGCACATCGGGCCCGGAAGGTCATCGTTGCCCAGAAGGGGTGGTGGAGTGTCCATGACGGTACCGTAGCGGATTCGAATTCCGTTGCGCCACCAGCCCCCGAAAATCTGTGGATATGTGGAAAATGATTGTTACGTAATGCAACAATGTGGATAGATCGGCAGATATGCAAATTATGATGCAACTATTTCAAACGATTGAAATCGATGATCGCACGTCCATCCTCCAATAAAAATCCAACTACCGAAATACATGGAAAATGCGGGATATGGCGCTTTGTATAATCGGGCACCATGAGTCATATTTTGGTGAATGTTGCTTGGCCGTATGCTAACGGCCCCCGTCATATCGGTCACGTCGCCGGATTCGGCGTGCCCTCCGACGTATACGCGCGCTACGAGCGCATGAAGGGCAATGACGTGCTGATGGTGTCTGGCACCGACGAGCACGGCACCCCGATCCTGGTGGAAGCCGACAAGGAAGGCGTCAGCGCACAGGAGCTCGCCAACCGTTACAACCGTGTGATCGCCAAGGATCTGTGCGATCTCGGCCTGAGCTACGACCTGTTCACCCGCACCACCACCGGCAATCACGAGCAGGTGGTGCAGGAACTGTTCAAGCAGTGCCTCGCCAACGGCTACATTTATAAGGGCACCCAGAAGGTCGCCATCTCGCCGTCCACCGGCCGCACCCTGCCTGACCGTTATATCGAAGGCACCTGCCCGATCTGCGGTGCCGACGGTGCCCGCGGCGACCAGTGCGACGCCTGCGGCAACGAACTCGACCCGGACGAGCTCATCAATCCCGTTTCCAAAATCAACGGCGAAACCCCGCGCTTTGAGGAAACCGAACACTTCTTCCTCGACCTGCCGGCGCTCGCCGAAGCCAATCTCGCATGGCTGAAGACCCGCGAAGGCTGGCGTACCAACGTCATCAACTTCTCCATCGGCCTGTTCAAGGAAGTCAAGCCGCGTGCCATCACGCGTGACATCGACTGGGGCATTCCCGTTCCGGTTGCCGGCTGGATCGACAATCCGAACAAGAAGCTGTACGTGTGGTTCGACGCGGTGATCGGCTACTTGTCGGCATCCATCGAATGGGCTCGCCGCAAGGGCGATCCGGAAGCATGGCGCGCATGGTGGAATGATCCGGAAACCCCGGGCTACTACTTCATGGGCAAAGACAACATCACGTTCCACTCCCAGATCTGGCCGTCCGAAATGCTCGGCTACAACGGTCAGGGCTCCAAGGGCGGCGAAACCGGCAAGCTCGGTCCGCTGAACATGCCGGAGCAGGTCGTGGCTTCCGAATTCATGACCATGGAAGGCAAGAAGTTCTCGTCTTCGCGTGGCATCGTCATTTATGTGAAGGACATTCTCGCCCGCTACCCTGTGGATGCCGTGCGCTACTACATTTCCGTGGCCGGTCCGGAAAGCTCCGATTCCGACTTCACATGGGCTGAGTTCGTGCGCCACAACAACGAGGAGCTTGCCGCTTCCTGGGGCAACCTCGTCAACCGTGTGGCCAATCTGATGAACAAGAACTTCGGTGAGATTCCGGCGCTCGATGAGAGCGAAATGACCGATGGGGATCGCGCTCTGCTGAGCGAAACCAAGGCCGCGTTCGACACGGTCGGTTCGCTGATCGAGAACCATCGCCAGAAGAACGCGCTGAGCGAAGCCATGCGCGTGGTCGGCGACATCAACAAGTACATTTCCGCCACCGAACCGTGGAAGATCAAGGACAATCCGGCTCGCCTCGGCACCGTGCTGCACGTTGCCGCCCAGGCCGTGTCCGACGCGAACCACCTGCTGGCCCCGTTCCTGCCGCATTCCGCGCAGAAGGTGTGGGAGGCTCTCGGCGGCACAGGCACGTTCTCGCCGTTGCCGCGCTTGGAAGAGGTCGAGGATCTCGACAAGCCGGGCTTCATGTATCCGATCATCACCGGCGACTACAAGCTGGGCGAAACCGTGCATCCGTGGGCTTCCGAGCCGATCGTGGCCGGCACTGCAGTGCCGAAGCCGCATCCGATTTTCGCGAAGATTCCGCCGGAGGCCGTTGAAGAGGAGCTCGCTCGCTTCGATTCGGAGCTGAAGGCTCGTCGTGAGGCCGAGGCGGCCCGTCTTGCCGCCGAAAAGGCCAAGCTGGAAGGCTGATTCGCTGATTCACCTGGGGATTCGGCTTGATTTGGCCTGATTTGCCGCTAAGGTGAGTTGTTCTGATTGCCGGTGCAAGGAATTACGAAGTTCTTGCACCGGCTTTTTATATCTGATTTTGCAAATCCGACTTGTAAATCTAATGCGCAATATTCGACTTTCTGTATACGATTTTACAAATCTATAGTGCAATCCGGATTGAATCGATTTCAAAATCCGTAACAATCGCTATTTCTCTTTGCCATTCCTCTCGTTACAATGGGGAAGTTGAGGGAAATGCGATGCTGCAGGGAGGCTCTTATGTTGGACGTCAAGCGAGTGCTGAAAGCCGCGCCTACGAAAATGCGTTCCCAAGAGCCGCTGCAGCAGTTGTGGACGCCCTGGGGCGAACAGATCGCCGGCGAATGGTTGTCTTCCAACGACGCCCACAAGGCGTTCTGCCCTGCAAAAGACGGCGAACGCAAACTGGAAAACGGCCGCACGCCAATCCTGAACGAGCATCCGCGCCCAACCATGGTGCGCGGCAATCACACCATGCTCAACGGATTCTGGGATTACGCGATCGTGTCCATTCCCGAAAGCGGCAACGGCTCGAAATGGCGCAAATCCGCGGCTGTGCTCACCCGTGACGAAGCGGTGCAGGCAGTGAAGGAAGCGGCCATCCCCGAAACGTTCGACGGCAAGATTTTGGTGCCGTTCTCCCCGGAATCCGCGCTTTCCGGCGTGCATCAGACGATTTACCCAGACAATATGATCTGGTATCGCACGGTGGTGCATCCCGTGACGCTTGGGGGAGGGGAAGCGGTTCGGCAGATCGGCGATGCGAACCGCTTGGTTCTGCATTTCGAAGCGGTCGATTACGTGTGCGCCTGCTTTATCAACGGGCAGTTTGCAGGGATGCATGTCGGGGGATATTTGCCGTTTGACGTCGATATTTCGGCATTCGTCGATCCCGATGATGCTTTCGAGATTGCGTTGTGCGTGTACGATCCGAACGATTCGGGCACGCAAATGCGCGGCAAGCAGAAAATCGAGCGCGAGGGGATTTGGTACACCGCGCAAAGCGGCATTTGGCAGAGCGTGTGGATGGAGATCGTGCCGGAAGCGTACGTGCAGACGCTTACGCTGAAGGGCGCCGCCGACGGCAGATTGTTTATTCGCGCGGAAATCGGCGGAGACAAGCCGAATGCCAAACTGCATATCGTCGTAGCCGATCCCGCGGACGGCACGATCGTCGCGGACGAACTGCTGCCGGCTGGCATGCGTAAGGTGCGCACGGAAATCGCAACGCGGGCCGAACACTTGTGGTCGCCGAACGATCCGTATTTGTATGACGTGACGGCGACGCTGGAATTTGGTGCGGCGAAATCGCAGGGAAAGCAGGAAAAGCTGCAGCAAGAATCGCAGGAAATTCAAGAGAAACCCGCGAAATCGCAGGAAAAGCAAGATATTGTGCGCTCGTATTGCGCGTTCCGCACGGTTGAGATTAAGCCTGATTTGAAGGGTATCGCGCGCTTCCATCTCAATGGCAAGCCGGTGTTCCTCAAGGGTGTGCTCGACCAGGGCTATTGGCCGGACGGCCTGCTGACCGCGCCGAGTGATGAAGCGCTGGTGCATGACATAACCGCCATGAAAGAATCCGGCTTTACTATGCTGCGCAAGCATATCAAAATCGAGTCGGCGCGCTGGTACTACCATTGCGACCGCCTCGGCATGCTGGTATGGCAGGACGCGGTGTCGGGTGGCGGCGAATACAACGCGTGGGCCACCAACCGCAAGCCGACGCTCATGCGTGCCACATGGAACAAGTACCGCGACGACACGGCGAAGCATTTCGCGGCGCTCGGTGCCGACGATTCGACGTACCGCCGCGACTGGTCGCGCACTTGCGATGCCATGGTGCACATGCTTGCCGGCCACCCGTCGATCGTCACGTGGGTGCTGTTCAACGAAGGGTGGGGGCAGTTCGACGCGTGCGATGCGGCGGAACGCATTCATGCGCTTGACCCGACGCGCCCGATCGACGCCACGAGTGGCTGGTACGACCAGCGTTGCGGCGATTTTCACAGCGTGCACAACTACTTCCGTCCGCTGGAAATCTACCCGGATAAGGGGCCATTGCGTGGGTATGTGGCCGAATATGAAAAGCGGCATAAGCGGCGTCGTCGTGCCGCGCATTACGCGGTGTTGCCGGTTGCACAGCATGGCGTTCGTGCGTTCGTGATTTCGGAATTCGGAGGATTGGCGCAGTTGGTTGCCGATCATGCTGCGGTTTCGCGCGCGTACGGCTACGGTGAATACGATTCGATTGAGGATTGGCGCACTGCCGTCCGTTCCGTGCTTGATTCGGCGGAATCGTTGGAATCACGCGGATTGGCGGGCTACGTGTATACGCAGGTTTCCGACGTCGAAGAAGAGCTCAACGGCCTCATGACCTACGATCGCCGCCTCAACAAATTCGCGCAATGATTCGCCGAGATTGAGTGCGGTCATGGCGGTCATGGAAGCGTTCTGCTTCTTGCGTTTCGGTGGCGCGTTCGGTACGTTGGGAACGGCGGCTATTATGGCGCCATCACAGCGAGCCACGGCGGAACGCAGCGAGGAGATGTGCGTTGCGTTTGCATTGGCCGCATTAACCGAGGGGGTCTTGTGACCATGAATCATGTTCCGGAAGCGCCGCAGTCCGCAAGCGGCGATTATGCGTGGTTGGGAGCCGAGCCGGGTTCCGTAGCCGATCAGCTGTATATGTCGGCGGCCGACGAATGGAATCAGGCAATCAATTCGCGTTTTGTGAATGAATTGCTGGATGATACACTTCCAGAATCGATTTTGAAGTCTTATTTAATTCAGGATTTCAAGTTCTTTAATCAGGGCATCATGGCACATGCGATTGAACTTGCGCCGCGTCAGGAAACCAAAGATATGCTGGCGAAACAATCGCAATGGTTTGCTGACAATGAAGCAACATATTTTACCGGATTCCTTAAGGAATACGGAATTACTGACGAAGAATACAATAATTCCGAGCAGACTCCGGCAAATCGTGAATATTGCGAATATCTGACCAAGCTGGTTCATGGAACTTGGGAAGAACTCATTACTGCGCTGTGCTGCATGGAATGGATTTATCTTGCCTGGGCCAAGCGCACCATCGACGCTGGCGTCGTTCAGCAGATTCCGGCGCACAAGGGTTGGGTTGATTTGCATGAGGGCGATTATTTCCGCGCCTGGACGGGCCGCCTGATCGCGCTCGTCAACGAGTATGCGTCGGTGGATGGCTCGGAGGCCGACGTGTTCCGCACCATCGTGCATCTCGAGCGTCGCTTCTTTGAGGATTCCTATCCGCAGCGGTGAGCGGTGAGCATGATATGAGGCAATGAGCGCCAATGCAAATTGGCGGTAACGCGGTAACGCAATAACGCAAGCAGGGGGATCCGCAGAATACGCGGATCCCCCCCTGTAATTGTTGGGGCAACCGGCATGCCCCAACGTGTCAGATCAGCTCGATATCCACATCCAAGTGGAGCGGCTTATCGGCTGGAATGTGGTACTGCGGGTGCACCGGGCTCATCCAGGAATCGTCGCCGCCGACGCCCATTTGCGCGGCGAGCACGCGCAGGAACATGTGCTTCGGAGCGGGCAGTTCGTCCTGATGCTGGGCTTCTTCCAACATGAATGCGCTGTACGGCTGCAGGCTGAGCGCGAACGCTGATTCGCCGTGACGGCTCACACGCATGCCATGACCGGCATCATCCGTGATCTCAGCCCAACGCACATCCTCATGGTTGCCGGTTTCCTGCGGCATGAGGTACGGCGCATGATCGTCGTAAGCGTTGGTGTTCCAAATGCCCAGCTTGGCATGCTTGCGGTCGGCGTAGGTTTCGTCGGGTCCGGGGCCGTAGAAGCGCAGGTTGGAGTATTCGACCGGCAGCGTCCATTCCAAACCGAAAGCCGGAATGGTCGGGGCTTCCTGAGTTTCGCCCGGATAGTCGACGCTCAAGTGCAGCTTGCCGGTGGTATCTGCCACATACGTGATGGTGACGTGCGTGCGCTGCGGAGTGGCGAGCTCGTACTCGTATACGGCTTTCAGCGTATCGTCATTGACCTGTTCGATGGTGTTGTTGACGCACTTGGCGTAACGGCCTGCGCCGACCCACTGCGCGCGGTCGTAACCGTGGCCTGCACCGCGATCGTTGTCGGTCAGCGCGCGGAACGTGGTGAGCGTGGGCCTGCGCAGCACGAATTCACGGCCGTCAAGCGTGTACGAAACAATGCCGCCCTGCGTACGCGACAGCAGAATCTCACGACCGGATCCCTGCACGCCAGCATTCCAACGGCCAACGGTCACGATGCCGTCAACAGGCTTCGTCTCGCTGGCAGCAACCGGCTTGGAGCCTGCAACCACGGTCTGGCCGAACGACAGCTCGTAGCCCTTCGACGCCCACTCTTCCGCGGCGGCAAGGCGTTGGCTCACTTCGAGCGTGAGCTCGTTGGCTTGGCCTCGGTAGGCCTCCAACGGCCATTCAATATCGAAGTGCTTGGTTTCGCCAGCCGGCACATCAAAACGCTGTTCGGCCTGCCATACCGGCTCCCCC
>OATB01000538.1_pt1 | contig 24969 bp, 18 predicted proteins | sample 1494941 | NCBI WGS metagenome assembly OATB01 (sample SAMEA2579931, study PRJEB22360) | human gut metagenome | reverse complement strand
TGCCCGCTTACAATCCGATGGGAGCCAGTCGAATTGTATCCGCCAAAAAGCACTCCGGTAAGGTAAGTAAATGCTCAGCTCTGCTATACGCCTTCCAAACCAATGTCCTGGTCCGCCCCCTTCTTTCCGTACACTACCTCCATCTACAAAGCGTCCTTCCTCAGCTAAACCCCAAATGCATTTAATAGAACATTACAAAACGTTCCCTGTAGTAATAGAAACTGTCAACAATTATTTAATGGTTGATATATTTCCAACACGTATGTTATTTGAATAATTGAAAAAGATATTGACTATAAATATGAAAAAGTGTATGATTGTGATAAAGAAATTTAGCAATGAGGAGGTGTAAAAATGAAAGTTAAGATGAAGGATATAGCTGAATTGGCGGGAGTATCTCCTGCGACTGTTTCGCTGGTCCTGAATAACAAACCATCCAGAATATCCTTGAGCACGCAGGAACATATCAGGAGCATTGCCCGTGAATTGGCTATAAAAAATGGATCTGGAACAATGACGGAAGGCACAGGAATCAAAACGATTGGATTTGTTTTGCCGGATAACAGAAATTATTTTTTTAATATGCTTGCCGATGGTTTGAATAATTATATTTCCTCACAGGGATATACGGTATTTCAATGCTGCTCTCAGAATAATTCTGAGAAGTGTATAAAGGCGGTTGAAGATCTGATCATAAAAAATACAGATGGAATCGTTGTGGTTCCGCCATATGAGATAAATGATAATCAGGATAATATAAATTTGCGAAAATGTGTAGAAAAAAGCCCGATTCCCATTGTTCTGCTGGATCAGGCTGTTTACAACCTGTTTACGGACTTTGTTACAGCGGATAATAAACAGGGAGGATATCTGGCGGCAAAACACTTGCTGGATTTAGGGCATAAAAAAGTTGGCTGTATATTGGGTCCTAAACAAAATTATACCACGAGAAAAAGGCTGGAAGGATATAAACGGGCATTGGCGGAATCAGAGCTTCCATTTGATGAAAAGCTGGTTCAGTACAGTGGATACGACATGAAGTCGGGAGAAAAAGCGGCAGAAATACTTGTAAAAGAAGGTGTATCCGCAATTTTTGCAACGAATGACTTGTTGGCAGCCGGGGTTTACAAATATGCAGAAAAGGAACATATAAAAATACCCGATCAGTTATCTGTGGTTGGATATGATAATACGATCATCTGTGATTTGCTGGCTACGAAACTCACCAGTATAGAACAGAGTGCGGATTCTATGGGGGCGAAGGCAGGAGAGGTAGTGTTGGGGAGGATAAAAGGAACATCAGAAGAAGAAGCTCCGAGAAACTACTATTTTAGTCCTATATTAGTGGAGCGGGAATCCACAGCAAAAGTTTAGCAATAATTTAATATAATCAGGCAGCTGCGTAAATATTATATTTACGCAGTTTTTTTTGTGCCTGATCAGAATATTATCTGCAAATAAAAGCCGGATTCACCATGGAAGATCAGGATTGGCTGATAAAAATGATAAAGAAAAAATTTAGATAAAGAAAATGATAAAAAATAGTTGCATTTCAGATAAACTTCTGATACAATCTTTATCAACAGATAAAATATATATCCTTATAAACTGTCGAGATTAACATGGATGACTCGGACTATCTAATATTTGATGTGATAATTGACTATTAGATGGATGAAAAAATGGATAATTTTGACAGTTTGTATAGAGATTAAAAAATCTGGAGTGTGGTAAAATAATTTATCAAAAAGAGTCATCCGGAACAAACCAAAGAAAAGGAAATTTTAAAATTAAGGAGGAATCAGAATGAAGATGAAAAAGGTATTGGTTTTGACTATCTCTATTGCAACGGCAATGGGATTACTCGCAGGGTGTGCCGGCAAAGGAACAGATAACACAAAAACAGGCAGCAGTGGTAAAGAAATTATTACTATGTGGTTTTGGGGTGCAGAACCGTATTCCCAGGAAGCCATGAATAGAATAGTAAGGGATGCTTATAATGAATCTCAGGATAAATACGAGTTGAAAATTGAGTATCGAAATTCTGTTGATACGGATATGACTACTGCGTTAGCAGCCGGAAAGGGTCCGGACATTGTATATGGCTCCGGTCCAGCGTTTGTTATGCCACTGGTAGAGGCGGGTAAACTTGAGCCGATGGATAAGTATGCGAAAGAATATGGATGGGAAGATGAAATATTAAGCCCGATTTATGAAACGGGAAAGGTAAACGGAAAATTATACAGTTTGGCTAACTCGATTAATACAGTAGGTGTTTTTTATAATAAGAAGGTTTTGGATGACAATGGCTGGGACATACCGAAAACTGCAGAAGATATGGAAAAAATAATGGATGAAGCAATGGAAAAAGGATTGTATGCATCTGTGACTGGGAATAAAGGCTGGAAACCAGTGAATGAAAACTATGCATCGCTGTTCCTGACACATTATGCGGGAGCAGATAATGTATATAAATGTCTGGAAGGAACTCAGGAGTGGAGCTCTGAACCAGTGGTCAGTGCCATTGAAAAATCAGCAGAATGGTACAAAAAGGGTTATTTGGCTGGGAAGGATTACGGCAATCTGAATTTTGGTGAATCACTGCAGTTATTGGCAGATGAAAAATCTCCGTTCTTCATTGGACCGTCTTTAGCTTATCAGTTTGCAACATCCTATTTCGTTGATGAGAAAGAAAAGAATCTGGGATTCATAGCGTTTCCATCCACAGAAGCTTGTCCCGATGAGACATATACCCTCAGCGTATGCTGTACCCTTTCCATTAATGCAAATATATCGGATGACCGTAAGGATGAATCTGCAAAGATTATCGATATTATGATGCAGCCAGAATTTATGCAGGAAATGACCACCGTATGGCCTGGTTATTGGGGAACGCCGTTAAAAGACCTCTCCCTGGTAGATGACAGTAAAATGTCTGATGTATCAAAAGCTTATGTAGAAACTGTTAAAAAGACAGCAGAAGCGGTAGAAAACGGTAATTTTGGATATTATACTAATGTATTTTTCCCGGCAGGAACACAACAGATCTTTATCGATATTGAAAATGTCTGGTTTGGAACGGAAACCGCGAATGCGTTAATGAGCAGAGCCGATACAGAGTTTAAAAAAGAATTGGAAAAGGGCTTAGTACCGGCAATACCAAAACCAAAAAAATAATGTTTGTGTTGAAGGTAGAGGAGAGATTGTAAATATCCGCTGACTCAGGTCCAATGCTGCAGATACAGAAAGGAAATGCGATGAAGAGAAAAGTGTCAAGTTATCTAATGATAGCACCTGCATTATTAATTAGTATTTCAATTATAATTATTCCGGCTGTCTTGACATTCATTATGTCGTTTACGGATTGGAATGGGATATCTCCCAATATTAATTTCGTTGGTTTTCAAAATTTCGGGGAATTATTTTTAGATCCGGTTTTTACAAAGTCCATATTTAATAATGTGAAATGGATGGCAATGTTTCTTACAGTCCCGGTATTCATAGCCTTATTGGCTGCTATGCTGATGATAAATAAGAAAAAAACAAGGAGTATGTATCAGGTTTTATTTTTAGTTCCCTATGTATTGGCTCCGGCGGTAAATGCCATGTTATGGTCAAATATCATATTCAATCCTTTAGTAGGTGTTTTTGGTTATTTGAAAAGTATCGGACTTGATATGGGATCGCCGCTTACGAATATGCAAGGCGCACTATATGCCTGTGCTGCCGTAGACATCTGGCATTATTGGGGCTACTTAACAGTAATTTATCTTGCTGCGCTGCGCCAAACGCCCCAGGATCAGATAGAAGCAGCTAAGGTAGAGGGCTGTACAAAATGGCAGATTTTTAAATTTGTTTATTTTCCAAATATGAAAGCTACATTTAAATTAATGTATGTAATGATTGTGATATTTTCATTCCTTGCATTTGACTATATTAAGCTGTTAACTGGTGGCGGACCGGCACATGCAACGGAGGTTTTGGGTACTTATGCATACGCTTTTGCTTTTTCCGCTTTCCAGGTAGGAAAAGCTTCGGCAGTAGGATTGTTTATGAGCTTTTTTGGAATGATCGCGTCAGTCATCTATACAAAATTAAGTAAAAACGAAGAAGTTGCATAGGAGGTCATATGTCAAATATATCGAAGACAAAGAAAAAAGATAATGCCCTTTCCCATGGGATATTAATTTTATTAGTGATCGTTTCTGTTATTCCGATTTTTCTGGTATTCATTAACAGCTTGAAATCACATCCTGAAATTGTCAGGAACCCTTTGGCATTGCCGACGACGCTGCATTTTGAGAATTATATTACGGCTTGGGAAACAGGAAGATTCGGTACGGGATTTTTAAATAGTATTTTTCTTTCCGGATTAACCATACTGATTGTTGTCATTTCATCATCATTAGCGGGATATGTTCTGGCTGGCAAGAAAATAAAGGGATGCGGAGCAGTCCTGACCTATTTTATGCTGGCGATGACGGTGCCGATTCAATTGTTTTTATTTCCGTTATATTACATTATGGCAAGTTGGAATCTAATTGGAAGCATTCCGGCAGTAAGCTTTATTCTGGCAGCTACCAGCATGCCCCTGGCTGTATTTCTTATGAGGACATATTTTTTAAATGTACCGGGTGAACTGGAAGAGGCGGCACGAATTGACGGTGCTAATACGGCTCAGGTGGTCTGGCACATTATGAGGCCTGTGGTATCTCCCGGGATTATAACGGTAGCGGTAATCGTGGGCATACAATCCTGGAATGAGTATCTGATTTCATCCACATTCCTACAGGGCGAGGAGTCTTTTACAGCAACATTAGGATTTTTGTCAATGAATAATGCGTATACATCCAATATGGCGGTACTGATGGCTGCAGCCGTAATTATGATTGCACCTATCGTAATATTTTTCCTTTGTATTCAAAAATATTTTGTGGATGGAATGGTAAACGGATCCGTGAAGGGCTGACAGGTGCCTGTATATATGAACGGAAAAAAGAATTTATAATGGGAGGATTAAAATGTTTATAGAGCAGTATAAAGAAAACATATATGCCGGTGTTCTGGGTAAAATGCTGGGCGTGTATTTAGGCAGGCCGGTGGAAGGCTGGAGTTTCGATCAGATCGATCAAAGGTTTAGAGAAGTATATAACTTTAAAAATCATTTTACCGGTGCGCCTTTAATTGTTCCGGATGATGATTTATCAGGAACCTTTACATTTTACAGAGCCTTAAAAGACAATAATTATAATAAAGAACTCACTGCAGAGGATATTGGTAATGCGTGGCTGAATTATATTATTGAAAATAAAACAATTCTATGGTGGGGAGGATTATCCAGATGTTCTGAGCATACTGCTTATATCCGTTTAAAAGAAGGAATTGCGCCGCCTATGAGCGGATCTGTCGAATTAAACGGTGCGAGTATGGCGGAACAGATCGGTGCCCAGATATTCATAGACACATGGGCGCTTGTTAATCCCAATAATCCTGAAAGGACAGCGGAAATGGCACGAAAAGCAGCAAGTGTCAGCCACGGGGGAATTGCTGTGGAGGCTGCTGTGTATTTGGCAGTGATGGAGTCGCTGGCGTTTGAAATAAAAGATATCAATAAATTAATGGATATGGCTTTGGATTATATATCTAACCAATTACTGATTGATCTCATAGGGGAAATCAGGGCAGTGTGTGCAGAGAGTACGGACTGGCATGAAGTCAGGGAGTGGATTGCAAGGAACCATGGATATGATAAATATCCTGGGAGCTGTCCGATGGTTACAAACCATCTGGTTGTACTTATGGGGCTTTTGATGGCGGGAGATGATTTTAACAAGTCCATTATGATAGCATCCAGCGCCGGGTGGGATACCGACTGTAATGCGGGTAATCTTGGATGCCTGAATGGAATCCGGTTAGGGCTGAGTGGATTAGATCAGGGGACAAATCTGCGTAAAGCAGTTGCTGACCGCCTGTATGTAGTCAGCGCAGACGGAGGATCCTGTATAACAGATGCGGTTCTGGAAACGCGGAAAATAATCAAAGCATATGCCATGCTTAATGATGCTGATACAGACATCCCCAAGTCCAGATATTCTTTTGAATTCCCGGGATCAGTACAAGGATTTGTCCCATATAGCAGGTACGAAGAGGAACAGGCGCTTACGGGAATTGAAAATTCACAAAGTAAGTATGGAGAAAGCGGGCTTTTGATCTCTTATGAAGGATTGGGAAAAGGCTCAAGAGCAATGGTATGTGTGGATACTTTTGTTGACCTATTGCCAAAAGGGAAAGAAGGAACGAGTTACTTTGATGTCCTGTGTTCACCGACCCTTTACAGTACGCAGGAAGTATATGCCACTATAATGTGCCGGGATGATAAAAATCCGCAATTCCGCTTTTTCATCGATTACTTTAATGAAGAAGATGAAATTAAAACAATGTACGGTGAGCTACATAATATGAATTATGGAAATAACCAAATACGTTTTCCTGTTCCGGATACCAAGGGACATCCAATTTATCAATTGGGGATTGAATTGACAAGTGACAAACGGCTGGATGGAAGTATGATACTTAAATCCTTAGATTGGTCTAATGAACCTGTGAGATTCGCAATGGGGACTTCCATGGAGCTTACTCCCTCCCTTACCCCCTGGACAATTAATACGGCATGGTTAAAAACGTTTATGAGCTCCGCTTCTAATTTTTGCCCTGATTATACAACCACGTTTTCTGTGTCACATGACAGCAAGAACGGAGTGGTGACCACAGGAACCTCTGATTGGAAAAACTATGCGGTATCCTCCGATATCACATTTTCTTTTCAGGAAGGAGCAGGACTGGTGGCAAGAGCAAACGGCCATCGTCAGTATTATGGAGCTATATTAACAGATGGATATGTACAAATCATAAAACGCAAGGATGCAGATATAAAAGTCCTGGTTAAAAAACCTTATGTATACAATTATGAGGACACTATTTCTGTGGAATTTATTCTTGAAAATGAGAATCTTTTTGTACATTTGGATGGAGAGGAAGTATTGTCCTGCCAGGATTGGGATTATAAGGAAGGCGGAGCAGGATATATAGTAAACAGAGGATGTATTCTGGCAAATAAGTTTCTGGTAAAGAGAGTATAGGCAATATGAATATAGAATTATTAGAATTCCAATATATTCAGACGGAGGGTAAGGATATGGATTATATTATTGCTTCAGTTGCTGTTACAGATGAAATTCATTTTTTCAACAATACCGGCATTGAACAATCGGCAGGCGGAGCAGGAATCTATGCGATGTCCGGAATTAAAATCTGGAATGACAATGTCCGGCTGGTAACGGGAGTTGGGAATGATTACATGGACAAGTATGGAGAGTGGTATAGAAAAAATAATCTTTCTATGGAAGGATTGATTGTAAAGGATGAAAAAACACCACATACCATAATAGAATATTTTGAAGATGGGGAGAGAAAAGAAACTTCATTATATGGGGATTCCCACTTCAGGAATATTGAAGTAACGCCGGAAGAGTTAGCGCCATATTTTAATACCGCAAAGGGAATATATATTTTTAAAAATGCAGACCTGGAATTCTGGAGAAAAGTACTTCAGATTCACAAATGTTCGAAAGCAAAATTAATGTGGGAAATCTCAAGTGATTCCGCTACATTTGAAAAAAGATCAGAGGTTCAGGATATTGCAGAAAATCTGGATATATTCTCTATTAATAAAACCGAAGCCTTTCATTTGCTTCATGTCAATACGATACAGGACGCTATTGATGAATTTAAGACCTGGAATACACCTTTGATATTTTTCAGGCTGGGGCAAGAGGGGGCTTACATGATAGCGGGTCAGGATGCCGTATTGGCTGAAAGCGTTAAAAATCTTAAAGTTATGGATACTACAGGCGGTGGTAACAGTTCATCGGGAGCAGTATTATACGGATATTGTGAAAATAAAAATCTCAGAACCATAGGGTTAATGGGTAGTATATCGGCAGCCATCTGCATTAGCCAATATGGTGTGCCGGAAGTTATAGACAGGGAATTAAGGCAAAAAGCGGAGTCAGTATTAATAGAAATGACCAAAAGCAGAGGAGATCATGATGCGTAATTTAGAAAATGCTATGCAGAGGCAGGTATTCAGCCTGCCGGAGTTAATAAAAAGCCAATATGAGGATTTGGAACCAAAAACCAGGAAAGTGTTGTCATTTGAAGAGACCTTTAATATTCAAAGAATTATCTTAACTGGATGCGGAGATTCTTATGCTGCGTGTATGGCGGCTAAGTATACATTTGAAATGTTGACCTCAATTCCTGTAGAAGTAGTGCCGGCGATTGAATTGAGCCGATTCTATTGTGAGAAGCACCTTGGAATTGATTGCAGGAATCCTTTAGTAATAGCTGTGAGTAATTCCGGAACGGTTGCGAGAATATCGGAAGCTGTACAAAGAGCAAAGAAATATGGATGTTTTGTCCTGGGAGTAACGGGGAATGAGGAATCACAACTGGGAATTCATTCTGATAAAATATTAAAACTGGACATTCCCCCATTTGAAAGTGCACCGGGTATCCGTAGTTATGCCGTTTCAATCATGGCGCTGCAGCTGCTGGCAATAAGGTTTGGCGAGGTAAGAGGCAAATATACCATGGACACAGCGATGGATTATCGACTGGATCTGCAGAATCAGGGAGAAGCGCTGGAAGCTTTATTGCCGGATATGGATGCAGAACTTCAGGATGTGGCGCAGACATGGAAAGATTTAAAGTGTTACGACTTCGTTGGTTCCGGATTCGACTATGCCACAGCATGGTTTGGACAGGCTAAGATGCTGGAGGCAAATGGTAAGTATGCAATGCACATTAATGCAGAAGAGTGGTTTCATTTGAATTTCTTTGCAAGTGATGCTGTACATATGGGAACCGTAGTTGTGGGAAATACCACAAGTCCGGGGTTTAGCAGGACAAAAGAAATGGTGAAATATGCAAAGGTATTAGGCAGGCCGATGATCGTAATTACGGATGGCGGAAAAGAAGATTTTGAGGAAGATGTCATTTATATTAAAGTTCCATCCCCAAAATATCCCTTTCATATGCCGTTAACGCAGTTTGCCCCAGTCTGCCTGCTGGCAGGATATATAAGTGTATTAATTGGAGAAAAATATGGCCGTGGCTGTGCCGGTCCCTGGTCATTCTGTGAAGGCGGGCATTGCGTTAAAAACAGTGAAATTATAATCAGGTAAAAGTGGAGGAAAGTATGTTAAAGAATTTTAAAATAAATACAAAGTATAATGAAGTTTATGATATTACAGAAAGCATTAAGCAGTCTGTTGTGGAAAGCGGAGTGCAGGAGGGCCTCTGTGTAATATATAATCCTCATTCTACGGCAGGGGTGGCAACATTTTCACCCTGGGATCCGGATGGGTTTATAGATCTGGATGAAGAAATCAGAAGACTGGTTCCGACGAAAGTGGACTTTAAGCACCAGCATGATACCCCCCAGGATGCCGCAGGGCATATAAAATCAGCTTTGCTGGGTGTTTCTCTGACGTTGATTATCCATGAAGGTAAACTGTTGCTGGGTGGATCCCATGGCATTTACTTTTTGGAATTTGACGGTCCAAGAAGCAGAGAGTATTTCGTAAAAATACAGGCGGACTGATGCTATGCAGAGGCATAACGTGTGGATGAAAAAAATACCGGTTCCCAGACTCATCACATATTTTCCCGGATTCGTGATCCTTACATTAGGACAGAGGCTGTTTGTAGAGGCGGGTTTTGGAGCAGCCTCCCTGGATGCATTATGTGTCGGGCTGGCGGGGAGATTAGGGCTTACTGCCGGAATCTGGATAGCGGTTTTAGCAGTTGGGATGATGTTTCTCTCTGCCGCCCTGCTTCATAACAGGATTAATCCGGGAGTCTTAGTTTCTTCATTCATTTTTGGAATCTTATTTGATTTCTGGGGATGGTTCTTTCATTTCATAATTGTTGCTGATACATTGCCATTCCGGTTGGCGTTGTACATAGCGGGCATTATATGCGGCCCGCTGGGTACTGCCATCTATTTTCAAAGTGAATTGGCTAAAAGCGCTTTGGATGAGTTTATCATGTCTGTTAAAGAAGCGTTTCATCTAAAAGTTAAAACAGCAAAAACAGTGGTTGAGGCCGGGACTATATTACTTGCATTATGCTTCGGCGGTCCAATAGGAGCAGCAACTATACTGACCGGAATTCTCTATGGACCTCTTTTACAGCTTTTTTTGGAAACCCTTCAAAGCTGCAGAACAGGCAAACGGATTTCGAACAAGGGGAGAAAAAATGGATAGTCAATATACAAAAGAATTAGCGGATGTATCTCTTGGAAAAGAGGAACCTGATCTGATTTTAAAAAACGCAAAGATCATAAATGTATTTACGAATGAGACAGAATCCGGGGATGTGGCTATAAAGGACGGCATTATCGTGGGAGTTGGGGATTACCATGGTAAAAACCAAGTGGATGTAACGGGAAAATACATTTGTCCGGGTTTTATTGATTCCCATCTCCACCTGGAATCTACCCTGGTGTGCCCGTCAGAGCTTGTTAACAGGGCTGTGAGAAAGGGCACGACAACATTTATAGTGGATCCCCATGAAGCAGCAAATGTAGCAGGAATAAAAGGGATTGAATATATACTGGAACAGACAGAGGACGTACAGGCAAATGTATTTGTGATGGTACCATCCTGTGTCCCGGCAGTAGAATTTGAAGATAATGGTGCTGAGATTACAGCAGAAGAAATAAAATTGTTCCTGAATAATCCAAGGGTGCTTGGTCTGGGTGAAGTGATGGATTATAAAGCAGTATTAAACTGCGATAAAAAGTTTCTTGATAAGCTGAGCGTTGTGAAATCGAAAATAATTGACGGCCATGCCGGCTTTTTAGACGAAAAACAATTAATGTGTTACAGGCTGGCGGGAATAGAAACAGATCATGAATGTTGTGATTTTGAAACTGCCATGCGTGAGGCAAGGACAGGAATCCGGGTATTAATAAGAGAGGGTACGGCAGCTAAAAATCTGGACAATATAGTGAGTGGAATTATTAAGAACCATATACCGGTGGATCAGTTTGCATTTTGTACCGATGATAAACATATAGCGGAAATAGAACAACAGGGCCACATCAGTTATCAGGTGAAACGTGCGGTAGCATTGGGAATGGCTCCGGCAGATGCAGTAAAAATGGCTTCGATAAATGCAGCAAAAACATATGGACTTAAAAATCTGGGAGCAGTTGCCCCCGGATATCAGGCTGACCTATTAATATTCTCTGATTTTAAAACAATGGAAATTGAAACGGTTTATGTAAAAGGAAGAAAAATCCCATCGGAAGATACGCCGGTATTGATAGATCCCAATCCGGCACTGCTCCATACGGTAAGGCCTGGAAAAGTGGATCTAGAGAGCTTTAAGCTATGCCCGGATTCCCCTGAGATTCCTGTAATCAACATAGTGGAGGGACAGATACTTACCAGTAAGACAATAGAAAAAGTTACGTTGGTTAATGGAGCAGTTCAATTAAAGGAAAATGACAGCAAAGCAGCAGTTTTTGAACGGCATAAAGCAACCGGAAAAAGAGGATTATGCATTTTAAAAGGCTATGCGATAAGGAATGGAGCCATTGCCTCTACATTTTGCCATGATTCCCATAATCTGATTGTTGTGGGTGACAATGACCAGGATATGCTGCTGGCGGTTAAAGAACTGGAGAGATGCCAGGGGGGATATACGATCATAGAAAACGGAAAGGTTGTTCATACACTAAAGCTGCCAATAATGGGGCTTATCAGTATGGATGGAAATGAAGCAGTCACTTTGAAACTGTCTGAGATGATAAAAAAAGCACATGATATGGGCATTTCCCAAAATATTGATCCATTTATTACATTATCCTTTTTGGCATTACCGGTCATTCCGGAGATAAGGATTACGGCAAGGGGCATTTACGATGTTCAGAAAGAAAAATTTATTTAATAGAGGAGGAAGAAATGGAAATTAAAAAAGTAATTTTAGATTGTGATCCGGGTATGGATGATTCTGTAGCTATTATTATGGCATGTAAATCAGAGGCAATTCAGCTTCAGGCAATCACAACGGTAAATGGTAATTATCCTGTTGATGTTACCAGTAATAATGCAAGAAAAGTATTGGAAATGCTAGGAAGAACCGATATCCCTGTAGGGAAAGGAATGCCGGCTCCCATCATCAGAGAAACGCCAAAGGATCCGTTTACACATGGAAAAGACGGGCAGGCAGAGAATTACCTCCCGGATCCGCAGATGCCGCTAAGTGATAAACATGCCATGGACTTAATCATCGATATTGTGAAAAAGAATCCGGGAGAAATATACATAGTGTCTACCGGGCCTATGAGTAATATTGCAATGGCAATGATCAAGGCCCCTGAGATTAAATCAATGATTGCCGGTATTTATGCGATATCAGGTGCGTTCGCTTTAAATAAATATGCATATGCCAATGCTACCGGTGATTCTCCCCAAAGTGAATGGAATGTATTTGTAGATCCGGATGCAGCGAAAATTGTTTATGAATCAGGGGTTCCCTTGGTTGCATTAGGCCTGGATGTAGCAACACACTTTGAAGTCAATCTGGGTGAGGATGATATTAAAAGGCTTGAGAAAAGCAACAATAAAGAGGCCGGATTTTTATTGCAGGCAATACATTTCGTCAATGAAAGGGGATTTGAGGCGTATTGTGCCGTAATTGATTGTATGGCGGTAGCTTATGCGATAGACCCTTCTCTTGTGAAAACGATAAAAGGGCATGTAGGTATCGAAACGGAAAGTGCATTGACATTGGGGATGACCGTTCTGGACAGCCGCCATCATCATGTATGGGAACATCTTCCTGTGATTGAAATTGGTGCGCAGGCAGATGGTGCAAGATTTTTACAAATGCTGATGGAGTTGGTTTTAAAATAAGGGAGGAACATATGTATAGTTATCAGTATGATTTGGTAAAAGAGGAAGCAATTTATATAGCAGGACCGGAGTGCTTTTATACACGGGGATTTGAAATGCTGAATGCTATGCGCAGATATGCAGAATCTAAAGGATTTCAAGTAACGCTGCCAAACGATAATAAGCTGGATCTTGAAAATCCTGATTTGCAGAAACGTGCAGATTCGATTATGGCTGATTTGGCAGAAGATATGAATCATACAACTGTCATTATTTCTGATTTAGAGATGTACCGGGGATCAGAGGCTGACAGCGGAACTGTATTTGAGATCGGAATGGCTTATGCAAAAGGAGCCAGATGTTATGGGTATACCAGGGATAAAAGGAGCCTTGCCGCTAAAAGCCAGGGAGCAATGTTATTAGATGGCATACCATATGATGAAAACGGCAGAAAAATGCCCTATCCAGAGCTGCCTTTTTCACCTGATATTATTGGTTCGACTAAAATAATTGAAGGTGATTTTTATGCCTGTCTGAATACTTTGGAAGTAGACCTGGAAGAGGAACAGAAGAGCAAAGCTGTGAGAAAACCAGTGGGAAAAACAGTGGATTATGCGGAATCTAAGCCGGTTACAGAACAAAAGCATCCATTGATTTTTCTGTCAGGTTTTGAAAGATATGAGGCAAATGGTTTTGAGACATTAGAGAAAATGAAAAAGTTATGTATGCATTACGGCTTTCATGCAGTATCACCTTTGGACACCGCCGGATACGGGGAAATAATGCAGGCAGAAAATGAATATCTAAAAGCTGCGTGCCTGTTTCAGAACATTCAGCATCATGTCAGGAATTGCGATATTGTGATTGCTAATTTAAACAATTACCGGGGCTATGAAGTAAATAATGATGTAGCGTTTGAATGCGGTATGGGATACCAGTTAGGTAAAAAATTATATGGATATATGGATGATACACGGCCTTTGATAGAGAAAATTCCGCATTTGGGTGAACAAAAGGAGTATCGGGACCATACAGGCAGTAATGTGGAGAATTTTAATTACCCGGTAAATTTAATGTTTTCCTGTAATATGAAAATATTTATGGGGAAATTTGAAGAAATTATAGCTCAGGCAGCAAAAGATTATATAAATATGGAGGTATAAGATGAGTACACCACATAATCAGGCACAATATGGAGAAATTGCAGAAAAGGTACTTATGCCGGGAGATCCATTACGGGCTAAGTTTATCGCAGAAAATTTTTTGGAACAAGCAGTTTGTTACAATGAGGTTCGCGGAATGTATGGATATACCGGGAACTATAAAGGTAAAAGGGTATCGGTACAGGGAACGGGTATGGGGATGCCGTCCATGCACATTTATGCAAATGAATTAATGGAGTTTTATGATGTAAAGCAGCTGATTCGCGTGGGGACATGCGGTACGATTAATGCTGATATTAATTTAAAAGATATCGTTATTGCTATGGGAGCCTCCACGGATTCCAATATAAATCATGATCGCTTTGGGGGCATATCCTTTGTTCCGACTGCCAGCTACCGTTTATTGGAAAAGGCATACAGATTTGCAGTTGAGAGTGGTACAAAGGCTGTGGTCAAGAATATATTTACCAGCGACAAATTTTATGATGATTTAATGGAACAAAAAATACGTCTGCTTTCTTCCTATGGGATCGCAGCAATTGATATGGAAACCTGTGAATTATATACCTTGGCGGCAAAACACAAAGCAGAGGCATTGACGCTTTTAACTGTAAGTGATTCACTTTTAACGGCTGAAAAATGTACCACACAAGAGCGTCAGAATTCTTTTCAGGATATGATTAAAATTGCATTGGAAATTATTTAGATATAGAACTGATGAATCTTAATGATTTATGGCTTCGCAGTTTTATGGAAGGAGAGATATATTAATGAAAAGAGTATTTCTAATCGTATTGGATAGTGTGGGAATCGGAGAAATGCCGGATGCAGCTGAATATAATGATGAAGGCAGCAATACCCTTTTTGCGGTATCATCCAGTAAGAATTTTGACATGCCAAATCTAAAAAAGATGGGGCTCTTTAATATCGATTCTGTTAAGATAGAAAAAAAGGAAAAAAATCCAATAGCTTCTTATGCAAGAATGGGCGAACGGTCAAAGGGGAAAGATACGACAATTGGACATTGGGAAATAGCGGGAATTATATCTGATACGCCGCTGCCTGTATATCCTGAAGGATTTCCTAAAGAGATCCTGGAGAAATTTTCTGAAGAGACCGGAAGAGGTATCTTGTGCAACAAACCATATTCAGGTACGGATGTAATCAAGGATTATGGTAAAGCCCATGTGGATACGGGAAAATTAATTGTATATACATCTGCGGACAGTGTTTTTCAAATAGCTGCGCATGAGGATGTAGTACCGTTAAAAGAATTGTATCGATATAGTGAAATCGCGAGAAAACTGCTCACTGGTGAACATGGGGTTGGCAGGGTGATTGCAAGGCCTTTTTTAGGAACGGAGGGGGATTATTACCGTACGCCAAACAGACACGATTATTCCATTCTTCCACCTGATATTACCATGTTGGACCAGATCAAAGAAGCTGGAAAAGAAGTAATCGCAGTGGGTAAAATATATGACATATTCGGAGGCCAGGGCATAACAGAATCGGTGTATATAAAATCAAATAAGGAAGGGATTGAAAAAACTCTTTCTTATATGGATATAGATTTTGAGGGAATCTGTTTTACGAATCTGGTAGATTTCGACATGTTATATGGACATCGCAATGATATCGACGGATATGCGGGAGCATTAAAGGAATTCGATGATTCTATACCCCAGATATTAGAAAAGTTAAGGGAAGATGATATTCTTTTAATCACTGCTGATCATGGATGTGATCCGTCAACGGCATCTACAGACCATTCCAGAGAATATACACCGCTTATCATGTACGGTCTGCCCATAGAGCCAAAGAATCTTGGTACAAGAGAAACCTTTGCAGATATAAGTGCAACGATATTGAAGTATTTTAATATAGAGATAAGGACAAAAGGGAATCCATTAATTTAAAAAGGAAAATGTCAGGGCGGCATAACTTGAGACAAGGTTATGCTGCCCTGACGTTTTTCTTTTGCTTTATCAATGGCAATAATATGATAATAGCCTGCAAAATAACATAATTTTAAATGTGATATATTTGTATCAAAAATGTCTTGACATCTACTGGGCCGAGTGATATATTTGTCATATAAAGAGATAAATATATCACTTGAAAGGAGGAATATCTAATGAAGAAAAACAAGAAGCTTTCGGCACTGGTAATATTGATTGTTTTACAAATAGCTGCAGTATTTTATGCCTCTATTTTTAATGGGGGACGGCTGGTTCAGCCAATGGATTTCAGCACGTACCAATTTCAGGTGAATGACCTGCCAATGATTATTGCTACAGGCTGCCTGGTGATTTATGTGTTCTATTTCGTATTGAGCATGATTTTTAGATCTTTTAAATCGAACGGGACAAATAGGGAGAAGAATAAAATGAGGAGCTTAAATCCGAAATTCGGCTGGTTTGGATTTTTTGGCTTTTTCGGATTCTTTGGGATTATGACTTACATGGAGCAACATGCAGTATGGCCATTTATGTTCTTTGTTTTCTTTGGCTTTTTTGGATTTTTTTATGAAGCGAAGCTGAGCAACACGCTGATAGATGAGCGCTTAAAGGAAGAAAAGGCCAGAGCTGATCTATCTGCTCTAAAAGCAGGATTTTCTATACTGTTTCTTGTGACCTGGTTTATGGGATTTGTAGGAAATAAATTAAGTACGGATGTAATTGCAATTAGCTATATCGTTACTTCTTCACTTATTATTGCGCTGGTTATTTTCCTTTCCAGTTACCTGCTCTATAAATATGATACCGAGGAAGTGGAATAATATGGGGGCGGAGTTTATATGCAATTTAAAAAAATACAGGCTGCTAAAAGACATGACCCAGGAAGAACTGGCGAATGCAGTAGGCGTGAGAAGGGAAACCATTATGCGCCTGGAAAAAGCGCAGTATAATCCTTCACTTAAGCTGGCAATTGATATTTCAAGAGCGGTAGGTGCGGCTATAGAGGATATATTTATATTTGAATGAAAGAGTGGCACCTACTATATAAGTCTTCCTTTTATATGAAAGATGTAATAAAATGAATAAGAGTAAATGAACATCATAAAAAGTGGTGAATAGCGCTCAAAAGTAATCAAACAACAACAGGAGGATTCTATGGAATTATATTATAAACAGCCTGCCGGGCGGTGGGAAGAAACGCTGCCTATCGGGAATGGAAGCCTGGGGGGAATGATCTGGGGAAATGTCAGTCAGGAGCTCATAGGGCTGAATGAAGAAACATTATGGTCCGGTTACAAGCATGATAAGAATAATCAGAATGCATTAGAATTTTTACCGGAAGCACGAAAGCTGATATTTGAAGGAAAAAATGCCGAAGCACAGCGTTTAGTGGAAGAGAAAATGCTGGCTGAATTTACGGAGAGCTATCTGCCTCTTGGAAACCTGAAAATAGATTTTTCCCATAACGGGAATGTGGAAAAATATGTTCGCAGACTGGATCTTGACCACGCTATAGCCGAAGTCAGCTATGATGCAGATGGGGTTCGCTATAAAAGAGAATATTTTGCCAGTTATCCTTCCAGGGCAATGTACATACGGCTTTGCAGCAATGCAAATGTAATGGGGATCCGTGTATCTTTGGAAAGCGATTTACAACCGGTTTATGAAAGTAATCCGGGGATGATCCGCATGAATGGAAGATGCCCGGAGCATGTTGATCCAAGCTACGTGGACAGTGAGACGCCTGTCATATGGGGGGAGCGCGGGCAGGCCTTTCATGCGGATCTGACGCTGCTGTCTTCAGATGGTACACATGAAATCGTGTTTGAAGGAGAGAAAGCAGTCCTGGTTGTGAAGGATGCGTCAGAAGTTATACTGGCAGTGACCGCCGTTAACAATCCGGATGTTGTCTCTGAATTTAATAACTGGGGATACGAAGGGATAAAAGAAAAGCACGAAAAGGACTATAGAAATTTATACAGCAGGGTGGAACTGGACCTGGGCAGCCAGCCGGACGTACCCACGGATATCCGCTTACAGAATATGAAGGACGGAAAAGAAGATACGGCAATGTACGCCTTGTATTTTCAATACGGAAGATATCTGCTCATCAGTTCGTCCAGGGAAGGAGGCGTGCCTGCGAATCTCCAGGGAATCTGGAACTGGGAGTTTCGTGCACCCTGGAGCTGCAACTATACCACTAATATTAATGCCCAGATGAACTATTGGCTTGCCCAGAGCTGCAACCTGGCTGAATGCCTGGAACCATACTTTGACTTTGTAAAGGGACTAAGTATTGAGGGGCAGAAGACGGCAGAGACACATTTTGGATGCAGAGGATTTACCGTATCCCACAATACCGATTATTGGATGAGCACGAATCCGGTGGGAGTGGCACATGGCAATCATACAGGTCAGGAGAACAGCGGATGTTATTCCTTCTTTCCTTTGGGGGGAGCCTGGATGTGTGAAGAATTTTGGAAGCATTACGAATATCACGAAGATAAAGAATTCTTAAGGGAAACCGCGTACCCTGTCTTGAAACAGGCGGCTCTGTTCTGCCTGGACTGGCTGGTGCCATTTGAAGGTTTTTATGTGGCTTGTCCGTCAGCGTCTCCGGAAAATGTCTTTTATGTACCGGGAGGAGAGGGAGAAAAAGCGTCACTGACCTATGCCTGCACCATGGATATGACAATTATCCGGGAAGTATTTGGGGATTTCAAAAAGATATGTGCAGAGCTGGAAATAGAAGATGAAATATTGGAAGAGATGAAGGAAAAAGAAGCAAAATTGTTTCCATATAAAACAGGGAAATACGGACAGCTTCAGGAATGGCCCATCGATTACGAAGAAGTGGAGCCGGGGCATCGCCATATTTCTCATCTGTATGGCATTTATCCGGCAGAAATATTTGAACAGGATAACCGTCTGAAAGAAGCCTGCCGCAAAACGCTGGAGAGAAGGCTTGCAAATGGCGGCGGGCATACCGGATGGAGCTGCGGCTGGATAGTTCAGGTGTTTGCGGTACTGGGTGATGCAGCAAAAAGCTATGAATATCTGAGAACCCTCCTTACCAGATCCACCTACCTCAATCTATGGGATATGCATCCGCCATTCCAGATCGACGGTAACTTTGCGGGCAGCGCAGCTATTGCAAATATGCTGGTACAGGACAGAGGAGGAGAATTAAAGCTGCTTCCGGCACTTCCAAAAGAGTGGAAAGACGGTTGTGTAAAGGGCATTCGAATCAAGGGCAGAAGAACCATTGATCTCTACTGGAAAGACCATACTTTAGAGAAGTATGAGATTCACATGGAATCATAAGACTTTCTGAAGAATCATATAACTTATGCTTTGGAAACATAAGACTTTCTTAATGGACAGAAAGAGTATAAGGGTGTATACTTTTATATAGAAATTTAATAATAACCAGACAAGAAGTAAGGAAACCGGTGAAAAACCGGTACAGGCTTACCCCTACTGTAAACGAGGATTACGAGACATCCTGCTATCATCATATAGCAGATGTCTCTTTGTATGAATCGTAAGTCAGATGACTTTGCTTGAATTGGACAGTTATAATCTTTGGGTGGGAAGATTGTGCTTTTTTATTTGCAGAAAAGGCTCTTTCATTTTGTTGAGGGGGCTTTTATCTTTTCTTTCGAAAATCAGTTAAAAGCAGCGACATTCCTGCCCGGGAAGAAGATATATTCATCAAATGATGTTAATATAATAAATTATCCCGAGGAGGAAGGGCATGAGTAGAAAAAGATGGAACCAGGCACTATCCATGGTGCTTGCATTTTCGATGGCATTTAGTATGGCAGCTACGCCAGTAACGGCATCGGCAAATGAACAAGTGGAAACAGAATTTCAGTTGGAAAGAGAGGAAGTAGGGCCAGCAGAAAACAATGGTATTTACCAGATTGGTACATCGGCTGAACTGCGATGGTTTGCAGAACATGTAAATACGGGAAATGCAGATGCCAATGCAGCTTTGGTGGCTGATATCGACTTAGGAGATGAAGATTGGACACCCATTGGAACCGTGGATGAACCATATTCAGGAATTTTTGATGGTGGAAATTTCCAGATAACGAACTTCTCCTTACATACTGCTGATAAATGGGGCGGATTATTTGGTAAATCCCAGGGGACGATAAAAAATATCGGAAATCTTACCGGGACTATGGAAAGCACCAATGTCGGAGCTGGTGGAATAGCCGGATGGAATGCAGCCGGAGGCGTGATTCAGAATTCGAAATGCAGTTTGACAATCTACCTGAAAGAATCTGCTGCTCGTGGCAATGCAGGTGGTATTACGGCACAGAATAACGGAACTGTGGAAGCAAGCCTGTTTGGAGGAACCATTGATGTGAGTGAAACCGGCGGTTCCAAAAGAATTGGCGGCATAGCCGGGGAAAATACAGGAACGATAAGGGGCTGCGTCAATGAAGGCGGGGTCACCGGGTACAATCAAACAGGGGCATCCTATATGGGTGGAGTTGTGGGTAATCAGGATGGAGGCATATTATATTCCTGCTATAACACAGGCAGTATTTCAGCGGAAAGCGGTGCTACAAATACCAGCGTGGGAGGTGTAACCGGACGCTGCGGAAATGCAGTGGTGATCAATTGCTATAATGCTGGAATGACCAGTAAAGGTGGGAATACGCAGGATGCCAAGGTAAATGGAATTGCCGGAATGAAGACAAGCAGTGCCAGGTTAGCCAATAATTACTATCTTGCAGAAACCACTGACGAAACCAATGGCGCCGTAACGGATACGGATTTAAAAGGAGAAAGCATCCTTGCCGGTCTGAACGCAGACAATACCTATGACGTAGTAATAGAGGAGGAATACCGTTTCGTAAAAACATCCGGATATCCTGCTTTATCCTGGGAAGGAAAGGATGAACCGGCAGGTCCTGTGGAAATTGTGTCCGCAGAAATTGAGGGAATTGCCAGGACAGGAGAAAAGCTTATAGCCGTATCCGCAGGACCGGACGGTGCCTCCCCTACGAATCTTGTATACCAGTGGAAAGTATCGGATAACGGAACAGACTATACGGATATTGAGGGTGCATCCGCATCAGAATTTATTATTCCGGATCAATTTGCAGGCAAGTACGTTACTGTTTCTGTATACGGCGAAAATGGTTCCTCAGCAACTGCAGAGCCCACTTCCCCCATCGAAAAATCAGATGCTGGAAAGGTTGCGGAAGCGAAGGCCGGTTTACAACTGGACCAGCCGGAGAAGATCACCTCTGCAACAACGATCTCGTTACCATCCGTGGGAGAAAATGGCTGTACGATTACCTGGGATTCCAGTAACAGCCGGGTAATAACCGGGGAAGGAGCTGTTACCCTGCCGGCTGAGGGGATCGCGGACGTTATCCTGACCGCCACAATCCAATGCAATGAAGCAGAAGATACTAAGGAATTCAATTTCAAAGTATATTCCGAGGCGGCAAATAGTGATGAGGCTATTCTGGATGAAGTTACCGGCAAGTACCAATGGGGTGCGCTGGTTCCCGATTTTGAAGAAGACAAAAATATCATTACCTACTTAGAAAATGATATCAAAACCCATAATTTTGACGGAGTAACCGTATCCATAAAATCGGTAACAATTTCCCCGTCTTCCGAAAGGTTAAAAGATTATGCAAATATTTCCAAGGACGGTACCATCGCGTATTACTACTATAATCCTGCACAATTAAGCGATGTTTTTTACAATAAGGCTGTTTATTTCAATGTAACGTTTGAACTGGCGAAGGGAAGTGCCATAAAAGAACTGGATAAGCAGGTTAACATTTATTGGGATCTTGATAAAGTCAAAGAAACCATGGAAAAAGATCTGCTGGCAAAAGTTGATGATGATGCAATCAAAGGAAGCAACGACAGCACGGCTGAAGTAAAGACAGACCTAATTCTTCCCAAGTTCGTGGGAAATGCCAGATGGTCCCAGATTAGCTGGATATCTACAAATGTAGATGTGATTTCCGTAGGAAAAGCCAATCCTTCTGATTTTTACAGTGATTATAAGGGCACGGTAAAAAGAGGAACAAAAGACGAAAAAGTAAAGCTTATTGCTGTATTTACGTTTAATTATGCTAATTCCGGCGAAGAGGTTGTACTGAATAAAGAGTTTACGGTAAATGTCAGGGGTGTGGATTCTTCCGAAATCAAAGAGCAGATGCAAAGAGAGCTGGACGAAAATTATACCCTGAATAAGTTAAAATATTCTGGAACGAATACAACAATAGATCCTCAGGGTGTGGATTCTGACATACAGTTTCTGTCTCCTGGAAAAACCGGAATCACAGATTACAGCAACTATAAATTTACCGTTGTCAGTAAGGATGAAGAGACAGCGAAAGTAAATGGTTATCGTGGCAATATTTATCGTCCGCTGCCACAGGAAGCGGCGAAAGAAGTTACGTTTACGGTAACAATGACAAATAAAAATATTGCAGGACTATCCGTTACAAAAGATCTGACCGTGAAAGTCCTACCGCTGACTCAAGAAGAAATTGACAGCGCAACTGCACTGATGAAAGCCGCGAAAGCTTCCTACTTTGAGGCAATAAAAGGAGGAAATACAGACCCACAGCATATTACCGAAAATTTGCATGGTTTTCGGGAAATTATATTTGACGAAGACGGAGAAACATTAAAGTATATATATGACATTACAAATGATACGGATAGAGGTATTTCACCGGTAGATATCGTATTGAATAATCAGAGCGAAGCATTTAATCTGTTCAAATCCAGTAAACCGAATGTAATCGCACATGAAAATCTGCTGGTTACCCAGCCGGAATATGATACAGAAGTTACCATAGAAAGCTGTCTGTCCAGTACCGTATTTGAAAGATATGCCATGAAGTATCCGGACAACAAAGAATTTGCACAGCTTTACAGACAGCCAGTGAAGGCAACGGTCATTGTATTGGGGAAAAATGGAGAAAATCCCAATCCTGATGCCAAAATAGCAGTTGGTTTTTCCTTGTACGGTGATACAGTCCACGGACAGGATGGGCATGAAGCCTATCAAAAATGGATAGATCATATCACCGTTACGGCAGAGGAAGGCGCAACGGCAGCAGATGTACTGAAAAAAGCTTTGCAGGAAAATGGATATACTTTTCGGGGAAGTGATTCTTATTTGGTGAGCATAACAAATCCGGCAGGAATAGTTCTTGCCGAGGGAACGAATGGGGTAAACAGCGGATGGATGTATGAAGTGAATGGTGTGCTAAGTGACAAGCCTATGAATCAGCATATCCTGGCTCAGGGAGATCAGATGCTGTGGTATTATACGGACGATTATACCCAGGAATATGTCCCGCCGGTACCACCAAGCCCGGAACCGCCAACACCCGAGCCGCCAACACCGGAACCACCAAGTCCGGAACCGCCAACACCAGAACCGCCAACTCCCACACCGGAAAAGGTTGCGGTGACATCGGTTAAATTGAACAGTAGTAATTTACGTTTGACAGAAGGGCAGAAAATTCTGCTAAAAGCGTCGGTATTGCCGGAAAATGCATCGGACAAATCCGTTAAGTGGGAGAGTTCCAATAAGTTAATAGCAACGGTTGACCAAAACGGGAACGTTACAGCGGTAAAAGCCGGAACCGCAGCAATCACGGCAATCACTCAAGATGGCAGTAAAAAGGCTGTGTGTTCGCTCACGGTTCAACCAAAAGCAATACAGGTACAAGAAGTAAGGATTCACCCTTCTCAGAAAAAACTGTATAAGGGAAAAAATCTTAAACTATCGGTATCTGTACGCCCTGCTGATGCAGAACATACAAAGTTAAAATGGAAATCTTCCAATGCTTCTGTGGCATCCGTAAGCCAAAGTGGAAAAGTAAAGGCAAAAAAAGCAGGAACTGCATGGATCACAGTAACGACGGCAGATGATAAGATAAAAGGAAGCTGTAAAATTACTGTAGTAGAGAAAAAAGCGGTCAGTATAAAATTGAATGTAAAGTCAAAAACAATAAAAAAAGGAAAGAAGATTACATTAAATGCAAAACTGCATCCTAAAAATTCTACAGATAAGATTAAATGGTCATCTTCTGACAGGAAAATAGCAAGCGTATCCCGGGATGGAGCAGTGACTGGAAAAAGGGCTGGAACTGTTTCGATTACAGCAAAAGCCTCCAGTGGAAAAAAGGCGTACTGCAGCATTACCGTAAGGGAAATAAAATCTAAAAAAGTGTCGTTAGATAAGAAAGCAAAAAATCTTCGAAAAGGGAAAAAGTTAATTTTAAAGGCATCCGTATCACCCAAAAACAGTACGGATACATTAAAATGGAGCTCCTCAAACTCTAATATAGTATCGGTTACATCTAAGGGTGTTGTAAAAGGATTAAAAAAAGGGAAAGCAGATATCATAGTAAAGACAAGAAGTGGGATACAGGCAATATGTGAAGTGACTGTAAAATGACGTTAATAGTAAACAAAAATATCATTAATTTTGGATCTCCAACCATATATGTGGTTGGAGATTTTTGTGATTAAAATGTACATAAGTGAATTTTAAATATGTATAAAAGCTATCGTTTACTTCCTTTATTAAGGATGATATAATAAAATTTATTGATATTACTTTAGAATATGTTCTAGGATTACAGCGAACGATTTGTAATGTTCTATTAAATGTATTATATTTGGGTTTAGCTGAGGAAGGGACGCTTTGTAAATGATAGGTAGTGTACGGAAAGAGAAGTGGGCGGACCAGGACATTGGTTTGGAATGCTTACCGCAGAACTGGCATTTTCTAACCTTCCCGAAGCCCTTTTTGGCGGCACGCGGGCATTCGCTGCGAAATCCTGATGCATTTCGCAGCTCAGTGCCCGCTTA
>OATB01000533.1_pt1 | contig 25343 bp, 16 predicted proteins | sample 1494941 | NCBI WGS metagenome assembly OATB01 (sample SAMEA2579931, study PRJEB22360) | human gut metagenome | reverse complement strand
TGTCTCACATCGGATTGTAAGCGGGCACTGAGCTGCGAAATGCATCAGGATTTCGGAGCGAATGCCCGCGTGCCGCCAAAAAGTGCTCTGGGAAGGTTAGAAAATACCAGTTCTGCGGTAAGCCTTCCAAATCAATGTCCTGGCTCGCCCCCTTCTCTTTCCGTACACTACCTATGATCCACAAAGCGTCCTTACTCAGCTAAACCCCAATTTAAGTCCTTTAATATCCCCTTATAAAACGTCCCCTATAGTATTAGAGCGTGTTCAAAATTGCAATTCCCACATCTGCACGCCTCCTATCTAGTAGAACTTGCCCCGGGATACGTCAGCGCAGTCTTCTGCGCTTCGTATTCACGGAACATTTTCCACTAAATTATGAGTATGGCATACATCTGTCAGAATACATTTTTAACACGCTCTGATTTCCCTGAATATAAGTTTTAATACTATTCAGATCCTTACTAAGGCAATAAATATTTGCCGAAAAATCGCAAAAATCTTTGTATACTGCTTATTTTAGGTCATTTGAAGTTTCTCTTGCCTGATTTGAAGTTCCTTTTTCTGTACCAATTTTTTTTGCACTTATTTCTGTATCTGTATTACGTTCCTTCTCGCTGCGTATTTCTTTTTCTGTAACGACCTCCTTTTTTGAAGCTTCTGTTTCTCTTTCCGTATCAGGAGCTGTCTCTGCCGGAACCGTGAATGGTTCTGTCTGCAGATATGATTTTGCCTGTGCAATAGTCGGAACAATAAATTCATAGGTGCCAGCATCAGACATAAGTTCATTTTCATCAGCCGGGATATTAATAATCTTCATAACTAGAGACTTACCAGCGTATTGCGACAGATCCATTTGAATGGAATTTTCTTTTACTTCACCATCAATTTCGTCATCTCCATTGTTATAGGTGATTTCCTGATCTCCATCCATTAAAATTAATTTATGTCCTTTGATTTTTCCGGAGTCTTTCCCGTTATTTTCCCAGCTGAATACATAAACCAATGATTTCAATTCCGCTTCCGTACAACTATCACCAGCCGCTGAACCGTCACTTAACTGCATATTAAGAGATATATTTTCCGGACTTTCAAGTTTTGTTTTTGGAACCGTAAACTGGAAAATTCCTGCTTCTGATGCAAGCGTTGTTATGGAATCAGTAAGCTTTACAATACTTAGGCTTAAAGTCTTTCCGGCATATTGAGACAGATCTTTTATAAGTGTGTAACGTGCCTCTTTTTCTTTCATACCCGGATCGGTTATATCTGTATACTCCTTTCCATCCAGTAAGATTGTATTACCGGCATCATCTTTCAGCATGATACGGCAACCTTTAATCTTGTTAAGTTCGTTTTCGTCATTTTTCCAACTGAATACATATTTCAGTGTGCCATATTCGTCTCTGCTGCAACCGTCTTCTGGCGGGATTGGCGAACCATCTGCATGTTGGATTTCTCCCGTAATCACTGGTTTTGTTAATCTGTCTTTTGGCATCACCATAGAAATTGAACTCCCAATAGAGGTAGAGGATACGTCCTGTACGCCTAAAGCATAAGCATAAATAAAATAATCATTTCCAATATTGGAGGTATCAAATTTCAGTTCCGTTTTAACCGTATCCCAGCCGTTGACAACTGTTGTGATCGCTTGATCCATCTGCAGTTCACCTACCGGTAATATGGCAAATAAATATCCGGAACAGTTTGTTTCATTGGCTCCCTCAGGTATTTTCCACGCCAGATTGACCTTTATCTTAGTGGAGTCATCCTGGTCGATCTTAGGATCTGAATAGGTCAGGGAAGTGACAGCCGACAGGGATTTTTTCACGGTTAACGTGCCGGATGCTACTGCTGAATCCAGAGTTTTACCAATATTGCCCACCCTTTTAACCGTCAGTTCTATATTATAATCTGCCTCCAGTGCTTTCGGCAAATCAACCTGACAGGTAGTTCCTGTAGAATAATTCAGGGTTGCGTCTTTAGTTACGTCCTTACCTTCTGAAGTTACCGTCAACTTAAATTCATACTGGGTACTTGCAGAATACAACTCATCGTTCCAATTGAAATCAACAATATATGGATAATAAATAGCACTGGGAACCGTTCCTGTTATTGTATTTACCGGTTTTTCCATCAGCGGCAGTGTAATTGTGTCAGTGGCTGGTTCGGAGTCATTATAAAATACTTTGTCTTCAATGACACTTCCGCTTAAAGCGGTAACAGACCAGTTCAGCGTATTATTTACCGCATCCGGTTTTGGATAATCATCTCCCATCAAATTTTTAATATCTTCTGAGGTTAAATCATAACGAAGAGCTTCTGATTTAAGCAATTCCTTTTCTATAGAGTTTCCTGTAACAGGATTGGTCACTACAACCTTATACCCTTTTACATTTTCCTTATTTTCATTTGGATTCTGCCAGGTTAAAGTGTAGGATGGTTCAGTCGTGGTACCCGTATAGGTCTTCTCCAGACCTTTTGGTGCTGTCAGGGTAGTAACTGTACTGAGTAAAAACCTCTTTTCTTCCGTATTGGAAGATAAATAACGATATTTTACGGTGTTATCTGAATATGCATCAGGATTTAAGGATGAAGAATTCTGTTTATCCGATATACATATCTGAACTAAGTATGCATGCCAGAACTTATTTTCATACTTTTCGCCCGGCAGGCTGTAGTCAATCGTCAAGGTCGCTTCTCCTGTTGCCCAGTTAATATCCATAACATGTTCATTGGAATGCCACTGAAAATATACATCGTTTTCATTATTTAAGAAATAATCAATCACTTTTATGGTAGCCGTTCCATTTTGATACATATCATATAAATTTTCTTCTAAAAGATTTCCCTGGCTCAATGCCTGTAGACCTGCATAATCTTTATAGGGGCTGTTTTTATAAAAATCTTTTAGATTTTTAATGGAAAGAGTCACCTTACTGCCATTAGATTCCTGTTGGATATCCATTTTATTGGGAACATCTACGACAGGCAGTGGAGGCATCATCACAAAAGACTGGACGATGGATGTTTTACTGTCTGTGGTGATATCAATTTTACTATCTCCTTCACCAATACTGTATCCTTTTGCCTGAATGGATAAATATAATTTTTCTCCCATATATTTATTTGAAATATTTTTGAGATTTAATGTCAATCCTTCCAGGTTAGTGCTGTCATAGTGCTGAGTCCATATAGCTGACCCTTTGCCTGTTTTAATACCATCTACAGTTTCAAAATCGGTAAAGATCGAGACTTCATAACCGCTGGTCAGACCTACGAGGCCTTTCCATTTCATTTCATAGGTGGTGCCCATTACTCCGGTAATCTCCTTTGTATCCGGTATTGGCAATTCATAAAAATAATTCTGTAAAATATTATTTACATTTGCTAATTCATCATCTTTATTCCAGATGAAATCATCTGTTTTTCCTATGGTATCCAGAAGTTTATCAAAACTAACCTCATTCCAATAACCTTTTTCACCTACATTATCTTTTTCCGTATAGCTTTGACTATCGCCATTGTCGGTATTGTATTTTGCAAATGGTTCGTTGCCAACCATCCACTTATGAAGTTTTAAAGAGGTGCTGCCAAGCTTTGAATATGGCAGGGTGGATTCCACCCGGTCACTGATAAAATAACAGTCACGCATACTGGCTCCGGTACATGTTTTATCTCTTAAGTCACTGCCGTTTCCTATATATCTGCGAGCTCCTATTATTCCCCCGATGTAACCGCATACTTCATCTTTAGATGCCCCCTTCCCATCACTCCAACCGATTTTACCAAGGCTGTAACAATTAATGATAATACCTTTATTCAGAGTGGACGCATCGTTTGCATATCCTATGATACCGCCAGCTGAATTCATATTTGACAACTCGCTTGCTGCTACCCGCTTCACAGATACATTTCCCGTATTGTAAACAGAGATAACCGCTGAACCTGCTAATTCTCCGACTATGCCTCCGGCCTCTTTATCTGCAATTACGTGGAAGGAGTTATAAGTAGCCCGGAACTGCTTTGATTCATTATCGGGATCAATTTTAATATCACTCATAACCTTCGTAGCAACACCGCTGACATAACCTGCAATTCCTCCAACGCGCAGTCCTCCCTGAATTACAGGAGTTTTTGCGCCTTTGGGAATCTGGGTTGAGCACGCGGTAATGGTTCCACTGGTTAGATTACCTGTTATTCCGCCTACGTTTACAGAGGAATCATTGGCGATAACACTGGCATAATTTACACATCCGTTTAGCGCTGTTCCTGATGGTGAAGTCATGGAACCTGCAATACCACCTAAGGAATTAATCTGGATATCTGCTCTGTCAAACACCAGGTCTTTCTTATTTATACAATTTTTGAATGTACTATTTGCATTACCTGTATTGCCTAATACTCCTACGATACCGCCTACTCCTGTCACAGTCTTGGTACCCACTGACGTATCAACAGAGACAGCTCCTTCATTGATTAGGTCTGTTAATAATTCTCCGGCATAAGGCATAGCACCTACACATCCGCCAATACCAGATGGTGTCGCGTTTGCTTCCTGATTCCAGATGGCAGATACAGTTCCTTTATTCGTACAACTACTGTATTCTCCTGTATTAGTTGCACTGGAAGTTCCCTGGTAGATCCGCCCTAAGATGCCGCCTACGTTTTGGATTCCGCTGATGGAACCGCTGTTTTCATTCTTTCGAACTTTCAGGTATGCTCCATCTTCCTGTCTTCCGATTATGCCTCCTACATCACCTCCGGCTATTATGGTACCGGTTGCCGTATTCTTACAGTTTTCAATTAAACCAACAGATGTCGAATTACTTTTACTTTTTATAACTCCTATGATGCCTCCAACCTGGGCAAAGTTATTGGAATCAACGACTCCATCATTAATGCAGTTATTAATGTATACTTTTGTTGTTGCATAGCCGACAATTCCACCCATACCGCAATATTGATAATTGTATATATCCAGTTTTTTAATGGAATTCATCTTAATTTTTCCACGGTTGTTACAACCATTCATAACCAGATAATAGTCATTACCGGTAGCATTGCCCACTATACCTCCCACAGACCCGCATGATTCTCCATTCATAACAATATTCATATAATTGTTACAGGATTCAAAGCTCGTGGTCAGCGTTGTGAGATCATCCCAGTTCTTCATTTCTTTTGCCGGCTTATAACCTGCGTAATTACCAACAATTCCGCCTGCATTTCTTGCGTCACAGGTAAGAAAATCCTGTGATGTCATATCACTGGTACCATTGTTACAATTAACAAATGTAGTGGAAGAACCATTGCCTGCAATGCCGCCTACATTTGTAATTCCAGCTGGTTTGTTACTGTCACTTGTGTAGCAGATTTTTCCCAGGTTAATGCAATCGGTCAATTTTGTATTCCCGGCATATCCTACAATACCTCCTAAATCGCTGCTGTTTTCCTGCAAAGGATTGATCTGGGCTTCGGCTGTATTCTCACAATTTGTAATATTTGCGGAACTGTTTTGGTATCCGCTGATTCCTCCGATACGGGTTTTTCCTCCGATGATGCCCCTGTTTTTACAGTTTTCTATAGCAACACTACTATTTCCATATATGCCGCCTGCATTTAAAAAACCAGTTACAAGGCTCCGGTTAACAATATATCCATTGCGTGCATTGCCATTATTGGGTGTGTCACACAATATACTGCTGTCCTTATCACCAATGCCCACTATTCCACCCACATTCGTACATCCATTTACCGATGTCCGAATATCTGTAGTGGAGTTAGCCGCATATTCATCACTGTCCCCGATACGGTTCAAATAAATAGTACCCGCATTACGTCCCGTAATTCCGCCTATACCGCCATCTGTCTTTAAATTTCCCTTATCGTCAAAATTCCTGTTTCCCAGACCATTTATAGCACCTCTGAATTCACAGTTTTTAACAACATGCCCTTTATTATTGTATCCGATAATGCCACCGGCATATAAGGTCTGTGCCATTTCGTTAATTTGAATGGTTCCGCTATATATATAGTTTTCAATACTTGGCGGATTCGATGCCGAAACTTTTCTGTCATCTTTTCCGATAATGCCGCCGATTAATGGGGTATTTCCCGAGGTACTGTTAACAGCCGCCTGACTTACATTAATATTAATGGTAACAATATTGTCTGCCCCACTGTTCTTTTTCATGGTGACAGTTCCCTGGTTCCAGCCGATAATCCCTCCGACAATATTACTGCCTGTAATGGAGTTTGAATTCGTATTATTCGACTTTGATGTAGAGTCAGTAATTTCACCTGCTGTTATTCCCTGGGAGGCACCGTTATTGATTCCGGCGATTCCTCCGATTGCATTGCGCTCGGTACCGGTAACCGCTCCGGTTACACTTCCCTGATTCGTATTTGCCTGAATGTTGCCGTTATTGATCCCTGTGATCCCACCTGCCTGGGCATAATCACTTCTTATGGTACCGGAACTATTGCTGCATCTTAGTAACGTTCCTAAATTCATTCCTACGATGCCACCGGACTGTCCGTAATTACTGGTAACATTTCCATAGTTCTGACAATCTGAAATTTCTTTTCCGGATTCATTCACTCCGGTGATACCGCCTGCATAACCGGATCCTGTAACATTATCCGATGCATCTCTTATCTCAGATGTAATATTGCCATAGTTTTTGCAGGATTTAATGCTCTTGGAATTATGGCTGCCCACGATACCGCCCACATAATTTTCGCCCGTTACATTTGCCCGGTTCACCAAATTCTCAAGCGTAGGCTGTGCTCCCTGGGAGGTATCGTTGTCAGTGTCCTCCTGTAAAAGAATCCCTTCATTAACGCCGATCAGTCCGCCCACATAGTTTCTGCCTGCTACAGTAGGAATTATCCGTTCACTGCCGATAGCTGTACCGGAGATACTGCCTTTGTTAAATCCGGCGATACCGCCTACTTTATCTCCGCCCGGTGCCGATACATTTGCATAAGTGGTACAATTTACAATGGAAGCTTCATTTGTACCAACTAAGCCGCCTGTATTACTGCCGCCAACAATGGAAGCATATTGATTGGCACTGCAATTTTCAACCCGCGCAGGATTTGAAGGATCTGTTGTATGATTTAATCCTACGATTCCTCCAACACTGCTCTTTCCTTCAATTTTGAAGCTTTTTGCATCTCCGATAACACACTTTAGAATCCTGCCCTCATTTACTTCACACAGTCCGCCCAGATATTTACTTGGCGATTTCACACTTCCTTCGTTATAGCATTGCTGAATTAAACCAGTGGATGTATTTCTACCGGTAATACCTCCGATAAAATAGGAAGTTCCAGTGATTTGATCAGAAGTTGCGGCATCTTCTTCTATTTGAATGCCGTCCGGTATTACAATCGATACGTCTCCATAGTTATTGCTTGAAGTTACCGTCAAATTACTTCCCTTTTCATTACATCCAATAATGCCGCCCACGTAGCGGGAGCCTGTAACAGAAGCTGTGTTACGGCAGCTAACGAAATTCGTCATCGTCTTTTGAACTCCGCCCAGTTCCTGTGAAGTATTTGCATCAAAGACACCATAAGGATAATATGCAGTCAGACTGGCACATTGAATTGGCACATTATTCAAATTTTCCACACAGGAATGATAACCAATCACACCGCCTACATATGCTTCCCCTTTAATCGAGATTTTGCCGGCAGTTGCGCCTGTGATCTGAACCTCGGTTTTATCATTTTTCTCAATGGGAACTATATTGCAGCCAATGAGACCGCCTACATAATTCTTACCGGTTATCTGTGAATCGGCACCGCCATTATAGGTTACTTCAACACCGTTTATACCGCTTATATCAGAATTCATTCCAAGATATCCGCCAACGTAATTATTACGTCCCCGTACACATCCCGAAACACTGCGGTATCCACTGATTGAGGATACATTCCATCCAACAATTCCACCCACAAATGAATTGCCATATACATAATTATTGGTGTCAGCCTTGTTTGTTCCGTCCCCAACCACAGTTCCCAGGTTTAAACCTGCGATTCCTCCGGCGCAGTCAGCTGTTGTAAGAAAATCATATTTGGCATTAATAATGCTATTTTCTTTCTCTTCATAGCTGCTCAGACATTTATTTAATTCTCCATAGTTTACACCTGTAATTCCCCCGCTGTAACGTTTTGCTGCGTATACAAATCCGGTATTGGTACAGTTGCTTATTTTACTTCCGGACTTGGAATTTTCCGCGGGCAATCCGCCTTGCATGAGTGCTGAATAATAATCTCGTAAAGCATTTTCTATATTACTTCTCTCTGCATCATTCAAATCTTTCTGCATGAGTTTCTTATAGTATTCCTCGGTGCCGGAAGCAAGTACGTCCAGATTCCCATTCCAGTCAGCATCCAGCAAATCCTGAATACTGTTAAAGTACGCACCATTCATTCCTATAATACCGCCAACCATAGATGCACCCAGAACATTTGAAGAATTAACATAATTGGAAATTGTGGAATTTTCAGCATATGTGTACCCAAAAATCCCCCCAACCATATTACCGCTTCCAATTACAAGACCATCCACATCCTCTTTGCGTCCTGTGACATTTTCCAGAATTGTGGATATAAGCCCTCCATTTGAAACGGTTCCCATGTTTACGCCAATAAGTCCACCAACGAAATCTTTACCCAAAACGGCATTATTGACGAAACAATCCGTTACTTTTGCTTTATCTCCGAAATTACCGCCTGCAATCCCTCCGACGCATCTGCCTAAGTATGAGGGTAATTTACCATCCGCTTTATTCAAATCATTTATGCAATTTTGTAAAAGACTATCGCAGTTAGTAAAATATGTTTCATCCAGTACATTTTCACATTTATTTAAACTGCCCTTGTTATATCCTACAATTCCACCAATGTATAACGGTTCCTGGGATAAAGCTCCGGAAGCATTCGGTTGTTCATTTTTATTATTCAGCTGAATGACACCTTTATTAACGCAACTTGCCAATTTTCCAACACTTTCATTTTGACCGGCAATTCCGCCAAAATTCTGTATTGTTCCATCCCCATCGGTTACAATGCCTAAATTATTATAATTTTTAAGCGAAGTTACTTTATCCGAATGGTTTAATCCAATAATGCCGCCGACGTTATATGTTCCGGATACTACATTCTGCGTTGCTTTTTTATCATTGTCAATAACCGGCAGGGTGGTTACATTGGACACTACTCCCTTATTTTCACCAATCACACCGCCAATGTTTTTACCAAAATCAGTAACTTCCGTGCTGCCGCTTTCTTCGCCGCTGCTGTTTACATTTTTTGCCTGTACGGTTGCCTGTACCTGTACATCCATAATCTTACCGGAAACATTATTTGAGCCTGCAACAGCACCAACATTTGAAATTCCGGACACGGATGAATCCAGGAGACGAAGACCTTTAATCTCCCCACTGTTTGCTGCAAAAAGCCCTACGTTATTACCAATTTTAGCATCCGCTTTGATATCTATGCCCGTTATCTGGAAATTGCGTTTATTATTGTCTTCTTCTAATGTTTCTCCGACGGCATAATTTCCTTTAAATTCTGATACGATATTAGTCAGATCGTTTTGATCAGCCTTTACTTCTTTTACAAACACCAATGGTTCAAAGAGCTTCTTATTTAACATGACCGTATGAGAACTGTCATTGTTGTATTCAGGCAGTTTCCAATTGATATCGTCTGTTTGCAGGAAATAAGATTCTGCTGTCACGTTCCGCATATTGTTCAGATGTCTCGCATACTTAATGGTATAAGGAGAATCGGAAGTGGAATCATTTTCTTCCAGACCAGTTTCCATCTTACCGCTTCCGCCTGCATCTACCATTACGCCATTATAATCTGCTTTTTCTTCTCCTCCACCAAAATTAGCACTTTCATAATTGGAAACACCTTTTTGGTCTGAAACGGACATCCCTTCCAATTTGGGAATAACTTCACAGTAAATATAATCTGTAGATAAAATCCCTTTGTATTTTTCCAAAATGCTGTAATGAATACAATCCAGACTCAAAGAGTATGTATTGGTACTGCTGTCGTAAATAAAGATCGGGTCTGTAGAAGAGGTCCCCGCTTTATCTTCCGCAGTTTTCCAATCAGAAGGTGTTCCCACACCTGCTTTTACCTTTCCGACGCTAATACTGAAGTCGGGTCTGTTCTTGGACTTGATTTTCACATCATAATACAGTTTTCCCGCCAGAGAGGAATCAGCGGAAAAAGCAGGGTTACCTGCCTCCGCCCCTGCTCCTTCAAGTGGTAAATTCTTATCCTGCCATTCTAAATACAGTCTGTCACTGTTCACTAATTTTACAGCCGGCTGATATACCTCAACTGTGCTGTTGGCATAATTGGACATGTTTATTCCGTAGTAGCCCTGACGCTTATCTTTTAGGCTTTTGGCGTCGCGATTTATTACATTGTATTTTTCATTTGTATTGCCGTCATATGGATAGATGAAATTGCTTTTATAACAAAAATTATCTATTTTTTCCGAATAAAAAACACTTAGTACAATACCAGTTTTTTCATCGTATTCCAATAAAAAGCAATGATCTGTTATATTTTCATCTTTGATGCTGGGTTCCACTATTTCTGCCCAAAAGGGGTTATATGTAGGGAAGTTAGACTCATCTGTCCCATATTTTTGAGACATTAATTCCCTATCTCCCTTTTCACCGCCTTTTTTTGCATTTATGAACAGAGAAACGATACTACTGCTTTTATGATTCTCTTCCCATTCTAATTTAGCATTTTCATCAGAAAAATACCCATTATCATTTAGGATCTCTTTCATCTGATCTTTATTAAGCCCGGCATCATATGTAGCATTACGCTCATTAAATTCTTCTAATGCACCAGTATCTTTAAGCTGTGTAAGATAATTTTGAGCAGCGTAAAAAACAGTTTCCGCTGTTTGATTTGCTTTTAGCATATATGCGGTTACCATATAACCGTAAACAGCTACTGTTACGATTGTACCGATTACGGCAACAACGGTGATTACGGAAATCATTTCTAATAATGTGAAGCCTTTATTTTCTTTTAGTGTTCGTTTTATTTTGGCAAACATTATAATTTCACCCTTTCTTGGATTGATATTTTCAAAATTAATAGAATTATTATTCATATTAGTAAATGTAGTATTTTTTTATGCTGCACTTAATAATGTGGATAATTTTTTAGTGAATAGGCAGGCAATATGCCTGCCTTTATTATATCTAATAGTTTGTTTTCAAAATTAGTTGGTTGGGTAATTCCCTGTCTGACCATTTGAAAGCCAAGCTACACTTTTTAATGCACTACTAGTACTTACTACTGCTGTTATTTCTACACTTTTAAGTTCTTTTGCATTAAAATAGGACTCAAGATCTGTTGCCATAGCAGCATTTGCTGTAGCACCAACTTTTACTGTAAGGTTAGTTCCATCTGATGTAATAACATAGGTATTTGCAGCTACAGGTGTTCCGGCAGTTTCTTTTTCAGTTAGATACGTTTGTATAGACGTATAAGCCGTCTTTGCATTAGCATCTACAGAAGTACCTTTTGCCGTTGATAAAAACTTCACCAAATTCGGTGCGATTAAAGCGATCAGGATTGCTATAATAGCAATAACGATGATCAATTCGATTAATGTAAACCCTTTTTTCTCCTTTGCTGATTTTCTCAGCTTCTGCATGAATGTCATAATTCATACCTCCTTAAATTTATGTTTTTTTGTATGTATAAACCCTTTGGGGATTTATCAAATTTATATCACATTGAGAATGCAAAAAAATTACGCGAAGAGTTTCTGCATTAACATGTTTTTGTCAATACCATAATCAACTGCCATTTCTGGTTTTATGGTATGGTTTTGTGCTAATTCCAGTAAGTGTCCATCCATGGACTGCATGCCCAGCCTGCCGCCTGTTTGTAAAACGGACGTGATTTGGTGGCATTTATTTTCACGGATCATATTTGCAACTGCATCCGTTATTAATAAAATTTCAAGGGCTGCTACTCTGCCTTTTCCATCGGCTGTGGGAACAAGCTGCTGGGATATTACTGCCTTTAATACAGAGGCTAACTGTGTCCGTATCTGCTGCTGCTGATACGGTGGAAATACATCTATAATTCTGTCGATGGTCTGTGCTGCTCCTGTTGTATGCAGAGTAGAAAACACCAGATGCCCGGTTTCGGCTGCCGTTACTGCTGCAGCAATGGTTTCCAGGTCTCTCATTTCCCCTACCAGAATAATATCCGGATCTTCACGGAGTGCACTTCTGAGGGAAGCTGCAAAACTGTTGGTATCTACACCTACTTCTCTTTGGTTCACCATACAGTTTTTATGCTGGTGAACATACTCAACCGGATCTTCTATGGTAATTATATGTTCACTCCGGCATTCATTAATATAATCCAGGGAAGATGCCAGTGTGGTAGATTTACCGCTTCCTGTGGGACCGGTAACGAGTACCATGCCACGTTTCAGCATTGCAAGGTCTTTTAGAACTTTTGGCAGTTTCAATTCTTCCATTTTAGGAATATATGCACTCAATAATCGAATGGCAATTACTGTTTTTTTCTGTTGGTAATATATATTTACACGGTTTCGGCTTCCGTCTGCTGCTTCATAACAGAAATCTATTTCTTCCAATGGATCCTGCGGCCTTTGAACATGGCACTTGATCAGCATATCATCAGCCGATATCTGAAGCTGCTGGTCATCCATGACCTCATATCCCGGCATCTTAATTAATTTTCCGTTCTTCCTTGCCATTGGCGGAAGTCCGAAAGTGAGATGAATATCGGAGCATCCAAGTGCTCTTCCCTGTTGGATTAAATCATCTATCTGACCCATGTAACCCTCCTTTTATTCGATGAAATTAGCTACTTTTATCATCTGTTCCATGGTAGTGCGGCCCTGTACAATCAGGTCCATAAGGTTTTCTTTCAAATCCGTGAATCCAAATTCTTTTGCTTTTCTTTTGATATCCTGTGCGGAAGCATGCTTCATAATTAAATTTCTAAGATCCGGAGATACCATGATAATTTCATGTACTGCTGTTCTGCCCCGATATCCCGTATGATTACAATTTTTACATCCGGCGCCATGGTAGAACTTCTCCGGCATTGGCCGGTCAGCACTCCATTGCAGCAACTCCTCTTCTGTGGGTGTATATTCCGTTTTGCAATCTTCACAAATCACTTTGACCAGTCGCTGTGATACTACTCCGATTACAGAAGATGCTACGATATATGGCTCTACGCCCATGTCAATCAACCTCATAAAAGCCGATGCTGCATCATTTGTATGTATGGTAGTGAGCACCAGGTGTCCTGTAATTGCTGCCTGGGCTGCGATAACCGCCGTCTCCTGATCCCGGACTTCACCTACCATGATGATATCAGGGTCCTGGCGCATGATGGAACGAAGCCCTGCGGCAAATGTCAGTCCTGCTTTTGTATTAATATGAACCTGGGTAACATTTTTAATATATTTTTCTACCGGATCTTCGATAGTAACCACATTGACATCCGGTTTGGATAATTCATGCAGTGCGGAATAGATCGTTGTTGTCTTTCCACTTCCGGTTGGTCCGGTAACCATTATAATTCCGTTTGGATTAGCAAGCAGCTTTTCAAACTTTTGATAATTACCTTCGCTCATTCCAAGTTCTCTTGCCTGCACAATGTTAATTGCGTTATCACCCAGAATACGTACTACTATTTTTTCACCGAATACAGAAGGAAGCGTTGAAATTCGGAAGTTTATATTTTTATTTCCTACCGTCTGGCTGAATCGTCCATCCTGAGGAACCCTGCGCTCTGCAATATCCAATCCACCCATAATTTTAAAACGAGTGGTGATAGGAACCAGAACCGTAGTATTTAATACCATTGCTTCCATCAGATCCCCGTCAATACGAAAACGGATCCGGATGTTATTCTGGCAAGGTTCTATATGAATATCGGATGCTCTCATGCTACATGCCTGAATGACTATGGTATTCGCCAGTTTTACCACCGGTGAACTGTCTACCCGATCCATCATCTGCTGGAATGATTCTGATACATTGGTGTCGGTTTCACCCGTATATTCTCTATGTACATCATCAATCGCGCTGATCATCGTTTTATTTACGTAATTGCGCTTAATCGCTTCTTCCACGTCTGCTTTGGAAGCCAGTGCCGGAACTACCTGCTTTCCGGTGAGTGTCTCTAATTCTTCAAATCCATAATAATTTAATGGATTATCTGTTGCCAGAACTAAATTATTCTGATCAACGCGAAGTGGGATCACCATAAGGCGCTCTGCAATCTCCCTTGGAACCAGTGAAATGGCTTCAATGGTTGATTTTAACTGATCGAAATCCATGATTCGGACATTCATACGGGTAGACAACGCTTTTAATCGGTCTTCCTCAGTGATATATCCCAGTTCAACCAGTACATCTCCAAGCATTTTTTTCATACTGCTGTTTTTTTGGTATTCCAGGGCTTCTTCTAACTGCTGCTCTGTAATATATCCGGTTTCAATAAGAACCTGACCCAGTCGTAAGTTTTTTAACATACTATTCCCCTTTGATTCTAAATGTGTTATAATTCATCTGCAAAACAATACGAAGGAGAGAAAACAATGGAATATTTTTGGCTTACATATGTTACTGTTATGGGATTCGTTATCGGGAGCTTTTTAAATGTCTGTATCTACCGAATTCCCCTGCACCTCAATATCGCAAAAGGACGTTCTTTTTGTCCTACATGTCACACTACATTAAAGCCCTATGACATGGTTCCCATCTTCAGTTACCTTATATTAAGAGGCAAATGCCGCAAATGCAAGGCGCCTATCTCTGCGCAATATCCGCTGGTAGAAGCATTAACAGGAATTATCTTCCTGGCAGCATTTTTAGCTCATGGTTTTACCATATACAGCGGTTTGCTCTGTTTGTTTTTCTGCTGTCTTATTGTTGTCTCAATCACCGATATTCAAACCATGACGATTCCTGATTCCCTGCAAGTTTTTATTCTCATTCTTGCTGTAATCAATATCATAGTAGCACCCAATCAAATTATTGAAAAATTAATCGGGCTGGCAGTGATCAGCATTCCGATGCTTCTAATCGCTGCTTTAACAGGTGGATTTGGAGGAGGCGATGTGAAACTCTGCGCCGTAAGCGGGCTTTTCCTTGGATGGAAATTAGTGCTGCTGGGTGCCTTTGTTGCTTGTATACTCGCCTCTTGCTGGTCCATACTTTTAATTATCCGGAAAAAAGCAGATAAAAAAACGTTAATTTCCTTTGGACCATTCCTATGTTTCGGTTTTTTGTTCTCCGCCCTCTATGGTTTGGCTCTGATAAACTGGTATCTATCATTACTCGGATTTTGATGCCTCACTCTCCGACTGCTCTGCAGGCTTATTGATTCCATAGAGCGATAGGCCTATAGTAGCATTTTGATTTGCACTTCCTGTAGCATCCCTGTCATTTTCAGAAAGGGAGATGCTGTCTATTCTAAGACAAATACTCTTAGCATTTAAAGCCTTTACATAAGCCAAAATATTGGCATAGGTACCGGATACAGAAATAGACACCTGGTTTTTTAACAATTTTGCCTGGTTTTCTTTTTTTGGTTCCTGAATCACTTCAGTTTCAGAAGCAGTATCCTCAGTTGAATTCTCAACTGCTTCCGTTGCCGCTTCCGTCTCTATCGTAAAATCAGAAGAAGCATCCGCATATTCTCCTATTTGCAGGCTTTGCACATAAAGTGAATTTTCTTTAGCCAGGTCATTTACAATTTGATCTATATTGTAACTGTTTAGTACCGAATAAAAAAACTCATAGTTCTCTTTTGAAATGTTCTGCTGAACTTTCAGATCATCTTCCAGTTCTGTGTTATCAATTAGCGCCTGCATTTGTTCCTGTTGTATCCTTGCCGCTTCTTCCCTTTCCATTAACACTTCTTTCTTTTCAAGTGCGGGATTCAGAAAAAACATCCATATCGCTGCAAGTAAAACAACGCAGACCAGAATCTGAAGTAGTATTTTTTCGCTCTTTTTCATTCTGATTCACCTCCCGTTTGCTGTCCCCATAACGTACAAACCAGCTGGAAGGTATAAGAAGCGGCTCCATCTTCGCTGCTTCCGCTGCTGAATCCGGTGTACTTCACATCCGTATACAATCCGGAATTAGATAATATTTTAGCAAAAGCAGAGGCGCCATCCTGGTTTGTTGTACTACAGGATATGGTAATTTCCCCATTGCTGTAACCATAGCTGTTGATAGTTACATCATTCGGCTTTTTTGAATCCAGATTATGAAAATCGTCTGCTTCCAATCTTCGTGTATTCTTAATCACTTCGATATATTTATTACATGTTTCATTGTACTCAGCCAGTGAAATTGTATAATCCTGAAGTGCTTTCGCTTTCTGATACAGTTTTTGGTTTTCAGGGTCATTAATATAATCCTGGCTTAGCTGTACAGATGCTTCAACGGACAGGTTGCTTGCCGACTGCAGTGCATAGACGCCTGCCATAATCAACACAACTCCCATACCTGCCGCCAGGGGAATCAGATCTTTTTTGGTTGTCTTCTCTGTTTTCTTTTCCTTCATCAGAGGGAAGAAATCAATATCCTTTTCTTCTGCAACCTCTGAAAGACCGCCGGCTGATGCGCCTATGGCGTTCAAACAGGTTAAATCTCCGGGACCTGCAAAAGTTACATTGTCGGGAAATGCACACTTAATAGTTGTAATTCCCGTGGCGTTTTCAATTCGTTCTAAAAACTGCGTATCTCTTGACAGATCACCATACATTAAAATTTGTGTAACCTTGTTCATTTTCCCTGTCTGTGAGTGGAACTGTACCAACTTGGATACATTCTCTACGATTTCTTCAAGCGCAATTGAGACCGGGTCCACTTCACGGTTAAGAGACTGTACTGCAGACACGATAAATGCATTTTCTTCAATGTTATCCTCTGCTTTTATCTGTGTGCTGCGGTATATCATTTTACTGCCGGCTCCTGTAAATAACAGACCGATCTGATCTCTTTCCGCACAGCACAGAATTGACATATCATTCCCGCCGGCTACTTTCAGCAGACACGCAAGGCGCTCCATACTATTGCTGACAGTTTCAATTTTATAAGGGGTAAGTCCTGCTCTTCGCAAAGTGGTGAGATAATTATTAACCAATGCCCGGGGCATTAAATAAACATCCACATTTTGCATCGTTTCACTATTTGCTCCATCTTTATGATCGCTTTTCTTCACAATATAATCGAACAAATAGTCAGATCTGAGCATGCCTGCCTTATTCAGTTCATTTTCCACCATTCCGCGTGTATGCTTTTTATTCCCCGCCGGAACCTGGAATTCTTTTCGTAAAATATCCACCCCGCTTACCGTAACAATACTTTTTTTCGTATGGATGCGGTGTTCTTTTACTGCAACCTGTATAGCAGCTGCTACAGCGGCAGTATTAACAATTACGCCATTTAAATAAGAACCGTCGGGCATTGGAATTTCAATAAAACGTTTCACATTTATAGTTTTGGCATTCACATCTTCTTCTACTAAATGAATATGTTCCGCCGTAAATTCAATCGATAGTATCATTATCGTCAGTTCCTTTCTAAATCGTCTGATACATTCCATATATCGGTATTAAGACGCTTGCAACAACCGATCCCACAATAATTGCTATAACAATCAGCATCGCAGGTTCCATAATCGCCATCATTTTCTGGGTAGCTGTCTCTGATTCTTCTTCATAGTATTCAGAAAGCTTTAAAAACATCGCATCCAGATTACCTGACTCTTCACCGATATGAATCATGGACCAAACCATACTATCATACAATCCCTGCTCTTCCAAAGCCTGTGATAGAGAAGTTCCCTTCTCGACCTGCTCTGTTGCCCTCTGCATTTTAAATTCCAGATAAGTATTGGATATTACCGTACTGCAGATATCCATACAGCGTATAATCGAAATGCCGCTGGAGTATAAAATACTCATCCCATTGGCGAATCTGGATATTAATATTTTTTCCAGAAGCTTGCTGATGAGAGGGATTTTTAACTTGATTTTATCATATCCCAGGCGGAATCCCGGATCTCTTTTCAAAAAATGCAGCAATAAAATGATAACAATTATTACTCCCAAAGGGATATACCATTGATTTTTTAAAAATACGCTGAGTTTCATATAAAATGAAGTGAGTGGGTTCAAATCCTGTCCTTCAAACATTGTGAAAAACTGCGGTAGTACTACGGTAAATAAAAGAATAATAACGGCAACGGTTACAGACAACAGTAACATAGGATAAATTAAAGCAGTCTGAATCTTTCCTTTTAAACGATAATCCCGTTCATAGTACTGTGCCATTTTTTCCATTACAATATCTAACGAGCCGCTGGCCTCCCCTGCTAAAACCATCGCAGAGAGAAGTGTCGGGAATGTTTTGCCCAGCTTCTTCATTGCATCATGAAGCGTTTCCCCTTTTTCAATTGCTTCAATCATGTGCATGTAACATTGCTTTTGCTTTGCTTTACGGCATCGCTCATATAAAAGCTGCAGTGTAGTCAGCATATTCATTCCGGATGAAAGCATGATGGCAAACTCCCGGCAAAACAAAGCTACTTCCTTGGGTTTAAAGCGGTATTCTGAATGATTCTGCGCTTCACGCAGCAGATCCGTCCTGGAAACCGCTACACAATACCAGCTTTGATTATCTAAAAAAAGATAGAATTCATCATCCCCATTGGCTTCCATTTTGCCATTATGTATTTTGCCAGCGGCATCTTTAGCAGTATAATTATAAAGGATCATATCTGTCCCCCTAACTTTTTTCAGGTCCATAAAGTCTAATATAACGAACTTTTTCTATAACCTTTTTACCTGTATTTCTATTTGTCAATGTTATCGTTAACTTGCATATATTTTTCTCTGAAGCTGTAGCAGATTCCGGAAATGTCTTGGATATCTCAGCGCTTATTCCCAGCTTATTATTCATAAAATATTTCTCATCATATACAAGTCCCGGAACGACTTTACAATCAGCCCCTAATTGTATTTCCCGATACTCTCCGGATTTATATAAGTAATAAATGCTGTCGGAACTGCCTTCTTTTACTTCAACGGATCCTGAATAAGTGATCTGCTCATCGATTGCCGTAATAACACTGTTCGCTATCTGGCTGGCATTACTTGCACTGATCACATTTTGATAAGATTTAAACCATTGAGGAAGTATTGCTGCCACTGTTGTAAAGAAAACAGCAACCAATGTAACGGTCAGAATTACCTCGATTAAGGTAAAACCTTTGTTTTTGCCTGATTTAATACGTAAACTAATCTTCATGATCCATCACCACTTTCAGACTCCGGAATCCTTTGAAACTTTGCAAGCACAGAATCCGTGGTACCTTCCGAATCACCACTCATTGGTTTTACCAATTTCACCTTCGCACTTACTTCAGTCTGTACCGTTAAACCGCTGTCTTTCGTTAGTTTAAATGTCAGATCAATATCTGTTTTAACTGTTTTTAAATTATTCCCAAGCTCCAGATCATTTACCTGGTGGCTCAGATTTTTCTGTATTCCATTGTTTTTCACTAGAATACGGTTTGCATTGGAAAATAAAACTGCAACCAAAACCATGGTCATTGCAAATAATGCCAAACTGGTAACTAACTCTATCATCGTTTCGCCCCGGTTATTCAAATAAATATTCCGGCGCCTAAAGAAATATTTCACCTTATGAAACAGATTATTCCTTATCATTTGACACCACACCTTCGCATTTTAATAACGTGTATTTTGTTTGAGCCGGTAAACTTTTATCTTGTAAGTAGAATGATGTAATACTGTAATCTCTTGCTTTATAATTGATCGTTACCTGAGCCTTTATACGGTTTTTTTGAGTGACAGTTGAATCTCGCTCAAATTTGACCGACACATCGATTTTATTTCCCTTGTTATCTTCCAGTTCATTGTTTAAAGCGGCCTTCATACCGGAAGATGTTGTCTCGTCTCCTTCTAAACAGGCATCCAGATTAAACTCTCCGTCTTGTATCATGCCATCTACAATCTCGTATATTGAATTCACATATTGTATGGCCTGTTCATTTACTAATTGCCCTCTTGAATTGTATGTATTTGCTGAAGCAGCTGCCAATACATTAAATCCAATTACAGTAAGTATCATGAAGATACAAATTGCCAGAAGCATAGATGCTCCTTTATTTTCTGAAAGCGTTTTTCTCACTTCTGGATCATCCTCTCCATCAAATTCTATTATCCTAATTATAGCATAAACGTAAATTTAATCAATAAAAATTATGTTGAATTTCTGCAATATTATATATATTTTGACAATAATCAACATTGCATGTGTGTATTATCCATTTTATGGCATTTCTGAGTAAATTCAGAAGAATAATTTTATTGTACTTTGCATTTATACAGTTATTCTTTACTTCACAGATATCTCCTGCCCTTTCCGGTTTATCATACAACATCATTAACACCAGTACTACATCATAAATTTACTGAATAGAGTAAAACTTTCGCACAAAAAGATGAAGCATCTTATCAACGCTTCATCTTTATCCTTAAAATATCTAAAATATCCGACTTCCAACCTGATATACCAGTACTGCCAGCCCCCATGCCAGCAACAGCTGGAATAAGACCATCTGTATTGTAAACTTCCAGGAATTCGTCTCTTTTTTTATTGTTGCCACTGTAGCCGCACAAGGCGTATACAAAAGGCAGAAAATCATAAGTGAATAAGCATTTACCATACCAAATCCGGCACTTCCAAGATTATCTATAATCTGAGCCATTCCAGCAGCGGAATTGGCATTTCCCACTCCAAATAAAACAGCAAAACTGGATACCACCACTTCTTTTGCAGATAATCCGGCTATGAGAGAAACGCCGATCTGCCACATTCCCAGCCCGGCTGGTGCAAGAATGGGCTCCATCCACTTTCCGATCATGGCGCCAAAGCTTAGGGATACATCTTCTACCATACCACTAAAGTTAAAGTTTAAAATAAACCAGATCACAATTGAGGCTACGAATATTGTGGTTCCTGCTTTTGTAAGATAATCCTTTACTTTTTCCCATACATATATAAATATTGTACGTGTATTAGGCATTTTATATTCCGGCAATTCAATCAAAAGAGACTGGCTTTTTCTTTTGTTTGAATCCAGTTTATTCTTAATAAGAGCAATTACAATACCGATTACCATTCCAATTACATACATGGAAAAGGCAGCAGCCATTGCGTATTTGCCAAAGAACATATCTGCAAATAACACATATATAGGAAGTCTTGCGGAACATGACATAAATGGTGTAATGAGAATTGTCTTTTTTCGGTCTTCTTCCCGCTCCAACGCTCTGGTAGCCATAATTGCCGGAACACTGCAGCCGAAACCAAGAATCATAGGCAAAAATGCTTTCCCGGACAATCCTGCTTTTCCCATAAGCTTATCCATAACATATGCTACGCGCGCCATATATCCGCTGTCCTCTAAAACAGCCAGCGCAAGGAAAAGTATAAAAATATTGGGCAGAAAGGTGAGGATACCGCCGACTCCTGCAATGATCCCATCCACAATCAGTGAAATCAGCCAGTCAGCCGCTTTAACATTTAACAGAAGTTGATGTACGGCATCGGAAAATGCGCCCAATCCAATTTCAAACACGCCTTTTAATGCATCACCCACTACAAATGTCAGGAAGAAGACCAGTGCCATAATCCCGAGAAATATAGGGACGCCCCATATGGGGTGTGTAAGCACTTCATCAATCCGATCTGTAGAAGCTGCCTTTTCATTCCGATAGAACAGGCATTCTTCCATAACCTCTTCGATATAATCATATTTCTGGTTAATGATTTCTTTTTCATAACTGCGATCCACCACTTTATTCGTTTCTTCCTGGTACTGCACGGTTAACTCTTCATCTTTTTCCAGAAGTTTGATCGCCATCCAGCGGTCATTGCGTATTTTCGAATGCTTTTCTTTCAGAATAGCCTGTATCTTGGCAATTTTATCTTCAATGCCTTCAGAATAATTGATTACCTGATCGTTTGGGCCTTCTTCGTAGTGATGTTTCACGGCATGCAGCAGTACATCCAGTCCCGTTCGTTTCCTGGCGGAAACGGGTACTACAGGAATCCCGCCCAGTAGTTCCGGCAAGCGGTGCAGGTCAATTTCCATTCCCCGCTCTTCCACGATATCCATCATATTTAGTGCCAGAATGACTGGCTTGCCAAGCTCCAGCAATTGTGTGGTTAAATAGAGATTTCGTTCCATCGCAGATGCATCTACGATATTTACGATGACGTCGATATCCTCTTCCATGATACATTTCCTGGTTACTTTTTCTTCTATAGAATAGGATGTAAGGCTATAGATACCAGGGGTGTCTATGAGTTTAATATGCTGGCCTTTGTAATTAGTCCTGCCTTCTTTTCGCTCAACCGTAACCCCCGGCCAGTTTGCAACTTTTAGGTTCGCTCCGGTATAAGCATTAAATAAAGTGGTCTTCCCACAGTTTGGATTCCCTACGAATGCCACATTAATTGTCTGTTTCATTTTGCTGCTCCTCTGCCTCAATCCCTGATGCAAATTCTCTTCCCAGTGCCCATTTTGTGCCACGCACTTTTATGATCACTGCTCCGTTCTTTTTCATGTTCATGATTTTTACTTTTGTGCCTTCAAATATACCAAGTGCTTCCAGTCTTCTTGTAATACCTTCATCCAAGTGAAGCCCTGCCACTACATAAGTATCTCCTATTTTTCCATCGGATAATATCATTTGTCTAACCTCTCACCGTAAATTGATTCCCTTCTTTTGCTTCTTCTTCCTGCTCTTTAAACTTAATCTGTCTGGAAACGCTCAGTGCCAATGCCATCTCAGCCATTAGGAACATGACCGAAGTACCTCCATAACTAACAAAGGGAAGGGTGATACCTGTCGTTGGAATCAGATTAATAACAACCGCTATATTTAATACAACCTGAATAGAAATATGGGCAAATATTCCGGTTGCAATCAGAGAACCCAACAAATCCGGTGCATTCTGTGCAATAAATAAAAGTCTGTATAATAGGAAAATAAATAATATTGTGAGCATTGCCGCGCCAAATACTCCCAGTTCTTCACATACAATTGAGAAAATCATATCATTCTGGGCTTCCGGCAGTGATCCTAATTTCTGGGCACTGTTGCCCAGTCCTTTTCCAAATAGTCCTCCGGAACCAATGGCATACAATGCCTGCATAACCTGATAGCCGCCCAGACTGGAATAGGTCTCCGGTTCTAACCAAACCAGAATACGTTTGATTCGGAAACTATCCGAATTCTGCACTGCAGATGCAAGGTATGCAACCAGTAATCCGACTACTGCAGCCACACTGCAGCCGCCCACTACAAAAGGAAGAGTCTTGGGATGCGCTATAAAAATTAAGATTACCGTAATTCCGGCGATGATAATTGCCGTACTCAGATTTTCTGTAAATACATACGTAAAAAAAGAAGTTGCAGCACCAAATCCCATAACAATCATAGGTGCCTTAAAACCTTTCATATTTTTACCCAGCTTTACGATTAAAAAAGGAAGAAACAGGATAACCGCTAATTTGGCAAGCTCCGCCGGCTGGAAGGATATGGGACCCAGATAGATCCATCGTCTTGCACCATTCACCGTTCTTCCCACAAACTTAGTGGCGATCAGTAAAATATTTGCAATGATATAAATAAAAAGCGCAAACTTAGCGTAAATATGGTAATCAAACTGTGAAAACAGTAACACAACCACCAGACAGACGGCGCTGATGAGTGCCTGTTTTCCAAAATAATACATATCCGTACCGAATTCGATCTGAGCTTCATAAGCACTGGTACTATATAACATAACCAATCCAAAACAGGTAAGCAGAATAACACTCGCTAAAAGGTTATAATCATAATAACGAAATTCACCCCGTATTTTTTTTCCAATACTTTTTTTCTTTTTTGCAGGATAATTTCCTCTCCCGGCATTTCTAGCTTTCTGAACCATTTATAAACTCCTCAATTTCCTGAAGCGTGTCTGAAAAATTATTTCCGAAATCTGCACGTCTCACTTTGGGTTATACTTCTTCCAAATTCTTATTATATCCCGCTATTCGCCGTGCCCTTCATTAGTAACTGTTACCCCTGGCGCATGACGCACATCATACGATAAGAAATTTTAACTTTACCATACAATTAGAGCATGTCTGTAAAATGCTTGTATAAAAATGTGCGAGGTGGTGTGTGCAGATGGCGGGAATGATTTCAACAGCCTCTTATACTGTTTGACTTTTTTGCCTATGGATTATAATACCACATTCCCCTGAAAATAGGAAGTGTGAATTCCGGTCATCTGAAAGGTTTTTAGCCATGGCTAACATTATTTTTGGAACAAACGCATAAAGCGCTCTTCCATCTGTTTTTTACGCTCTGTGGTCTCCTCTTCCAACAAAACATAAATACCATTTTCGTTTCGCTCCATGCAGCTGCCCTCTTTGCAGTCAGGTGGAAGTTGCTCTAATGGAATACTTATCATGGATTTATCATCTGTTTCACATATTGCTGCATTTTTTTCTATTCTGTCTATAATAAACATCACTATGCCTCCTATTTCGTACTTGTATATCCCATGCAAGTCAAATATATATTTTTTATTTTATCACATTTCATGATTATTTCAAACTTTATCCGTAATATGACACGTTTTTAAAGGTATTTCATAAGATAATATTGAAATCTAGATTAATGAAAAAGGAGACTTTATGAATAATTGTACACCTTGTGATCATAAAACAACAAGACCTTGTACTTGCCTGGAAGATATGCCGGTAGCAATGGCTTACGTACCATGGCAAACATTTCAAGATAAGTTTGAACTGTGTAAAGCCCTTGAGGTTGGTACCATCTTCCCCGAACTTTGCAAACCATTTTGCGGAAAGAGAGGTTGCCGTTAATGAATAATTGTTCAAATTGGAGAAATGGAAATTTTAACTCTATGAACCAACGCCAGTCTTGCCAAAACATGTACAGACCAGACAACAGGCCCCAGATGAGACCGGATTGCGGTTCTCAGCGTCCCTGCCAGCCTCAGATGAAACCGGACTGCGGATGCCAGCGCCCCGAAAAACCCCAGGTAAAACCGGACTGTGGATGTACTCGTCCTGAAAGACCCCAGGTAAAGCCGGATTGCGGATGCCAGCGTCCCTGTGAACCAGTAAAACCGGATTGTGGATGCCAG